>SKED01002983.1_pt1 | contig 11059 bp, 7 predicted proteins | sample 4826651 | NCBI WGS metagenome assembly SKED01 (sample SAMN11008818, study PRJNA524170) | human gut metagenome | biome: Human fecal sample; material: Feces; isolation source: fecal sample from pouch patient p19 | host: Homo sapiens | place: Israel: Tel-Aviv | collected 2016-06-28
ACAAAAATTTGTATGATGAATAAATAAAAAGAAAAACAGGAGGACAAAGTATGTCAACAACAACCGCAATATTATGCGCCTTTGGCGTGTACTTACTGCTGATGATTGGAATTGGCGTCTGGTGTATGAAAAAAACAACAGGGGCTGATGACTATTTCTTAGGCGGCAGAGGACTGTCCGGCCCGGTTGCAGCCTTATCTGCACAGGCATCCGATATGAGTGGATGGCTTCTTATGGGACTTCCAGGTTCCATTTATGCGCTGGGTACAGGGCAGGCATGGATTGCTATAGGTCTTGGACTTGGAACAATCGCAAACTGGTTAATCATTGCAAAACCGCTTCGTGCCTACACCATCGTAGCAAATAACTCAATGACTCTGCCAGAATTTTTTGGTAATCGTTATCATGATGAAAAGAAGATTTTGTTAGGAATCTCTTCTGCGATTATCGTTGTTTTCTTCTTAGTATACACCGCTTCTGCGCTGGCATCAGGAGGAAAGCTTTTCAACACCGTATTTGGTATTGATTATCATGTGGCATTATTTATCGGAGCAGCTGTTATCCTGATCTACACATTTATGGGGGGATTCCTCGCTGTATGTACAACAGACTTTGTACAGGGAACAATGATGCTTATTGCCCTTTTGATTGTACCGATTATCGCATGGGGTTATGTAAGTGGAGATTTCTCCTCTTTATTAGCACAAAGTGGTGTGAACTCTGAGCATTATATGAGTCTTATGTACAACGGAGATCATGCTATCACACCGATTGAGATCATCTCTAACCTTGCCTGGGGACTTGGATACTGCGGAATGCCACATATCCTCATCCGTTTCATGGCAATCAAGAATGAAAAAGAACTTCGTAAGTCATCTGTGATCGCAATCGTGTGGGTAGTAATTTCCCTTACTCTTGCTGTAGTGATCGGAGTAGTAGGTCGAGCTTACCTTCTTCCAATGATTCTTGGAGAAACAGCAGGCGCACCATCTACAGAATCTGTATTCATCCAGATGATTCAGGAAACATTTACAAATAAGATTAACCTTCCATTTATTGGAGGTCTCTTTATCTGTGGTATCTTAGCAGCAATCATGTCCACAGCTGATTCACAGCTTCTTGTATGCTCATCCTCAGTATCCGCAGATATTTATCAGGGGATTTTTAAACCAAGTGCAAGTGATAAGGAAGTATTAAATATCGGACGAATCACAACAATTATTGTTGCAGCCCTTGCTTTCATTATTGCATGGGATCCAAACAGCTCCGTCATGGCACTCGTATCCGATGCCTGGGCAGGACTTGGTGCTGCATTCGGCCCATTAGTAGTAATGAGTCTTTTCTGGAAGAGAACTAACCTTCCAGGAGCTATCGCAGGACTTCTTTCTGGAGCTTTAACCGTGATTATCTGGGATTATATCCCGATTATCGGAGGTCAGACTCCATATGTAGCAACAGGATTATATTCTCTCGTTGTTGGATTTATTATCAGCTTACTGTTTATCGTGGTAGTGAGTCTGATGACAAAGGCACCGGAAGAATCTATTATTGAGGAATTTGAGCTCTATAAGGGCTACGAAGAATACGATAAATAGAATTTGCCGCAGGCAAGGCTGACGCTCCCAAAGAGAGAAGATACCCTATATTTGTGACTCTATCACTGCGGGGTGAATGTTCGCTTAACGGCTCATATTCACTCCTCACTCTAAGGCCACAAATATAGGGTATCTTCTCTTTTTGGGAGCTGTTTTTTTGCTGCTAGGGTAATTAGGTTATTTATAGCTCTAGTATTATATTCATAAATCTCATATTTTTTGATGTGTTATGAAGTTTAATATTTGAGTCAAATCCATGGAAAAATTTGTGGAATAAGACAGGCGAGATAGAAGACTTGAAAAATAGAATTTCAAAGGACTGATACGTGCCGTATAAACTGTCATGTAATTTGTGTATTTGAAAAATCAATCCTGCCTTATACAGCAAATCTTTCAACAGACTTGCAGGACTGGAACGAACAGAGCATCTGAATCCAGTAATATATATAAATACGTCTTAGAGTAAGTTCTAACTATGGTAGATAATTTGTTCAGGTAGCCAAAGTCAGCCCGCTGGAAGAGAATGGTTTCGTGCATCAGATTACAAATCAGTTGAAAAAAATCTGGGAATGGGGACAGAAGAAATAGGAATTCTGATTTTGTACCAGCATCCACAGTCAGCCTGCAAAGAGAGCCTATTCCCTATATTTGTGGCCTCGGAGCAAGGTTTGGATACGAGCGCGTGTAAGCGAGTATTCAAACCGCCACGACTAAAGTCACAAATATAGGGGATAGGCTCTCTTTCGGGCGTCTGTTTCGCTCTACAAATCAGGATTTAAAGTCTTGCGAGTACCGCTCTTGCGGCCTTAATTCCGGAAGCCCCCGCCTGTGCAAGTCCTCTTGTCGTTCCTGCGCCATCACCGATAGCGAAGAATCCAGGAAGTTTTGTCTCAAGTTCGTGGCTTAACTCTAAACGGGAAGAGTAGAATTTGACTTCTGCACCATATAAAAGAGTGTCATAGTTTGCAGTACCAGGAGCTACTTTATCAAGGGCATAGATCATCTCAATAATATCATCAAGCTGACGCTTTGGAAGTGCCAAAGATAAATCTCCAGGAACAGCAGCAGTCAGTGTAGGCTTTACGAAAGACTGGCTTAAACGATGTTCATTTGTACGGATACCCTTTACCAGGTCACCGAAACGCTGTACAAGCACGCCGCCAGCTAACATATTAGAAAGGGAAGCAATGTGCTTACCATAACGATATGGCTCATCAAATGGTTCTGTAAAACGGTTGGAAACAAGAAGGGCAAAGTTTGTATTCTCACTGCGAAGAGAAGCATCAGAGTAAGAATGACCATTTACCGTGTTAATTCCTTCTACATTTTCAGCAACAACGTGTCCGTAAGGATTCATACAGAAAGTACGGACGCTGTCACCATACTGTTTTGTACGGTAGACAAGTTTTGACTCATATACGACATCTGTGATATGTTCAAATACTCGTGCCGGAAGTTCCACACGAACACCGATATCTACCTGATTGTTAATAAGCTTAATTCCAAGATTCTTACACTGGTTTGCAAACCATTCTGCACCGCTTCGTCCAGGAGCAGCGATTAAATACTGACAACGTGCGACATCCCCTTTTTCTGTTACAAGTTCATAACCTTCTGAGCAGGTTTTAATCTCAGAAATAGCAGTATTAAAATGGAAATCCATTTTATCTTTTAAATCTTCATAAATATTTGTAAGAATCATAAGATTCTTTTCTGTACCAAGATGTTTGCACTGTGCCTGTAAAAGATGAAGGTCGAATTCAAGAGCCTTTTTTGCAAGAGCCTGTGCTTCTGGAGTTGTTGTAGAGAAATAGCTAGTAGTAGCACCGTGAGCTACATTTACATCATCTACATAATGAATCAGTTCCATAACTTCATCATGATCCATATAATCAGTAAGCCAGCCGCCAAATTCTGTAGTAAAGTTAAATTTACCGTCAGAAAATGCACCAGCACCACCAAAGCCGCACATAGTATCGCAGACTTTACAGTTGATACACTGCTTTACCTTTTTTGCTACAATAGGGCAGCTTCTTTTATAAATATCCCTTCCCTGTTCAAAAACACCAATCTTTAAGGAAGGATTTTTTAAACTAAGTTCGTAACCGGCATAAATACCAGCTTCACCGCAGCCAATAATAATAACATCATATACCTGATTCATCAAATTACCTCCTAAATTAATGGTTTACATTTATTATAATGTAAAGAAAACCATAAAAATCCACTATGTATTATAAAGAAAAAAGAATAGAATGTCAAATGTTTTAGAAAATTAAGTGAGAGACTTCGTCATACAATTGTTAGGTGCTTTACTGAGTAAAATAATTGGATAAAATAGTAGAAAGAATTCAAAAAATATTCTTAATAAATATTAAGAAGTCAAAGTAACCTTCTACCATGTATAATGAAGATGTGGTACAATATTCTCAGGCAGATTTAAGAATTTTTAAATAAGATTCTTTTTACAGAACATGCAGAATATAAAAATGTTCCGTAATTGTGAACATTCTTTTAATTTATTGTGATGTTTGATGATTTTTCAGAGTAATTGTGCTATCATAACAAAATAAGTTTCAAGTGACTATCTTAAAGCTTTGCCAGAGCGTGTTTGAAAAATGCAAATTGGGGCGTGCAGATTGCAGGAATGATTTTTCAAACATACTCTAGGCTTTTTATAAAAGATATTAAGGAGGTTGTTATGTTTCGGAAGAAGAATGGGCAGGAATTTATGGATGAGACGAATTTAGATTCATCCACAAATGATAAGGAAGAGAAGAAAGGATTTTTCCACAGGAAAAAGAAAAAAGAAATCAATCTGTATGAGGACGATATGGGATATATCGAGGATGACAGTAATTTCGATGAAGACGAATATGATAAAGAATTAGAAGAGTTACAGGAAGAAGAGAAGCCAGAGAAGAAACGGGGATTTTTCCATCGCAAGAAGAAAGAAGAGGAAAAATCTGGTGGTACGGAGAAGCTTGAAGGTACTAAGGAAGAGGAAGAAAGTCTGTTAAGCGATGACGATGCCATTATTTTGCAGGAGCCGGAGAAGAAGAAGTTTTCCAAGAAGAAGCTGGCGCTTATCTGTGGTACGGCAGCAGTCATAGTGATCGCTGTTGTTTTTTTTGTGATTCGCAATATCGGAGGAACAAGTGAGGGCAAGGCTTATGTGGAGTCTGTTCGTGAGATTACAGGACTGGGAACTGCTGGTGGTGCGAATAACCGTTATACAGGAACTGTTGATGCAGAGAAGTCATGGAAGATTACATTACAGTCTGATTTATCTGTAGAGAAACGCTATGTTAATGTAGGGGATCAGGTAAAGAAGGGAGATAAGCTCTTTAAGTACAACACACAGGAGTTAAAGCTTTCTAAAGAAAAGAAAGAACTTGAGCAGGAGACTTTACAGAATGAGATTACACAGTTGACAAAGGATATTAAGTCTTATCAGTCTGATTTGAAGTCTGCAAGTGCCAGTGAGAAGATTCAGCTTCAGACACAGATTTTAACGGCTCAGACAACAATTAAAAAAGATCAGTATACGATTAAGTCCAATAAAGAGTCAATTAAGTTGTTAGAGAAGAACATTAAAGATGCAACAGTAAAAAGTAAGATGAATGGTCTTGTAAAGAAAGTAAATGCATCTTTAGAGACTTCCTCTTCGGATGATAGTTCGGATGACGGCTCGGATTCTGGTGATGGAAGTTCAGATGATTCCTCTTACATGACAATTCTTGCGGTAGGTAATTACCGAATTAAGGGAACTGTCAGTGAGACGAATGTATGGAGTCTTAACGAGGGAGATCCAGTTATTGTTCGTTCAAGAGTGGATAATTCCCAGACCTGGAAAGGAACAATCAGCAGCATTAAGACGGATACGACGGCAGATGATACCAGTGACAGCAGCTCTGATTATTCAGATGGCTATACAGATGATGAAAGCAGTACAGGAGAAACTGCCTCTAAGTATAACTTTTATGTGAAGTTAGATAATGATAAGGATTTGATGATGGGACAGCATGTCCTTATAGAACAGGATAATGGACAGGACGAGCAGAAAGAGGGTATGTGGCTGCCATCTGCTTACATAAAGAAAAATAATAACAAATACTATGTATGGCTCGATTCTCATAATAAGTTAAAGCTTCATGAGATTCAGGTTGGAGAGTACGATGAGAATCTTGATGAGTATGAAGTAAAGAGCGGCCTTAAAACAAGTGATTACATTGCATGTGACGACAGTACATTAAAAGAAGGCATGAAAGTTACAAAGGTAAGTCCGGAAGATAATACATCTGGTTATGGAGATGAGCAGGAGAATGATGATGCAGAGTCATTTGGTTCAGATGCATCTGAAGATACTTCAGATGTGGGAGAGGATTATTCAGATTACAGTGATAGTGCGGATACATATGACAGCTCTGATGATGGAAGTCTGAGTGACGGTGCAGATTTTGGAAGTGATAGCTCAGATTCTGGTAACAGTGGAACAAGTGATAGTGATATTGCGGACTTTGGGGAATAAGGATTCCCGTCAGGAAAGGACATATAGCATATGCTTTTGGAACTAAAACATATTTATAAGAATTATTTACAGGATAAGATTGTCATACCAGTTCTTAAAGATGTAAATATCTCTATTGATGAGGGCGAATATGTGGCAATTATGGGACCTTCTGGTTCTGGAAAGACAACACTGATGAATATTATCGGTTGCCTGGATCGTCCGACAAAGGGAGAATTTCTTTTAGAAGGGGAATCTATTGTTAATTATAACGAGAACCGCCTGTCGGATTTACGTTTGAATACTTTGGGATTTGTATTTCAGAGTTTCAATCTTCTTCCAAAACAGACAGCACTTGACAACGTAGCCCTTCCGTTAAGTTATGCAGGAGTGCCGGTAAAAAAGCGAAAGGAAATTGCTTTTCAGGCATTAAAGAGAGTAGGGCTGGCAGAGCGAGTACATTTTAGGCCGAGTCAGCTTTCTGGTGGACAGCAGCAGAGAGTAGCGATTGCAAGAGCTTTAGTAAATAATCCAAAGATTATTCTTGCGGATGAGCCAACAGGAGCACTGGACAGCCGTTCTGGTATTCAGGTAATGAGTCTGTTCCAGCAATTGAATGAAGAGGGAGTAACGATTATTATGATTACGCATGATGCCAATATTGCGAATCATGCGAAGAAAGTACTCCATATTTTTGATGGAGAGATTGTGGAAGACAAGGAAAGAAAAGAAAAGCAGCAGGCCGAAGTTCAGAGTGAAAAAGAAGCGAAGGATGATGCAGTATTTTCAGAAATTGAACAGGACTTTGGCGTAAAAGAGTGGGAAGGAGAGATCTGATTTGAAGGGAAAGAAAAAGATACTACTTGCAGTAGTGCTGGTTCTTGTGATGGCAGTGGGGATTACTTCCATTGTCGTTATAAGAAATAGAAACAAAACAGTAGTAAAAGTATTCCCGGTAAGTATGCTGAACAGTTCGGACTGGTTTGATACAGATACTTCTCTTACGGGAACTCTTACTTCAGACTACATACAGGAAGTTCATATTGATGGTGGACAGAAGGTAAAGAAAGTCTATGTAAAAAAGGGCGATAAAGTAAAGAAAGGAGATATTCTTTTAAAATATAATGTCTCTGAGAAAGAATTGGATTTGAAATTACAAAAACTTCAGATACAGTCTTCTAAAATGGAAATCGCCGAGATGGAAAAAGAGCTGAAAAAGCTTAAAAATACAAAAACAGTTGGTGCCGTAAATACGGGAAACAGTGATGTTATGAATGCCTCAGTGAATCTTTCTGCTATTAAGGGAACAAGTCTTAGTTATCTTGTGGCAGAAGCGAATGGAAATACAGAGAGTACAAGTTCTGGTGTTAAAGTACAGAGTGGGAATGCTGTCTCTAAAAGTGGAAGTGATTCCGGCTCCGGAAGTGGCTCAGGTTCCGAGAGTGGTTCCGGAAGTGGTTCGGGTTCCGAGAGTGGCTCCGGCTCTGGAGAGACAAAGTTAGTTTTACGGGATCATGTTAGTAGTGAAGCAGATAAAGCTGCAACGTCCGGTGCAGGAACAAAAGAAGATGATTCACTTATTTTCACACTTACAAAAAATGGAACGATTAGTGGAGCGTTTGTCAAGAAGCTTATTTCCGAAGGAAAATATGCAGAGTTCCGCTCATATAAATCGGAAGAATCTAAGAATCCAATTGCAACATTTGAGCTTTCACCAGACACGAAAGTTAATGTTTATGATAACGATAATTATACAGTTAATAAGTTAAACGAAGGTGGAGATTCAAGAACTTTACATAATTCGATAGAATCAGTAAGTGAGAGAGATAGTTCTAGTGGAGATGGTTCTTCTGCTGGCAATGCCTATATTTATTATCTGAACGTTAACGGAAGAGTAAAAGGTTCAGTCATTAAGTCATTACATGATTCTAAAAAGTATGCTACGTTTATTGAATTTGATGAAAACGGCAAGGAAAAGAACAGATATGAATATAATCCAGACAGAGTATTTACAGATTTAGAGGAAGATGGATTATATAAAGTGTCAGATTTCGACAACTTAACTATAAGACCTGCATACAAAGATTTAAAAGCAGATAAGTTAGAGGATGGACAAAAAGATTCCAACGGCAAATACATTTTCTATTTACAAAAAGTTCTTTATTGAATGACTTGATTAAAAAGGGTATTAATGCCAAGTTTATTGAGTACGCATCCGAAAAAGATTATGACAATGAGAATACAGAGAATGCAAATACATTAGAGATTACTTCCTCCAGCAAGTTTACAGTGGAGCTTGCAGATGGGACAGGATATACCATCTCTTATTTAAAGAGTAAGGTGAAGAAAGATGACCCATCGAAGCCAACTACAGAACATGAAAATCCAACAACTCCTTCTACAGACAAAAAGATTAAGTTTAAACAGAATCGTAAGAGGGTAACCGCAGGAAATGGATGTCTGCTTACCGTTGTAACAGAAGATGGAAAGAGTATTGATCAGAGTAAAGTTACATGGAAGCTTAGTGATAATATCTCAAAAGATACGACAATCACAAAAACAAAGTCAGGTGTCTGGCTGTATGTGGACGAGGGAGAGCCGTCTTCTTCTGTAACAATTACAGCACAGGTAAAGAATGTAAAAGGAATTTCCAAAGAGCAGATTTCAAGAACACTGATTGTAAAAGGTGCAGATACTGGTGATGATGGAGATGATAATAATGGAGGTGGCTCCGATGATGGTTCAGGTTCAGGCTCTGGCGATGGTATAGATGACGGAACAGATAGCAGCGGCGGAGATGATAACGACTATACAGCCGAGGAGTTAAAAGCAGCGATTTCTGATAAGGAAGATGATATCGCACAGGCCAAAGAAGATCTTCATGATGCACAGATTAGTTATAAAGAAGCTAAGGCAGAAGTAGATAAGGCAACAGTAAAGGCAAAACTTGCCGGAACAGTAACGACAGCGTACAGCAAGGGAACACTTCCAACGGATGGTTCAGCTGCAATCGTGGTAAAAGCTGCAGATGGAATGTATGTAAAAACATCAATCAGCGAGATGGAACTTGATAGTGTAAAGGTCGGTGGAACAATCAAATGTGTATCAAGTGATACCGGAGATGAATATACTGCAGAGGTAAAAGAAATTTCTGATTTTCCTACAGCAGACAGTAGTAATGGCGGAGATGCATCTAATCCAAACAGTTCCTATTATCCAATCGTTGCATTTATAAAAGATGCAGATGGGCTAAGTCCTGGAGGCAGTGTTGAAGTTTCTTACAGTTCGAAATCTATGGGAACGGCCAACGAAAACGCAGTATATCTTCAGAAAGCGTATATTCGAACAGAAGATAAGAAGAGTTATGTGTATCTTAGAGATAAGAAGACAAAACGCTTGAAAAAACAGTATATAACGGTTGGAAAGACAATGAATGGACAATATATCGAAATTGTTTCAGGTGTTACAGAAGACGATAATATTGCCTTCCCTTATGGAAAGAATTTAAGAGAAGGAGTAAAGACAAAAATTTCGGAAGACGATAGCGAAATGATTTATTAGGAGGAAGAACAATGCTTGAAAATATAAGATTATCTTTTCAGGGTGTGTGGAGTCACAGACTACGTTCCTTCCTGACAATGTTAGGTATCATTATTGGTATCGCAGCAATTATTGCTATCGTATCAACAATCAAAGGAACAAATGAACAGATTAAGAAAAACCTGATTGGTTCAGGAACGAACACGACAACAGTACAGCTTACAGAAGAAGGAAACTATCCAGCAGAGATGGAATATGGAATTCCAAAAGGAATCCCGGTTCTTGATGACGATATGCGCCAGCAGCTTGCAGATATTGACCATGTAAAAGATGCATCTTTATATGTATCCCGTACACAGGTTGACTACATTTACTATAATGATACATCACTTTCAGGCGGACAGCTTATCGGAGCAGATTCCCATTATCTTGGGACTTGTGGATACATTATGAAAAGAGGAAGAGGATTTACAGACAGCGATTATGAAAAGTATCGTAAAGTTGCGGTAATAGATAGTGTAGCTGCCGATTCTCTTTTTGGAGACGCCAACCCGGTAGGAAAGACTATTGATATTAAGGGAGAACCATTTATCGTTATCGGTGTTATTGAGGAATCAACAGCATTTAGTCCGGTAATTAATTCGGTGGAAGATTATTATACCTATGTATATAATGATGGAAGTGCCAGTGGTATTGTTGTAATTCCAGATGTTGACTGGAATATTGTGCAGCAGTATGATGAGCCACAGAATGCGAAGCTGCTTGCAGATTCAACAGATAATATGACATCCGTTGGAAAGGCGGCGCAGACTTTATTAAATGAGACGGTAACAAGTAAGAGTATTAAGTATCGTGCAGCCAATATGAATGAGACTGCGGAAGAAAGCCAGCAGGTAAGTGCAACAACGAATAAACAGTTAATTTGGATTGCAAGTATTTCCTTGTTAGTTGGTGGTATTGGTGTTATGAATATTATGCTGGTATCGGTAACAGAGCGTACAAGAGAAATCGGTCTTAAAAAAGCGATTGGTGCAAGAAAGAATAGAATTCTTGCCCAGTTCTTAACTGAAGCGGCGGTACTTACAAGTTTAGGTGGTATCATTGGTACGATTACAGGTATTGCCTTAGCTGAAATTATCGGAAAGATATCTAATGTTCCGATTGCTATCAGTATACCGGCCGTAATCCTTGCTATTGCCTTTTCCACAGTTATCGGAGTTGTATTTGGATTATTACCGGCAGTAAAAGCTGCAAACTTAGATCCAATCGTTGCATTACGTCATGAATAGTGCTATGATACTAAAGCTAAAAAGCAAATATCTGTAATAGAGAAATCATTTGTACGGATATACGGGCAGAGAATATGGTTTTGAATATCAATGTATCCGTACATGCCAACTCTATATTTTGTAGA
>SKED01002987.1_pt1 | contig 11042 bp, 9 predicted proteins | sample 4826651 | NCBI WGS metagenome assembly SKED01 (sample SAMN11008818, study PRJNA524170) | human gut metagenome | biome: Human fecal sample; material: Feces; isolation source: fecal sample from pouch patient p19 | host: Homo sapiens | place: Israel: Tel-Aviv | collected 2016-06-28
ATATTATATGATTCCCTTTTTGGAATAGACTACGATACTTCTAGGATTATGCAATAAATAACATAAAAGAGGGTGCGCCATAGACTTATGACACACCCTCAATACAAAATAAGGATTTCAAAAAAGGGTAATGATATGAAAAATAAAGATAATATACCGCAGTTCGTGAATAGCGACTCCTTCATGGCAGACAAGAACTATGTGAAGTGGTTGTCTGACCTGAAGAAACGCTTCCGCATGGCACAACTTAAAGCTGCCGTCAAAGTGAATACGGAAATGCTCAAATTCTACTGGAGTTTGGGCGAGGACATTTGTGAGAAGCAGAAACAATACAAGTGGGGGGCAAAGGTTGTTGACAGGCTTAGTCTTGATATGCGCTCAGAGTTCCCTCAGAGTGAGGGATTTTCCCGAACAAACCTATATGACATAAAAAGGTGGTTTATATTCTATTCAAGTCAGATAGAAATAGTCCACCAAGCTGGTGGACTATTACAAAAAGTGGATAATAGCAATACCCCAATGCCTGAAATATTGCTTTGCGTGCCTTGGAGACATCAAACGGTAATTGTTTCCAAATGCGACACCATAAACGCTGCGATGTTCTACCTCAACAAGGTGGTTGAAGGCAACATGAGCCGCACGGAATTAGAGCATGTTATTAAGGCTCAACTGTACGAGCACACCAGCAAGGCTTTGAATAACTTTGATGTTACACTGCCACAACCTCAAAACGCATTGGCAACAGAGATTATAAAAGATCCATACAAGTTGGATTTCTTCTCATTGCCGAGCAAGTTCAGCGAAATGGACTTGGAGAATAAATTGGCTACAAATATCACTCGCTTCCTCTTGGAACTGGGTAAAGGGTTTGCTTATGTCGGTCGACAGATGGAACTTGACACGCCAAGTGGCAAGTCTTACTTCCCCGACATGGTGTTCTATCATACTCGGCTGAAATGCTATGTGGTGGTAGAACTGAAGATTGTGGATTTTATTCCAGAGTTCATCGGCAAACTGAATTTCTATGTTTCGGCTGCTGACGAGTTGCTTAGAGGTGAGGGAGACAATCCAAGTATTGGTATTCTTCTTTGCAAGGACAAAGATTCGTCTGTGGTAGAATGGTCTCTGCGTGGTATAACAACTCCTTTGGGGGTGGCAAGCTATCAGCTGCAAGAGGTCTATGAACGAACATTGCTTGAGATAAAGCAAGAAGCCTCTGAGGATGAATAGTAATATAGTTTAAATTCTGCCACAACTTGTGGAAGAAATTGTCTACCAAGTTGGTAGACAAATAAAACAATGTAACTGGTATGTAAGTACCATGTAAACTGGTATGTAACAGAGCCATATTGGTGAACTTAAATTAAGGATTAAAAATGACAACAACAATAAATAACGAACATAATAAACTTAATGTCCCAAATCTCAGATTCCCTGAGTTTCAGGGGGAGTGGGAAGAACATTATCTTTCCGATTACCTTGATTTCAAGAACGGCTTGAATCCAAAACCTGATAAATTCGGCAAGGGTATAAAGTTCATTTCTGTTATGGACATTCTCAACAATACAGTCATAACCAATGATTGCATTAGGGCTTCTGTTGATGTGTCGGAAGACGAATTGCAAAATTTTTGCATAGAGAATGGCGATATGCTGTTCCAACGCAGTTCTGAAACATTGGAAGATGTAGGTAGAGCAAATGTTTATATGGATAACAAACCTGCCGTATTTGGAGGATTTGTGATCAGGGGCAAGAAAAAAGCAGAGTATAATCCTCTGTTCTTTCGTTACTTGTTGGCAAGTCCATTTGCTCGCAAAAAGATAATACCAATGGGGGCAGGAGCGCAACACTTCAATATTGGACAAGAAGGTCTGAATAGGGTGAGACTTCATTTTGCGTCATTAGACGAGCAAAAGAAAATCGCCCAATTTCTGTCGCTCCTTGACAAGCGCATAGCAATCCAAAGCAAAGTCATTGAGGATTTGAAGAAGCTAAAGTGCGCAATTATTGAAGATTTGTATTGTTCTCCAAAGCAACGTAAGCCAAAGAGGCGTTTCTTGGAATATTCCTCACAACTCTCTTCATACAGAATGAAGGATTTTTGTGAAAGGATAACAGACAAGAACAAAGAAAACAAATGTTCTTTGGTTTTGACAATAGCTGCGCAAGATGGTTTGGTTGACCAAGAAACGTTTTTCAACAAATCTGTTGCGAGCGAAAATCTTACAGGCTATTATATACTGCATAATGGTGATTTCGCCTATAACAGAAGTTATTCCTCTGGATATGCTTGGGGAACAGTAAAAAGACTAGATAAATACAAAGAAGGTGTTCTCTCAACATTATATATATGCTTCAAGGTAAATGAAAGTATTGTTGATTCGGATTATCTTTCTTACTATTTTGAATCGACCAAATGGCATAAAGGTGTATCTGATATATCTGGGGAGGGTGCAAGAAATCATGGATTACTAAACATCTCAGTAACAGATTATTTCAATACAGAACATCGTTTCCCTCCTATTGAAGAACAAAAACGTATCGCCTCAATACTTAATGCCCTAACAGTCAAAGAACAAAAAGCAACAGAGTTAGAAAAAATGTATTCTAAACAGAAGCAGTATCTGCTTCGCCAAATGTTCATATAAACATCTGGCGAAGCAAGTATTGCTTCTGCAAACTTAGGCTTGTTAGAATGTTCTTTTCTATTGATAGTTTGCTTTCTATTGCAGACAACAACCGAGCATATTGGAGTTGTTCTGTATATGAGGGGCAAAATACCTTGGCTTTACCATAGTCCTTGAAGTATATGTGAGGTATAGCCATACCAGTCTTATAAGGCTCAAAGTTAAATACTTTTAGCAGATAGTAAAGGTATTGGAGTGAATAGCCTTCTTTTGCTTGTAAAGTATTCAAAGTCCCTGTAGCAGAGCATTTACCTGTAACATAAGAAACAGTTCCTACACCAGAACCATCTTTTATAATATAAACGGCTTCACCCTCTGTATTATAATTATCGAGGTAACCAACAATCCCATTTGCCCCATACACTGGATATGTACCTTGCTCACAAACTTCACTTTCTTGCAGGGTTGAAGATTTACATTCCATGCATTCTGTTAAGCGAACATTGGGCTTGTTGCTGCGAACTATCTTCTGTGCAATTCCCTTGATTAAGGACTGCAATTTGCCAATGACTTTGCTTTGGATTGCTATGCGCTTGTCAAGGAGCGACAGCAAACGGCTTATTTTTTGCTGTTCTTCTATTTGGGGATAGTTCAACTTTAAGTTTCTCAAATCGTCATTGTAGATCCTGATTATTGTCGTAGAGTTCAATTTTCGCCAATCTACTTTGTATAAAAGATGATACAAGAATTCATTGGTTATATATTGCGATGGATTGTCAATCCATACAATGTTTGAGTCTTGATAATAGGCATCTTTCCCATCATAAATAACGCATTTTCCAACCGTTCCTGCACAAGTTATCATAACCTCTCCTTTGTGTGGATAGTTATACTTAGCTTTATATTCATCAAATAATTCTTGTGAAATATAGGCATCTGGTGTATTTCCAATCGTTCCAATCTTATAAAAAGGAACACCTTCTTCTGTGTTTGTCTGAGAAGCTAAGATTCTCTTACACATCAAGACATTGCACAAATCTCCCAACTTACACTTCTCCCACTCCCCCTCAAACTCCTTGAATCTGAGATTTGGGACCTCGGAGGTCTATTTTCTCTAATTATTATGTATTATTATGTACACCTTTTAAATTAAGGATTAAATGACAACAAAAACAATTAGAGAAATTGCGTTGGCTTGGAAAAGTGACAAGCAACGCTACGTAAAGCAGTCCACATACGCTGCTTATGTGTTAATTCTGGAGAATCACATTCTGCCATCATTTGGCGATTGTGAGGCTCTGAGTGAGAAACTTGTGCAGGAGTTCGTCTTGCAGAAACTGAATGACGGACTCTGCATTAAAACCGTGAAGGACATTCTGATTGTCCTGAAAATGGTTATGAAGTTCGGGGTAAAGAACGAATGGATGAACTATTGTGAGTGGGATATCAAATACCCTACGACAGAGACCAACAAGGAAATTGAGGTGCTGACGGTGGCACACCACAAGAAGATCCTTGATTTCATCAAGCAGAACTTCACATTCCGCAACCTCGGTATCTATATCAGTCTGACCACTGGCTTGCGTATCGGAGAGATTTGCGGTTTAAAATGGTCGGATATCAACACCGACAACGGCACAATTACCGTGAACCGCACCATTGAGCGCATCTACATTGTGGAGGGCGAACGCAAGCACACGGAGTTGGTCATCAACACACCCAAGACCAAGAACTCATGCCGTGAGATACCGATGAACAAGGAACTGCTGACGATGGTAAAAGCACTGAAAAAGGTGGTAAACACAGACTTCTATGTGCTGACCAATGAAGAAAAGCCAACAGAGCCACGCACCTACCGCAATTACTATCATCGGCTTATGAAGCGTCTCGACATACCTCGGCTGAAATACCACGGACTGCGCCACAGCTTTGCCACACGCTGCATTGAAAGCAACTGCGACTACAAGACAGTAAGTGTATTGCTCGGTCATGCCAACATCACAACAACCCTTAATCTCTATGTTCACCCAAACATGGAGCAAAAGAAAAAGTGCATCACCAAGATGTTCAAGTCTCTTGGAAAATAGGGAACACAATTTTTAAAAAGCCGCCAATTCCTTCCCCAAATGTTAAAGTTTAGCTAACGTAACAAAAAAGTTACCGAAATACTTGGTGGTTTATAACTTTATTGTTACCTTTGCAACGTCCATGAGGACAAAGTGATGATTATGAATTTAATATATATGTAATATGGTTAGAAAGGTAACTGTTGTGGTTGAGTCGGGCAAGGGTGGCTTTAGCTGCTTTATGGCTAACGACTCCGATGACTTAAATTTTTGTCTAATAGGAGATGGCAAGACTGCCAAGGCTGCGATGGAGGATTTCCTGATTGCTGATAAAGAGATGAGAGAGTCTTTCGAGGAGGACGGCAAAGAATACCCAAACTTGGATTTCCGTTTTGTCCTGGATGTAGGTTCGTTTTTTGATTACTATCCACTCAGTATCTCCGCTTTTGCAAAATATATCGGTATGAATGCATCATTGCTCAGACAATATGCCGCTGGCATCAAGGTGCCACAGGCCAAGAGCTTGGAAAAAATAAGGCAAGGCATTGCCAAGATAAAAGGAGATTTAGACGCTGGTCTCTTGATAGATAAACCAGTTCTACAGTATGTTTGAATGATGTGCAACCAAAAGTTGGTTGTACTTCATAAAAATTAAATAAACTCTTAAGCCCCTGGTGCGAGATGCATCGGGGGCTTTTTATGTGGAAAGAGGGGGTGTCGTAAGTCCATAACGTACCCTTTTTTAGTTTTTCAAGAACGCAAGTCCGCTAGATCCCAAAACGCAAATTAAAATATCAATCAAGAAAGATATGGCAGCAACGAAGTTGGCAAGCTAAATAACAGGGTTAAAGCAAAGATTTAACATAAAAAAACTTGCATATTTCAAAGTTTATTATTATATTTGCAACAAAGATTATAATAAACTTTAGAATTATGTTAGGTATATCGATTTTCTCACTCTTTGTAGTTTATGCTATTTTGGGTATAGGCTATGCTCTCAACAAAATGGGCAGGCACATTTCCTCTTACTCAGGCAAGAGCAAAGAAGATGCGCCAAAGCTTACTATAGAGGATATGTATAGCCCAAACAATAAATTGTCTTTATTCTTCAAGGACGGCAATTCATATTCTGTATTGGTATCAAATCATAGTATTGATAAGGAAGAATTTGTGTTTGCCGACAATACAATAAACTTAAGGAATAAAGTTGCAAGAGTTCTCAGAAGTTATGCAGCTCTTGAAAAAGCCCAAGATAAAGACATCGTAATACTTTAATATATACACAGGAGGGTGCGCCATAGACTTATGATACACCCTCTTACAAAAAGGAAACTGGCAACAAGCTGTTGCCAAATTAGGAGAAGATGATGGGCATCAACTTGTTGCCCAAATAAGCGAGGAGTTCTTTGTCGATATTTCTACTGATATATTCTTGCATCTTCTTAATTATTTGATTATCAGCTGTAAAAATAATAAAAATGTCGAAATCCGACAAATAATTCGCGCTAAAATGCTAAATTCCGACAAATAATCAGTATTCGCATATAAGACAATACTCTGTTGCTGCTATTCTATATGATTCCATTCATTTGATGAGGGTGTGTTATCTCAATAGGGATTCTTATGGTTTAGGAAAAGAGAATCTGGAAATTATGTGTAAAACGGCTCGCAAGATAATGACTGCATCTTGCGAGCCGTTTCTGTCTTTTACATCACCAGACTATCTGGGTTCATCAGAAAATCTATCAGTCCCATGGTGAGGATGCCGTTTTCGTCTCGCCATGGCTTGATGTCATCTTTTACGATGATAATCTTCTTGAACGAATCGTTAATCCTTAGCAAGGAGGCCATTTCTTGCTGGCGCTTCTCCTCATCGGGCAGAGCTAGGGCAGACTGTATGTAATATCTTTGGCTTCCTTCATTCACCACAAAATCAACCTCAAGCTGCTTGCGTTGCCATTTGCCATCCTTATCCACGAAGCGTTGTTCCATCATGCCTACATCTACCTTGCATCCACGGCGGCGCAATTCATTGTATATGATGTTCTCCATGATGTGAGTCTCTTCTTGTTGGCGAAGTCCCAGTATGGCGTTTCTGATGCCAAGGTCTGAGAAGTAGTATTTAGACAGGTTGCCAATATACTTCTTGCCCTTGATGTCGAAGCGAATAGCTTTTTCGATGAGAAAGGCATCTTGCATATAGTCCAGGTATCGGTCGATGGTAACGGAGCTGATGCCTATCTTCTTGACACTCTTGAAAGTGTTGGATAGTTTGGCTGGATTGGTTGGCGCACCGATGCCAGAGGCGATGATTCTTATCAACTCCTCAAACTCTGCCTTGTTCTTAATCTTATGTCGCTCAAGAATATCTATCAGATATACGCTCTCGAAGAGGTTGGTGAGATAGTCTAACTTCTTCTTCTCTGTATCCAATGCTAGTATATGTGGAAGTCCGCCATATGTATAGTAGTCTTTCCAGGCATCTCTAGGATTTTGTCCTGTACCTTCACAATATTCTGCTAAAGAGAGTGGATAGAGATGAATCTCATCACCTCTACCTCTAAACTCGGTAATGATGTCGCTCGACAGAAATTTCGAATTACTGCCTGTTACATATACGTCTGCGTTCTCAATGCGGAGCAGACTGTTGAGCACTTCCTCAAATCTGGGTACCAGTTGCACTTCGTCAAGAAGGATATAGTACAGGTCGTCGTCTATCATCTTGGCTTTGATGTGTCTGTAGAGAGTAAGTGGCTCCCTAAGTTCTGAATTTTCGATGTCATCGAGTGCTATCTGGATGATATGGTCTTCCAGGATGCCATTGGCTATCAAGTGTTGCTTGAAGAGCGTAAAGAGCAGATACGACTTTCCACAACGTCTGATGCCTGTAATAATTTTAATCAACCCATTCTGTTTTCCGTCAATGAGCTGCTGTAAATAGAAGTTTCTTTTTATCTGCATATTCTTGACTTTATGGAGATTTTTTGGCAATATTGCCACTTTTTCTCTGCAAAGATACAACTTTTTCCTTAAAAGCAACAATCTTACGAAGATTTTTTGGCAATATTGCCACTTTTTCTCCGTAAGCGAAAAGACAGTTCCTTTTTTGTCCCCATATTATATAGAGTATGTCAAACAGCAAAATTGGAGTGTTCGTCAATTGCAACGTCAATATGCATCAAGCCTTTATGAACGTCTTGCACTTAGTCGTAACAAAGACGAGATATTGCACCTTGCCAATGAGGGACAGATCATAGAAAAGCCTTCGGATGTTATTAAATCGCCTATAACATTGGAGTTTTTGGGCTTTCAGCCCGTTTCAACCATACAATTAGAATTATTTTATAGATTTTTTCGGAAAATCTTTTGAGTTTCAGTTTTTTTTATTATCTTTGCCGATATAAAAGAAAACGGCAACCCGCCTCTGACGAGCTCAACGCTTATCGGAGGTGGGTTGTTCGCGTTATATACCCCTGTGAAGGGGAATGATATAGGTATTAATTACTGTTTTTTTGAAATAGGTAAAACACATGCAAATCAGGATATTAGAGATGAAGAATAATTCCACCATTGTAGTGGTAAATATAGAACAAGGTAGAAAAATCTTCTAAAGAAGTACTTCTCTACAAATGGTTTTCTGCCATAAACAAAAAAATATGGCAAGATTAAAAAGACTGGTTCTGGTAGTCGATGAGAATGCCGTAAACCAGGTTTTAAAAATGCTGACTGCGATTGCGGAGCTTTCGCAGCGGAAGATTGCGGTAGCTTCTGTAGATGAAATTGAAGCTATGAGTGAAAAGGAAGATGCAGTAAGTGATAATAAGTCTTCTGAAAGTTTTAAGGGAAACAACGCTCAAGTTGCAGATGATCCTGAGTATAAGTTGCTGTTTTCGGAGAAAGGACGTCGCGTGCTGAATCAACTCCGTGATATCCAGGTGCTGGACGATAACTATCAGCCTGATCATCTTTCTTGGACGAAGAAGGGATATTTGGCATACCAGATAGCTTTCAAGCTGGGTATTACCCGTGTCTGGAAGATTATGGGTGGTTTCTGGCATCTCGACAGTCATTCGCTGAAGACTGGTAGAGACAAGGCTGAAAGTACGCTGAAGATTCAGGCCTTTGAAGAGAAAATCAAGCCGATTTTTGGCTGATAGAGGTTTTTTATCGTAGTTTTTACGATTTTTTCTGGTGCTACCTGCTGCTATGGCACCAGTCGGGCAGCAGGTAAGATTCAAAATATCGCCGTACATTTGCCCCAGATTTCAGAACGATACCGGTTCTGAGGTCTGGGGCTTTTGCGTTTTCTATCGCCAGGTTGCTGGGATAGGTTTCCTGCCATGTTGTAAGTGGCGCAGCGTATCAGCCCATCGGTCTTTGACAAGGTTGATACATTTTTTATTGCAAAACTTTTTGTGAGGAAGTTAGAGGAGTTAATTCCTCAACTTAAAATATTTGCGGAAACTTTTAGCGTGTATTTTTTTACGGAGGTATCCGTCGGATACCTTTTATATATTTACTTAATTTTTTTGCTTATGATGAAATCAAAAATTCAGAAGGCAGAGGATGGCAAGAATGCCGGCTCTGCCAAGAAGAGTGTGCAGACTGCTGTTTTTGAGAATCCGGAGTTCGGAACGGTTCGCTTCGCTACTGATGAGAAGGGCGAGCCTTGGTTCTGTGCGAAGGATTTGTGTGATGTGTTCGGATATAAGAGAGCAGATTTGGCTGTAAAACAGCATGTTAGGTCTAGCGATGCAGCGAAACGCTGCGTCGCTAGAATTGCTAAAAACCGTTATGGCGAATGTAACGGAAAGATGCAGGTCGTTCCGATGATCTTCGTCAACGAGAGCGGTTTTTATGCCCTGGTACTCGGTTCTAAGTTGGCTTCGGCGGTGAAGTTCAAGGACTGGGTTACCTCGGTGGTGCTGCCGCAGATTCGCAAGACGGGCGGTTATATCCCGGTGCATGAGGGGGAGAGCGAGGAGGAGACGATTCGCAATGCCGAGGAGATTCTCCGTGCTACCCTGAAGAAGAAGGAGGAACTGCTGGAGCAGCAGAGAAAACTCATCGGCGAGCAGGATGAGGAAATCCGAAGACTGAATGGCGTGGTGGATGAGCAGGTGGTGAATATCGCCCGAAAGGGTGAGAACATCATCCATCTGGAGCACCAGGTGGATGGGTTGATGCCGAAGGCTATCTACTCGGATAATGTCCTGGATTCTGTTTCCTGCTTCACTACTACTCAGGTGGCGAAGGAGTTGGGAGTTACGGCGCAGGAGCTGAACCGCTCATTGTGCGCCCTGCATATCCAGTATTACCAGAGCGGGCAGTACATGCTCTATGCGGAGTATGCGCACATAGGACTGGCGAAGAGCCGCACCCGATACAATGCCTTCCTTGATCCGAAATGCGATGGCAGAAAGGAGAAGATGGGCAAGGCGGTAACGCATACCTATCTCGTATGGACCGAGAAGGGCAGGAAGTTTATCCATGATCTGGCCCACAGATTCTGGGAGCTTGCTGAACTGTATGAGGTGAAGAATTTGGGATAATCATTAAAAATGGAAATATGGCGATAAAGCAACAGGTAATGGCTTTAAATCCGGCACGCAAGGGCAATATGGGAAGATTGAATTCTTCCCAGCCCTTGTATGTCTATGACACCCTGATAGCACAGCCATGGCTGAAGGGTGTGATTGCGCAGATACGTGGGGAAAAGGCAATTCCCGGCGTAGATGCTGGTGATGAAAAAGCGGTGAAGAAGGCACGCGAGGGGCTGAAAAGACAGCTGCCTATCCGTGCGATTCATTATTACAGATTCAGGAATAATCACCGCTCTAGTGAGGATGCGGATCCTGAAAGTTTCCTCTTCCAGACGACTATTGATGTGGATGATGTAGAGTATGTGGATGCTGCACTGGAGAAGGCTCGTGAGCTGAACTGCAGCAATACCATCTGGAAGGGGAAGCTGCTGCATCTGGAGTATTCGGCTAGAAAGAAGCTGCATATTGATATCAGAATGCCGATGGGTATGACGATTGAAGAGACGCAGAAGGCGTATTGTGAGGCGGCTGGGATTCCCTACGACAAGAGCTGCATCACGCCGGAGAGAATCATCTTTATCACGGATAAGGACTCCGAGATTTACCGCTGGTGCTGCCGGATGAGGAGATTCAAGCCCGCAGAGAGGCTTTCCTCAAGCGTGGGCTTACGATTGATGGAAAGGGGACGGCTCGCTATAGCTTGCTTGCCGGGGATTGCAAATCCCCGGAACGCCTGGCGGGAGACTTTCAGGTATTTCAAATTCAAAATACAGATTCAAATGTTCAAGACAATCGATTTCAGGGCA
>SKED01002990.1_pt1 | contig 11025 bp, 10 predicted proteins | sample 4826651 | NCBI WGS metagenome assembly SKED01 (sample SAMN11008818, study PRJNA524170) | human gut metagenome | biome: Human fecal sample; material: Feces; isolation source: fecal sample from pouch patient p19 | host: Homo sapiens | place: Israel: Tel-Aviv | collected 2016-06-28
GATTATTACATATATACAACCTGTTACCCACACTAACATACGCTAACATACACTAATCTATTTGTTATATCTTTACCGTAGGGGCGAACATTGTTCGCCCGCAGCGCGACCGGAGCACCCCAGGGTAAACGATTCATTCTCACAATAATTTCTAATTATTAATTCCTAATTCCTCATTTTTCTGCTATACTATATAGTTAGGAACAAGAAGAAGGAAGGATACCATGACACTCTACATCAACGCCTGTCCGCGGGAAGAGTCGCGGACGGAACGGCTGGCGCGCGCCTATCTCGCACACATAAGCGACGTCACCGAGCTGAACGTATACGATCAGCCGCTCGTCCCGCTCGACCGTAAACGGCTTGCTCACCGCGAATCGCTCATTGCCGGCGGCAAATGGCACGACCCGATGTTCGATTATGCCCACCAGTTCGCCGATGCCGACGATATCATCATTGCCGCTCCCTACTGGGATCTGGGCTTTCCGGCACAGCTGAAAACCTACATTGAGAACATTTATGTCACCGGCATTGTCAGCGCCTACAACGACCACGGACAGTCGTGCGGCCTGTGCCGCGCCCGCAGTCTGACCTACATCACCACCGCAGGCGGCGCGTACGACCCGCGGTTCAGCTTCGATTATCTGACCGCTATGGCCAAAGAATACTTCGGTATCCGCGAGACCCGACTTATCTATGCGGAGTGTCTCGACATCTGCGGCAACGACCCCGAGGCTATTCTGCAATCCGCAATCGACCAAATCGAAAGGAGCGCTGACCGATGACCGGAACCTGTGACGACTGCGCCTACAACGTCTACGATGATGAAATGGATGAATATGTATGCGAAGCCTATCTGGATGAGGACGAATTTTACCGCCTGATGCAGACCGGCAAAAGCTGTCCGTACTACCGCTCCGGCGATGATTATGAACTGGTACGCCACCAGAATTAAGGAGGAACCCTGACGATGACCGAACTTGAAAAAGCCGCTTCCGGCCTGCTGTACGACGCCAACAGCGACCCCGCACTGCTCGAAGCGCGTGCGCAGACCAGCGATCTGTGCATGGATTACAACGCACTCCGTTCCTCCCAGAAGGAGGAGAAAAACGCCCTTCTGCATACCATTTTAGGTGCCTGTGCGCCCGATATCGTCATTGAGCCGCCGTTTTTTGTCGATTACGGCAGCCATACGTGTGTCGGCCGTGCATTTTATGCCAACCATAACCTTGTGATTCTAGACGCGGCGCCGGTCACCATCGGCGACCATGTGTTCATCGGCCCGAACTGCTGTATCTCGACTGCAGACCATCCGTTCGATGTTGCACAGCGCAACGCCGGACTGGAATATGCCAAGCCGGTCACCATCGGCAATAACGTCTGGATTGGCATGGGCGTGCAGATTTGCCCGGGCGTCACCATCGGTGATAACGCCGTCATCGGCGCAGGCAGCGTTGTGACGGAGGATATACCGGCAGGTATGCTTGCCATCGGCGTGCCGTGCAAGGCCGTGAAACAGGTAGCGAATAAACCGCAGCGACGCATTCTCTGATGAATCAGTAATTGGGAATTTTATCTCCCATAGGGCAGACCACCGGTCTGCCCCTTTTTTTGCCTCTGCAGAACGCGAAAAAGGGAGGCCACTGGCCTCCCCTGCGAAACATAAAACCGTATCGTCGATTACTAACTGCTAATTTATTGAACCGCTTCGACAGTCTCCGAACCGCCCTCTTTATAGGTATAAACGGTAAACCCGTCATACGTCCAGATGCCGTCCTCACCTTCGCCCATGCAGCTCGGCGAATAGCTCTTGGATGTCGGTGCGCCGAGTGCGCTCTCGAGTGCGGATGCGGACGAGCCGACGTACCCGCTCGCCTGAGAGGCAGTCGGCTTCGCCGGTTCTGCGGGTTTGGTCTCAGCCGGAGCGCTTGCCGCAGGCTTGCTCTGTGCCGGCTTGCTTGCCGGAGCGGATGCCGCCGGCTTGCTTTCCGGAGCAGATGCCGCCGGTTTGCTCGTCGAGGCAGACGGCTTGCTCGTGCTCGCCGGGGCAGACGGCTTTGCGGTCGTGGTGTTCGTGCTGCTCGTCACCGGCTTGGTTTCGTTGGTTTTATCCTCGGTTTTGCTGTCGGTCGAGGTCTTATCGTCAGTCTTAGTCTCGGTCTTGGCCTCGTCGGATTTCTCCTCGGTCTTCGATTCGTCCTTCTTATCCTCGGTTTTGCCGGTCTGGACGGTCTGGCTCTCGTCCTTGGTATCGTCCTGTGCGGTATTGCCGCCGCACGCAGCAAGACCAAAGCAGAGCGTTAGTGCCAGCAACATGGCTGTCAGCTTTTTCATAAAATTTCCTCCATTTTGTTTATTTCTCCTGCGGATACTGATTAGACGGATTACGGTTCGGTTTTGTTCCCCAAATCCGGTGAATATTTTAGTATATTCGGCAGATTTCGCTCGACGATCTCGATGATGACCGTATCGCCCTCCTGCACCTGCTCCAGCGGATACGGCATCTGCCGGGTGATGATCGCCTCACGGAAATCCTCCGCGAGAAACGGATGCAGCGCATTGCCGAACGAATCGCGGCACAGCAGCAGCCGGCCGTTCGGCGCATTCTCCTGTGTGGTCTGCATGAGGATATCCTCGTCCGAGCGCGGCGGGTTCACATACGAAAACGAGGTCTGATACACCTGCGTTTCCTCCTTTTGCGTGCCTTTCGGGTACAGCATTTGGTAAAGATCGCCGCTGTGGCTCCGCTCGGTCGTATATTCCTCATCCGTGAACGCCGTATGCGGCAAGTCGAGCGTGTTCATCAGATAATCGTGTGCGAGCGCGGCGCCGCGGTTCGTCCAGTGCGAGTCGGTCTTATAATACAGCACGTTTGCGTGTGCGCGGAACACGGAGAACAGGTCGGCATAGTTCACGCCCTCCTGCTCGAGATACGGCAACACGCGCTCGTAGCTGCCGTCCGCGTCCTCGGTCAGGTAGCGCGCAGGCATGTGCTCCGGGTAAAGCGAGTTTTTATTCGGCGCAATCGTGAACAGAAAGCGCGCGCCGCGGCTTTCGCAGTAGTCCTGCATGGATTTTACCGTCTGCGCCAGCTGCTGCGCCTCACTCTCGGTCAGCGTTGCGTGATTCTGATAATCATCGAGCGTTTTCGCGTAGTACAGCCAGCCGTCCGTACCGTAAATGACGTCCTCAGCAGGCGAGGTGCACAGCAGCCTGGTCTGCAGGGCGGCGTTCGCGGTGACAAGCTCCTGCCGGAAGCCGAAATGGTCGGCAACATAATCAGTCAGGTCGCCGAGAAATTCCGCGTTCCAGCCGGTCTGCGCGTTCCACAGGCTCGGCTTGGGCGTGAGATGCTCATTACCTGCCGCCTGCTGCTCAGGCAGCACGAGCATACCCGCCGCCGGAATCAGGCACAGCGACAAAAACGCCGCTGTAAACCATTTATATTTCATATTTCACCTCAAAATCGGAAGTAAATGAACGGATTAAATGAGCCTGCCGCAAGGTACATCATACACAGCAGCAGCAAACCCAGAGAGCCGATGAACGTCACACTCTCGCGTTTCGGTGTGTGCTCGCGGGCCACAGGCGTGCACAGGAGCAGCGCAAGACACAGGGTCAGTGCAAACGCAGGCGTAAATTTTGCCCAGACAGCCGCCGTGCCCAGCCAGTGCAGACCCACGCCGGAGAACATCGCGGCATACATGGCACCTGCCTGTGCCAGCGTGTCCGCACGAAACAGCGTAAAGCCGAGCACGACCACGAGCAGCGCGTACAGCTGTCCGATTCGTTTTCCCTTGAGCTTGTCTACCGGAATCGCACCGCAGTCCTCAAGCACGGAAAACAAGCCGTGCCACAGTCCCCAGAGGACGAACGTCCAGCTTGCGCCGTGCCACAGTCCGGTTGCAAAAAATACGAGAAAACGGTTGAGCCACGTCCGCGCATTCCCTTTTCGGTTGCCGCCGAGCGGAATATACAGGTAATCGCGGAACCAGCCGGACAGCGAAATGTGCCAGCGGCGCCAGAACTCCTTGATGGTGGTCGCGGTGTACGGATAATTGAAGTTTTCGCGGAAATGGAAGCCGAACATGCGTCCGAGACCGATGGCCATATCGCTGTAGCCGGAAAAATCGAAGTAGATCTGCAGCGTGTAGCAAATGGCGCCCGTCCATCCTGCCAGCATGCCGATTTCTCCGGCAGGCAGCGCGAACACCGTGTCCGCCATCTGACCGAGCGCGTTCGACAGCAGCAGCTTTTTGCTCAGACCGCAGATAAACCGGCGGATGCCAAGCGCGGTCTCCTGCGGTGTGGTGCGGCGGCTGTCGATCTCCTGCTCGACGTCATGGTATTTGACGATCGGCCCGGCGATCAGCTGCGGGAAAAACGCGATGTACAGCAGCACCTTCTTGAACGAGTGCGAGACCATTTTCGGCTCCCGGTACACGTCAATAACGTAGCTTAACCCTTGGAAGGTGAAGAACGAGATACCGATGGGCAGCGCAATGCCGGTCAGCGGCAGGTGCAGCCCGCACAGTGCATTCACTGTACGGATAGCGAAATCCGCGTACTTGAACACGGCGAGCATCCCTATCCCGCCGATGACCGCGAGTGTGACACCGAGTTTGGCGTACTTTCCTGCGGCCAGCCGTCCGCAAACGTAGTTAAGCGCCACCGAGAGCAGCAGCAGCGGCAGGTAATACACCTGTCCGAACGAATAGAACACCAGACTTGCGAGGAGCAGCCAGGTGTTTTTCGCATCCACGTTCGACAGCCTGCGATCGAGCAGAAATACGATCGGCACAAAGAAAAACAGCGAAATTGCAGAACTAAATACCATAGATTAACCCTTTATGCACCGCAATTCCGTCTGCGGTGTTATTTTTTCGTACTTGCAGAGTTTGCGACCGCAATACCTCCGCTGACCAGCACGAGCGCCGCCAGATTGCGTGCGGTGAAGATATTCTCGCCGAGCACGAGCGCGGAGAACAGCGTGCCGAACACCGGAATCAGGAAGCCGAACAGACTGACCTTTCCGACCGGAAATTTACCCAAAAGCGCTGTCCAGATGGTAAACGCTGCCGCAGACAGCACGATCATGTAGCCAAGCAGCAGCACGCCGCCGAGCGTCACCCGACCGAGTGCGCCTCCTCCCATCGTGCCGACACCCAGCAGGAAGCAGCCGCCGATGAGCAGCTGCCAGCCGGTCAGCAGCATGGGATCACGGCCGGGCGTGTAAATGCGCGAGACAAGCGCGCCCGCGCCCGCCGAGACCGCGCTCAGCAGCACCAGACCGTCGCCGGTGAGGTTGAAGCCGTTCAGTCCGCCCAGTCCGAGCGCGAGCACGCCCGCAAAGCCGCAGATGCAGCCAAGCGTTTTCCGTCGGTTGAGCTTGTCATTCGGCAGCAGGCAATGCGCCAGCAGCAGCGCAAAAAACGTCTGCGTGCCGGAGAGCACCGAGCCTTTGGTGCCGGTCGTACCGCTCAGACCGATGTAGTAGCACACATACTGCAGCATGCTCTGAAACAGGCTGATCGCCAGAATCGGCTTGATTTCGTCCCGTTTGGGCACGATTCGGTGCCCTTTCAGCCGGGTCACAAGCAGCACAAGAATTCCCGCCAGCGCAAACCGCCAGCCGGCAAACACCAGCTGCGAAAACGGCGCGTCAGCCGAAACAGCGAACAGCTCGTACCCGCGCTTGACGCACGGCGCCGCACTGCCCCAGAGAGCGGTGCATAAAACCGCCGGTAAATATAATTGACGTAGCAGACTGCGTTTTTGTTCCCCCATTTTGATACTCCCAGACAAATTTTTTATGATTGGTGCTATCAGTATACCATACTTCCCCATGCTCCTGCAAGAAAGGGAGTTTTATCGGACTTTCTCTGTGGTACACTGTCCTCAGTAAAAGAGAGGTGAAGCCATGATCTACACTTGCGACACCAAATGCTGCCACTTTATCTTCTTCGGTAGCGCTGAAACCCGCGTCTGCCCGGATTGCGGCAAGCACACCATCCGGCCGTCCACACTCGAGGAACGCGCTGCGTTCTTCCGCCGCCAGATTGAGTTCGCGCAGGAGCATCCGGCCGGATAAGGCAATACCGCATAATTGAACAAGAGCGATTTACGAGCAAATTTTGCGTACTGATTAGGCGCGGTTTTGCGGTAATACTTTGTGTATTACCGTAAAGCCGGAACGACATCAGGACACAAAATTTCCGTAAAGCGCCGCAGCTTTAATTGTGCGGTGTTGCCTTCATCAAAAGAAAAACCCTTCCGAATGTTGTCCTCGGAAGGGTTTCACTTACTGTCTTCAGTTGTCATGTACGGTTACGGCTCCTCGTGTGATGTTTTTTTAATCAGACGATTACTTGCCGCGACGATTGGTACGGTTCATGGTCTTAGCGTTGATGTGTTCGCTTTCCAGTTCTACCATGCGAGCGTTTACCAGTCCATTGAAGAAACTTCTCATACCCATAATCTTTGCACTCCTTTTCAGTGATTCAAGTGATTGTATTTTTGAGATCCTTTCCTGATCTCTGGTATTATAATACACTTTCCCTGAAAAGAATACAAGAGCAAGATTTTATGAATATCTCACAATACAAGCGTTATTATTTTGTATGGATTGCACAATACCGTTTGACATCTTGTACATAATTAACCGAAATCACTTGTGAACTTTACATAATAAATCAGTGATACTCCTTCGCCAGTCGCTCAAACAGCGGCAGCGCACGCTCGATGGTCTCGGTTTTCACACAGTAAGAAATTCGCATATGACCGGGGGCACCGAAATCTGCACCCGGAACGACCAACAGGTCATATTTCTTTGCGCGTTCACTGAAGGCGCGGTCGTCCGCCTCAAGCGTCTGCGGGAACAGATAAAACGCGCCGTCCGGCTTGACACAGTGATACCCCATCGAGGTCAGACCGTTAAAGAGCAGGTCGCGGTTGGTCTGGTAGACCGCAATATCGCTGGTCTGGTCGGCACAGCGTGCCGCTACGCGCTGGAACATACTCGGTGCACAAACATAACCGAGTGCGCGGCCGGCACCGCAGACCGCAGCGTAAAGCTCCTTGCTGTCGGCGGCTGCCGGCGGTACGAGCACATAGCCGATACGCTCCCCCGGCAGCGACAGCGACTTGGAGTACGAGTAGCAGATAATGGTATCGTCATAGAAATGCGGCACAAACGGCACCTGCACGCCATCATATACGATCTCGCGGTACGGCTCGTCCGAAATGAGGTAAATCGGGTGACCGTATTCCTTCTCCTTGCCGCGCAGCATGTCGGCAAGGCGCTTGATGGTCTGCTCGGAGTACACTGCACCAGACGGGTTGTTCGGCGAGTTGACAACGACCGCCTTGGTGTGCTCATTCAGGCGCTGCTCGAGAGCACCGAAGTCAATCTGAAAATCCGCGATAGACGGCGGCACAATGACGCACTTGGCACCGGCACCGCTTTCGATGAACATTTTATATTCCGGAAAATACGGTGCAAACACAACAATCTCGTCTCCCTCGCAGACGATCGCCTTGAACGCACAAGAGAGCGCGGCTGCCGCGCCTGCAGTCAGGTACAGGCTGTCGCCGGTGTAGTCCGTGCCGAAACGCTTGTTGAGGCTGTCCGCCAGTGCGCCTCGCACGTCTGCGGCGCCCTGTGCCGAGGTATAGCCGTGCAGTGCAACCGGATCACCTGCCGCTTCGGCGTAAATCGCCTGACGAACGGCCTCCGGGGCGGGTACGTTCGGGTTGCCGATCGAGAAATCGAATACGTTCTCGCGGCCAACGATCGCCGCACGGCTGTTCCCGTACTCGAACAGCTCGCGGATCGTCGAACGGCGGCTGCCTAAATCCATCATGTGCTCATTTATCATGGTTATCTACTCCTGTCAGGGGTTCTCCCTGTGAAAATTACTGCCCTCATTATATCATATTATTTTATCAGAGTGAAGATGGAGATTGGAAATTGAAGGGAGCATTCCTCTCTTTTGTGTTACGAGAGAGCACGCTGTGCTCCCCTGCGGGATAAATTGTGCAGAGCGGGATGGTATCCCGCCGTTTCCCGCCAAATAACACAATAAAAAATGGAGAACAGAAAGCAAACGTCAGACGCTTATTTTCCATTCTCCATTTTCCATTATCAATCCGCCAAGCCGATAGCTGCCGAAAGCGGCATTGACAGCACAATGCCATGACTGCGGGTCTTCATCCCGACCGCCTGCATCAGCGCCGTCATAACCTGCTGTTTCTCATCGCTTCGCACCACGAGGAACACGATTTCCTTTTCGGCCTGAATTTCGATACCGAAAAATCGTTTAACCTCATTTTCCGCAATACCGCGCGCTGAAATGACCGTGCCGCCGCGTGCACCGGCCTTGCGCGCCGCATCCATCGCCACGTTGGTATAGCCGCGCTCCATCACAACTGCTACAACGTCAAAACCGTCGTTCTTCTCTGTCTCGTGCATCCGGCTGACCTCCTTTTGCTCCTCGTCTGCAGCGGTCAGCAGCTTGTGCCACCGCAGACCAATGCCTGTAATCGGAATGGCAAACGCGATTCCGCGTCCGGGATATCGCATTTCCAGCTCGCGTCCGAGCCTTTTGAGCAGGCGAACGCCGGTCTGACGGCTGACCATACACATCACAATGGCCTTTGCCGTTTCACCGATGCCGAGCAGGTCGAGCATTTCCGTGCGCGCCGTGCCGTGTGCCATGCACACAAAATCCACCGGCGCCTGTTCCTCACGATAGATACGCAGCACCTTTTCGCCCTGCTCCACGTCAACAACGGCCGCCACGACCTCTACCGCACTCTGCACCGTCATCTGCGGTCGATTTTCACTCATGCTCTGCTCCCTCCAAAACGATGATGCTGTCCTCATCCTCTGCGGAAACATCGGACACATCCTCGCTGTTCTGTTTCTTTTGATAGATGAGACCCAGCACCTGAATGGTAAGCAGCGGAGTCATGGCTACCATAGCTACAATACCGAAGGCATCAGTCATCACGTTGCCGCCGAGTGCTTCACACGCGCCCATGGCAAACGGCAGCAGGAATGTGGTCGTCATCGGACCGGACGCAACGCCGCCCGAGTCAAATGCAATGCCGGTGAAAATTTTCGGCACGCAGAAAGTCAGTCCCAGTGCGGCAAGATAGCCCGGCACCAGTATATAATAGATTGAAATGCCTGTCAATACGCGCAGCATAGCCATGCCGACCGAGCAGGCCACGCCGATGGACAGGCTGAGCATCATCGCTCTCTGCGAGATGCCGCCGTTTGTGATGGACTCGACCTGCCGGTTGAGCACATGCACAGCCGGCTCCGCAGTTACCAGAAAATAGCCGATGAGCATGCCAAGCGGCACCAGCACCCATTCCTGTCCGCTCAGCGCCAGCTGCTGTCCGAGATAATGGCCCACGGGCATAAATCCGACGTTTACACCGGTTAAAAACAGCGACAGACCGGTAAATGTGTACACAAAACCCACGCCGATTTTTCTAAGCTGCATGGCATGGAATCTACGGAAAATCAGCTGAAACACCGCGCAGAACAGGATGATTGGCACCAGTGCGGACAAAACCTCGTGTATGTACGCGGGCAGCTCCACCACAAATGTGTGCGCTGCCTGACGAGTGTCCTCCACGTCCGGCACGGTCACTGCCGTGTAGCCTGCGCCGTTTGGCGGATAGAAAATGCCAAGCAGCAGCACCGCCAGCACCGGCCCGATGCTGCACAGCGCAACCAGACCAAAGCTGTCCTCCTGTGCGCCGCTATCGCCTCGGATGGAAGCTAAACCGACACCGAGCGCCATGATGAACGGTACGGTGACAGGGCCGGTGGTCACGCCGCCCGAGTCAAACGCCACCGAAACGAACTCGTTCGGCACAAAGATGGACAGAACAAATACGGCGGCATAAAACACGATCAGCAGCATGGACAGGCGGATCTTAAACAGTGTTCGCAGCATGGCGAGCACGAAAAACAGGCCCACACCGACCGCAACCGTCCAGATCAGCACATTGTTCGGAATGGACGGCACCTGACCGGCCAGCACCTGCAGATCCGGCTCCGCGATTGTGATAAGCACGCCGATGATGAGCGTAATGAGTATCACGATGAACAGATTTTTCGTGCGCGGCAGCTGTGCGCCGATGCCCTCGCCCATAGGCGTCATAGATACGTCCGTGCCGAGTGAAAACAATGCCATGCCGACGATGAGCAGCGCCGCACCGGTTAAAAACAGCACCATCGTGCCGACCGGCATCGGTGTGATCGTCACGCTGAGCAGCAGTACAATGATCGTGATCGGCAGGACAGACGACACCGACTCGCTGATTTTTTCTTTCAAAATTTTGTTCATTCTCGACCCCCTGCTTCGCGATAAAATACAATTTGGACTATTATATCATATAAGGAGAGGTGCATTCCAGTGAACAGGGACTTCTTAACGAAAACAAAACACCGACTCTTTCGAGTCGGTGTTCGGTGTGCGCGATGAGTTATCTTCCCGGGCCGTCACCAGCCAAGTATTGTCACCGTAAACGAGCTTAACTACTGTGTTCGGAATGGGAACAGGTGTACCCTCGTCACAATAATCACGCACTTACTTTCTTGTGAACAAGAAAGTAAGCAAAGAAAACTTTACCTGCGCGCTACGCACGCTCTTGTTCAAAAGAAACCTTATATATATGAGAAACGCTTTCGCGCTAACTCACTTTGTAATACCATCAGCCTGCTGTCAACATCTTTCCTGAAGAAATTTGGTGACCCGTGGGAGAATCGAACTCCCGTTTGCGGCGTGAGAGGCCGCCGTCTTAGCCGCTTGACCAACGGGCCATAACAGTTAGACTTCCGGTATCTCGGTTTCGCTGTGGACTCTCTCGAACCCACAGCGCACCGAATCTGGTACACCATCACGGGCTCGAACCGTGGACCCACTGATTAAGAGTCAGTTGCTCTACCAACTGAGCTAATGGTGCATACTTTCTTGTGTACAAGAAAGCATGCAAAGAAAACTTTAC
>SKED01002998.1_pt1 | contig 11016 bp, 6 predicted proteins | sample 4826651 | NCBI WGS metagenome assembly SKED01 (sample SAMN11008818, study PRJNA524170) | human gut metagenome | biome: Human fecal sample; material: Feces; isolation source: fecal sample from pouch patient p19 | host: Homo sapiens | place: Israel: Tel-Aviv | collected 2016-06-28
TTTATCCTCATCCTTAACAGTGATGATCATCTGTTTGTGTTTCGGAAGACGGATTCCTGCCCCGATGAATGCTTTGTAAAGAGCCTCGTTGAAGGTCTTAGCAATACCAAGGCACTCACCTGTGGATTTCATCTCCGGTCCAAGGCTGATATCTGCGCCTCTGATCTTCTCGAAGGAGAATACCGGCATCTTGATTGCGAAGTACTCTGCTTCTTTCTGAAGTCCCGGTGTGTAACCAAGCTCTTTGATTTTATGTCCAAGGATAACTCTTGTTGCAAGCGGAACGATCGGGATTCCTGTTACCTTGCTGATGTACGGTACTGTACGGCTGGAACGCGGGTTAACCTCGATGACATATACATCCTCGCCTACAACGATGAACTGAATATTGATCATACCGATTACATGAAGTGCCTGTGCAAGACGGCGTGTGTACTCGGCGATGGTATCTTTTGCTTTCTGGCTGATGGTCTGTGCCGGATATACGGAAATACTGTCTCCGGAATGGATACCTGCACGCTCGATGTGCTCCATGATTCCAGGGATCAGGATGTCCTCACCGTCGCATACCGCATCGACCTCGATTTCTTTACCCATGAGGTATTTATCAACAAGGATCGGATGCTCCTGTGCGATCTGGTTGATGATTCCGATATACTCTTCCACATCCTCATCGCTGACAGCGATACGCATTCCCTGTCCTCCAAGTACATAGGACGGGCGGACAAGTACCGGATATCCCAGCTCGTTGGCAGCTTTTTTCGCCTCTTCTGCTGTGAATACAGTGTGTCCCTTCGGTCTCGGGATCTGGCATTTCTCAAGAATGGCATCAAAGAGCTCTCTGTCCTCTGCTGCATCTACGTTCTCAGCAGATGTTCCAAGGATCTTAACGCCCATCTTGATCAGTGCCTCTGTAAGCTTGATGGCTGTCTGTCCACCGAACTGAACAACAGCTCCGTCCGGTTTCTCGATATTTACAACATTCTCAACATCTTCCGGTGTCAGCGGCTCAAAATACAGCTTATCTGCAATATCAAAGTCTGTACTTACTGTCTCCGGGTTATTGTTGATGATGATCGTCTCATATCCTTCTTTCGCAAATGCCCATGTACAATGTACAGAGCAGAAGTCGAACTCGATACCCTGACCGATACGGATCGGGCCGGAACCAAGTACCAGGATCTTTTTCTTATCTTTTGTCTCGATTGCTTCGTTCTCTGTCTGGTCATCGCCGTATACAGAATAGTAATATGGTGTCGCTGCCGCAAACTCTGCTGCACAGGTATCAACCATCTTGTATGCTGCACGGATGCCGTACTCTTTACGCAGGTCTTTGATCTCAGCTTCTGTCTTTCCTGTCAGGTCTGCGATGATGTAGTCCGGGAACTCCAGACGTTTTGCTTCCAGAAGAAGGTCTTTGTCCAGCTTCTGAGTTTTCAGAGCCTGCTCCATCTCAACAAGGATAGCCAGCTTATCGATGAACCAGATGTCGATCTTTGTGATATCATGAAGCTTCTCCTGGGAAACATTTCGTCTCAGGGCTTCTGCGATCTTCCAGATACGGCGGTCATCCACAATGTTCAGCTCGTCCATCAGTTCTTCATCAGAAAGATGTGAGAAGTCATAGGACATCAGACTGTCTACATGCTGCTCCAGGGAACGGATAGCCTTCATTAAAGCGCCCTCGAAGTTATGGCAGATACTCATAACCTCACCGGTAGCCTTCATCTGTGTAGTCAGTGTACGTTTTGCTGTGATGAATTTATCAAATGGCAGACGCGGGATCTTAACAACACAGTAATCCAGCATCGGCTCGAAGCTTGCGTATGTTTTGCCTGTGATGGCGTTCGGGATCTCATCCAGTGTGTAGCCCAGTGCGATCTTGGCTGCAACCTTGGCGATCGGATAACCGGTAGCCTTACTTGCAAGTGCGGAGGAACGGCTTACACGAGGGTTAACCTCGATAACGCAGTACTCAAAGCTCTCCGGATGAAGAGCGTACTGTACGTTACATCCACCTGTGATGCCAAGCTCTGTAATAATGTTAAGAGCAGATGTACGGAGCATCTGGTACTCTTTATCTCCTAAGGTCTGGGAAGGAGCAACTACGATGGAGTCACCGGTATGGACACCAACCGGGTCAATGTTCTCCATGTTGCAGACTGTGATGCAGTTTCCTGCGCTGTCTCGCATTACCTCGTACTCGATTTCTTTCCATCCGGCGATACATCTCTCTACAAGAACCTCGCCTACACGGGAAAGACGGAGACCATTCTCAAGGATCTCACGAAGCTCCGGCTCATTATGCGCGATACCGCCGCCGCTTCCGCCAAGTGTATATGCAGGACGGAGAACAACCGGATAACCGATAGTCTGAGTAAACGCAACACCGTCTTCTACAGTTGTTACGACCTTGGATGCTGCAACCGGCTCGCCGATCTTTTCCATTGTATCCTTAAATTCCTGACGGTCCTCAGCTTTACGGATCGTAGCTGCTGTGGTACCGATGAGACGTACATTGTGCTCTTTCAGGAAGCCCTTTTCCTCAAGCTCCATGGCAAGGTTCAGACCTGCCTGTCCGCCCAGTGTAGGAAGTACACTGTCCGGTTTCTCTTTGAGGATCAGCTGCTCTACGACTTCAACAGTCAGAGGCTCGATGTAAACTCTGTCTGCGATGTCTTTATCTGTCATGATGGTAGCAGGATTGGAGTTTAAAAGTACAACCTCCATGCCCTCTTCCTTCAGGGAGCGGCATGCCTGGGTTCCTGCATAGTCAAACTCTGCTGCCTGGCCGATTATGATCGGGCCTGAGCCGATTACAAGTACTTTTTTTATGTCCTTATTCCTTGGCATTATTTCTCTCCTCCCATCATCTTCATGAATCTGTCAAACAGGTAACTGGAATCCTGTGGTCCCGGGCATGCTTCCGGATGGAACTGTACAGTAAAGATGTTCTTTCCATTGTATGCCATACCTTCGTTTGTTCCGTCGTTGACGTTTACAAATGCAGGATGTGCGATATTTTTCTCCTCAAGTCCCTCTGCGTCTACAACGTAGCCATGGTTCTGAGAGGAAATATATACTCTTCCTGTCTCAAGGTCTTTAACCGGATGATTTCCGCCTCTGTGACCGTATTTCATCTTATGGGTGTCTCCGCCTGTTGCAAGAGCCATAAGCTGATGTCCAAGACAGATGGCAAAGATCGGTACATCAGAGTCGTAAAGTTTTTTGATCTCTTTAATAATAGAAGTACATTCCTTCGGATCTCCAGGTCCGTTGCTGAGCATGATGCCGTCCGGATTGTCACCGAGGATCTCTTCTGCGGATGTCAGAGCCGGGTAAACAGTAACCTGGCATCCTCTCTCATTCAGTGAGCGTGCAATGTTTTTCTTGGCGCCCAGATCAAGAAGGGCAACCTTCGGTCCGTTCCCCTTAAGCACTTCCTTTTCGCGGCAGGAAACCTTCTCTACCACTTTTCCTGTTGTATATGCTTTTAATCTGGGGATGATTGTATCCAGGTCATAGTTCTCATCAACTGTGATCATTCCGTTCATGGTTCCCTTCTCACGAAGGATCTTAGTCAGTGCTCTGGTATCAATTCCTGCGATTCCCGGAATGTCGTTTTTGCTCAGAAAATGCTGAATGGTGTCTACGCTTCTGAAGTTGCTGGGAACTCGTGATAATTCGCGTACAATAAATCCGTCAATCCACGGCTTCCTTGATTCCTGGTCATCATAACAGATTCCGTAGTTTCCGATCAGCGGATATGTCATACACACCGCCTGTCCTGCGTAAGAAGGATCTGTCATTACTTCCAGATAACCGGTCATGGAAGTGTTAAAGACAATTTCACTGATGACTTCCCTTGCAGAACCAATGCTAGTTCCTGTAAATACATGGCCATCTTCCAATATCAGAAATGCTTTCATACAATCTCCCTTTCTTTGTTCTCTTATTTTATCCTAAATCTTCAAGATTGTATCACAGGAATCGTCATTTTTCAACACCATATGCAAAAAAAATGTATAAAACTAACTTAAAATATTTTTTTTGAATTTTTTTAATTTTTTTGAATTTTTCTATTGACATTATCCAATTCCTGAGTTATTATAAGTGAGCAGTCGACGAGCGGAGCAAACAAAGCAAAGCAAGCCGGTTGAAAAAATGCAGGAATGGCGGAATTGGCAGACGCGCAGGCTTCAGGTGCCTGTGGTCGCAAGATCGTGTGGGTTCAAGTCCCATTTCCTGCATTCTTTTTTATTTTATCCAAAATCAAAAAAACAGAAGCGCCCAACACCGGCACTTCTGTTTTTTTATTTATTTTTCTTTTTCAGAAAAGATCTCTCTCCCGCCCCAGAGAAGCGCACCTGTAAATATGAAAAGATCCGAAATATTAAATACGACCTTCTTAAGCTTCGGATTTTCCACATTCAGGCTCACATAATCCGTGACGTATCCCTTTCTGCGACGTTCCGTATAATTATTCAGACCGCCGCCCAGGATCATGGAAAGCCCAAGCTTGGATATGCGTGTGCCTTTTTCTCCGGAAGTACGTATATACTCCCAGATTGCACCGCCCAGCACCATAGATGCAAGATCTCTCAGGAATTCTTTATCTTTGTTTTTTAATATTCCAAGCATCATCCCATGATTATGGCAATTTCTTACGATCAGTCTGCCTCCCAGGCACTTTTCCTTCAGATCTTTCTTTTCCGATGTGTTGATTTTTTTCTTTATATAATAGTCTGTACCAAAGATTCCCGCCGTCAGTAAATTCCACAACATTATTCCCCCTCCTTATTTCTGTGGTCTGCATAATATTCAGGCAGGCTCCCACTGGGGAAAGCCTGCCTTATATGCTTATGGTTATTCTGTTTTTTCTTCTATTGTTTCTGTATTTTCCGGATCAGCCGCAGGCCCCTCTGTTTCTGCAGATCCCACTTCCGTTCTTTCCTCTTCCAATTCCGGATCTGATCCTGATGTTTCTGTTTCTACTACTTCTGACGCTTCTACTGTCTCTTCCGGATCTGCTGCCACTTCTGTAGCTTCTGCGTTTTCTTCCGCTTCTGTCTCCGGTACTTCTGTCACCTCTGCCTCAGCAGCCTCTTCAAGCTCCTCATCTGCCTGCTCGATCACATCGGCAGCTTTCTCTTCCAGCTCCGCTGTAGGACACGCCGCTCCGCAATACGGACAGAAGCTGGCCTCCCGCATCACCGCCTTATGGCAGGCCGGGCAGAACTTCTCCCCTTTACTGGCAGCGATCGCATCTCTGTAGTGATCCGCCTCCAGCATGTGCTGGCTGATTTCCTCGCAGATAGCTCCCGTCTCACCGTCAACAGCTTCTCCCTGCTCATAACGTGTATAGATCATCTTTCCGATATCCATCATCAGCTTTTCGGTCATACGCTCCTGTGCAGAGAGCTTGTTACGGATCTTCTGGATCTCATAGAGATTCTCTGCTCTGGAACTTAAGCCCTTTGCCTTTCTTGTCAGTGTGTTTCCCAGATCATCCCAAAAACTGCTTTTTGCCATATCTGTCACGCTCCTTTATATATTAAAGAATCTTCTTGTTTCTTATCCTTCCAGTGCCGGGATCTCCTGTCCACGCATAAGGATCTTCGGACCTCCGTTGCCCTGAATGTATCCCTCTGTGATCACGACCTCACCGATATTGTCGTCCTTCGGGATCTCATACATGATATCCAGCATATATTCCTCCAGGATAGCCCGGAGAGCTCTGGCTCCTGTATGGCGTTCCAATGCCTTACGGGCAATGGCATGTAAGGCACCGTCCTCAAACTCCAGTTTTACTTCATCCAGTGCCAGAAGCTTCTTGTACTGTTTCAGAATAGCATTCTTCGGCTCCTTGAGGATCTTCACAAGCATATCTTCCGTCAGCCCGTTCAGGGTAAAGATGATCGGAAGACGACCGATAAATTCCGGAATCATTCCAAATGCACGGAGATCATCTACCGTTACTTTCTCCAGCACATGCGGATCATCATCATATTTGTCCTTCAGATCTGCATAAAATCCGATAGACGCCTGTTTATTCAGTCTTTCTTTGATGATATTCTCAAGATCCGGGAACGCACCGCCACAGATAAACAGAATGTTCCTTGTATTTACAGTCACCATAGGTACCATGGCATTCTTGCTGGTAGCACCCACCGGAACTTCCACTTCACTTCCCTCCAGAAGTTTCAGAAGTCCCTGCTGGACAGCCTCTCCGCTGACATCTCTCTGGTTGGTATTCTTCTTCTTTGCGATCTTATCGATCTCATCGATGAAAATGATCCCGTGCTCTGCCTTCTCCACATCATTATCTGCAGCCGCAAGGAGCTTGGATACTACGCTCTCGATATCATCACCGATATAACCAGCCTCTGTAAGAGATGTGGCATCTGCAATAGCAAGCGGTACCTGAAGAAGTCTGGCAAGCATCTTCACCAGATAAGTCTTACCGCAGCCTGTAGGTCCGATCATCAGCATATTGGATTTCTCGATCTCAATATCATCCATGGTATCTGTGGCAACTCTTTTATAATGGTTGTATACACCTACAGACATTACCTTCTTGGCATATTCCTGTCCGATCACATATTCATCCAGAGTTGCTTTGATCTTATGTGGTGCAGGAATATCTTTGAGATCGATCACCGGCTTCGGAGTTTCTGATTTTTTCTTGATCTTCTTCGCCTGGTTTCCGGGATTCTGGAAACTGCTGAGATCGATCATGCTCACATTCGGCATGTTAAAAAGATCGGAATAATTTCCATTGTTCATCTGGGTGTTCATAGTATCAAAGCTTTTCTGCATGCAATCCGCACAGATATGTATATGATTAGGAAGGTCGATCATCTTCCCTGCCTGACTCTCCGGTCTGCGGCATAAAAAACAGAATTTCTCATATTTCTGCTCCTGGTCATTGTCTTTATTATTATCAAACTGATCTGCCATAACATTTCCTTTCTGGTTTTTATTATGCATATTATAGCACATAATCCCGCTGTATCAAATTAAGTTTTTATAAACCGGGGAGCTGCATGTTCTTATGCAGCTCCCCGGTTTATAAATGGTTATCCTGTATTTTCTTTTATTTGTCAGAAGAGGGTTTGCTTCCGAGGGTCACTTCAACCGTCTGTTCCTTGTACTCTCCACTGTTCGCTCTGGAGATCACCACTTCGATGGTTTCTCCTGCCTCATAATACTGCAGCTTATCAACAAGGTCATCCTTGCCGCTTACCTTCTGTCCATCCAGCTTCACAATGATATCGCCTTTTTTGATCCCTGCATTATCTGCTGCGCCGCCTTCCGTTACCTCAGTAATAAAAGCACCTGCCGGCATATTATACATCTGGATGGCTTCTGTTGTAAGATCGGCAGCCTTGACTCCCATATATCCTACCTTGGAAGAATCTTCCACCTTATCTCTGGTTTCGCGGTTCATCAGTTCTTCCAGGATCGGCTCTGCCTTGGAGATCGGAATGGCATATCCCATGCCTTCCACCTGACTGTCTGCATACTTGGCCGCATTGATACCGATCACTTCACCGTTCATGTTCAGAAGTGCACCGCCACTGTTTCCGGGATTGATCGCTGCATCAGTCTGGATCAGTCCGCTGGCTTCTCCGTCCTCTGTACTGATGCTTCTGTTAAGGGCACTTATCCATCCGGAGGTAACTGACTGTCCATAGCCCAGTGCATTGCCAATGGCAACCACCTGCTCACCGACTACAAGATCGTCCGAGCTTCCCATCTGTGCGATCTTGATCTCATCCATGGTCTCATCCGGAATATCGGATTTCTCCACTGCCACCACTGCCAGATCATTCTCTTCATCGGTGCCTTTGATCTTGGCAGAAACTGCGTTATCCACATCCGCATCTCCATCGGAGCTGCTTGCCATAGCCTGGGTTTCTTCTTCCGCTCCTACCACATCACTGCCTGCAAAGCACACAGTAAGTGTAGTCGCTCCAGATACCACATGGTTGTTAGTCGCAATGAGAAGCTCGCTGTCATTTTCTCCTACAATAATACCGGAACCACTTCCTGCACTCTGATACTGCCTCGTTCCATATCCGAAAAAGCTTGGGATCTCCTGCACACTGACAGATGTAATGGCAACGATAGAAGACATGGTTGCCTGGGCTACACCGGCCACTGTACCACTCTCTGCCACAATATCCTTCACAGTAGAATCCGCAGAGCTACTGTCAGTACTATCCTCTGTTCCGGTAACTGTTTCTGTCTTTCCGATCGTTGTACTGCTGTCATTTCCTCTGTATTTATCTGCTGCAATATTCACACCCTGAAAAACTACTCCGGCTACCAGCCCAAAGATCACAGCCAGTGCCACCGCAGTGGCTGCTTTCTTTCCAAAGCTGTTGTTGCCTGAAAAATCTCTCTTTTTCCGCGGCTTTTTGGGCGGTATATTTCCACCGGCATAATTACCGGCCTGAGGCTGGTGCACCTCATAATGTCCGTATTGGGGTTTCTCCTGCGAAGCGCCTTCACTCTGTCCGGCACCTGCATAATTGTCCTGTCCGCTCTCCTGCATCCTGCGTCCCTCAGAATAAGGATGCGTCAGCGGTTTCTGTTCTGCCGAAGCATTCTTATCCTCATCCGGCAAGTCTGTCACCCATTTATTCTCTTCACTCATGCCTCTGGTGCTCCCTTCTATGTTATCTGATGCATGTATCTGTTACTGCTCACTCCGTTCTCAGTAACATTTATTTTTCTTATAAAAGACAGTTTAACAGGGAATTGTGTTTAAACTGTGATATCTCTTTTAAAAAACCGTGACCTGCTCTTATTTGTTCTTTTTCCAGTATTCCGGATTCATGGTGCAGGATCGGATCATTTTTTCAGGGAGCTTTTTGTATCGTTTTCCGAGAAAATATCCGGCGTATTTGGAAGCGCTCTGCAAAAACAGTCCGGGGATCAGCCATATGTGGCCTGTTTTCAGAAGATATGCCATGCTTTTTTTTACCAACCGGATGCCCTCACCTTCGGAAGGCACTCCTTCAAAAACCTCCGGATGCTCCGCCTGGGAAACTCCCAGATCAAAATTCCTGTGGAACTGCTGCATACAGGTGTAATTGTGAGAATGATATACACGCGCTTCTGATACATAGGCAACTCCATAGCCTTTTTTTACCATCCAGCCTGCATAGATCATATCTTCATTAAAAATAGCATGCTCCGGAAATCCACCAATCTCATCATAGATCCTGTGATCATAAGCAGCACAGACGTTGGAGCAGAAATATGTTTTGATCCCGTAGGTCTGTACATCTTTTTCCGTTTTCAGACAGGACTGTTCCGGATAATTAAAGGAACGGGTATATTTTTCCAGAAATCTGCAGTCCTTTTTGGGAAGCTGACACGCATAAGCGGCTCCTGCCTGTGGATTCTCTGCAAGAGCTCCTACCAGTGCTCCGATCAGTTCCCTGTCTGCCGGCATTGCATCCTGTGTCATAAATACAAGGATCTCCGCATCCGAAAGCTCTGCCGCCTGCCTTCTGGTACCGCCATGGTCAAATTCTTCTTTTGTAAGATGCTGGACTTCCACAAGCGGATATTCCTGTTCCCAGGTCTCTTTCCAGAATTTCTTTTCTGTATTCATGACAAGGATCTTATTGATAGGATATTTCTGTGCGCTGAGTCTTTCCAGCAGTTTTTCAAATTCTTCTCCCGGACGGTATGCCGGGATGATCACGTCTGTTTTTAATGTTTTCATATTTGTCTCCTGTCCAGAAAGGACCACCCGTTACTGGATGGTCCCTTCTGCTGGTTGCTCATTTTGATGTTTTATTCATTCTCCGAATAATCTTCTCCGTCGGTATAATCGTTATAATCCGTATCGGAATCGCCTCCGGAATAGTCCGTATCTGTGCTGTAATCGTCTCCGGAATAATCCGTATCTGTGCTGTAATCGTCTCCGGAGTAATCCGAATCATAATCTGTGTCTGTGCTGTAATCAGCATCATCACTTGTGTCCGTACTGCTGTAATCTGTGGATGTATCTCCCTGCCACGTGTACGAATCATCCGTTGCGTCATTCGGTGTATCTGTCACCGCAGGTGCAGTGTCCTGCACGTCGCCTCCGCCTGCGATATTTGTAATCTGGGCACTTCTGTTGAGTACATCCTGCGTCGGAGTGTAACTGGTGTCTCCATACAGAAACTGATGCATCTTCAGAACATTGGATTCCAGTGTGGTAGGTACGATAACGCTGCCCTTTACCTGGGCAAATTTATAATCGTTGGGGAAGCCTGTAGTTTCATCAATACTGTAGCCTATCATAGCCGGGATCATCTTCAGGATCTCTGTTTTGGAAACAGAAGTTTTGACCATCGGGAATACCTGATCCATAATATCAAAGATAGTGGAAAGTCCTGCCTTTTTCGCCTTATCTACGATCATCTGGATCACTCGTCTCTGTCTCTCGGTACGTCCCATATCAAGACTTGCAGTATAACGGATACGGCAGTAGGAGGTAGCCTGTACACCATTAAGATGATAGGTATCTACGATCGCTTCCTCATCCTCCGGCTTCGGATCCGGCAGTTCGATCGGTGTGTAGCTCTTTCCGGTTTCCTCTGATGTCTCCACACAGTAATTGTTCATATGAACGATCTCCGCATAGGAAAGAGGGATGTCCAATCCTCCGAGGCAGTCTACCACAGTTACCAGCGCATTAAAATCAATGGCAACATAATCTGTGATATTCAGATCCAGATTCGTATTCAGCATGGAAACCGCGTTGGTCGGTCCACCAAATGCATATGCCGAATTGGCTTTGGAATAGGTATCATCCTTTACATTGAGAAGGGTATCTCTATAGACAGACACAAGTTTGACTGCCTTCGTATCATTGTTGATACTCGCAATGATGATGGTATCACTGTTCTCTGTATTCAGCTTCTCATTCTTGCTTCTGTGGTCCAGTCCGAACAGTGCATAGGTGGTATATCCCGTCATCTGCGGTGCCTGATCATTAGTTACAATATC
>SKED01002999.1_pt1 | contig 11008 bp, 6 predicted proteins | sample 4826651 | NCBI WGS metagenome assembly SKED01 (sample SAMN11008818, study PRJNA524170) | human gut metagenome | biome: Human fecal sample; material: Feces; isolation source: fecal sample from pouch patient p19 | host: Homo sapiens | place: Israel: Tel-Aviv | collected 2016-06-28
AACCGTTTTGGGAACTGACAAATAGCTTGAAAGATGCATATTATATCTCCGTAAATTCAGAATATCAGTTTTTGCCGGAATTCATTGAAGATAAGGGGATTGCTATTTTGGGAGATATAGGAACAGTATTAAAAGATTTGCGGAAAACAAAAGAGGAAAGTGCATTTGTATAGGATACTTGTTCTTGATATTCCACTTAATGGAGAAACATTAGAATATTGATTGATACAAAACTGCACTCAGGGATATTGTGGGTGCAGTTTTGTATTAAAATTATTGATTACGATACAGTTTCTGATATGCAGTAGGTAATATCTGAAATATATCTCGGAAAGCCGATGTAAATTTACTTTGGCTTTTATATCCCACAGCGGCGGCAATTTCCGAAATAGATTTATCTTCCTGCAACAGCATATTCGATGCCAACTTCATACGGTATTCTTTCATGCAAGAAGCGATGGGCATTCCATAGACTGCTTTGAAAACGGATTTCAAAGTAGTGGTGTTCATCAGGTACTGTTTTGACAACTCTTCAATAGTATAGTGGCGTTTTAGGATATGTTCCCGTGTACGAAAAATGGGCATTTTATTGTTATTTTGAAAAGCTGCGAGGCGTTTCAGGAAGAGCAAACTGTTGAAGTCAAAAAGTGGCTGGGAGCGTTATATTTAATTCACTTTGGCAGGGTGATATGACTGTATGGATCAAGGTTGGTTGCAGCTTCTGACTTTTATAGCCGTAATCCTTTAATATCTTTAATGCGTGATAAGATCATATTGCAACTGCAGCTGATAATGCCAGGCAGTGTATCAATGACATTGTGCAGGAAGTACTCCATTTCATCACCGGATGAAGCAACGGCATGTATATGAAGCCTGTCTCTTCCTGTGACACGGTAAATCTGTGAGACTGTATCATTTTTGTACAATATATCTGTCACCTGCGCCAGGTACTCCGGTTTTGTTTCAATTTCAAAATAGCATGATACAGCCCCACTGATTTTTTGCGGATTAATAATTGTTGTATATTCTTCGATTACGCCTCTTTTCTCCAAAGCCTGGATACGGGCTTTTACTGCCACTCTGGAAATACCGGTTTCTTCACCGATATCAGAGTAAGAGATACGTGCGTTTTCTATAAGCAGCCGGATAATCTTCTGATCCAGCTCATCTAAACCGTCCAGGTACATAAGTTCCCTCCTGTAAAATAATATAAAATAATATCCATCTGATAGCAGCTTTTTTCAATATCAAATATCATATCATTTATATTACTAAAAGTAAACAGCAGCTTGACTTATTTGCTGTAACTACATATAATTGTTGCGTAACGAAATCTTAAACTTACATTTTGAAAATACAATCGTGATTTCGGATAAAAAGCAGGAATTGATGGAGGAAAATGAGAATGTCAAAAGATGAATATTTAATCACAGATGCCCCTCTTAAAGCACTGACTGTTTTTGCAATGCCTATGATTCTGGGCAGCTTCTTTCAACAAGTATATAATATGGCTGATTCCATTATCGTAGGTCAGTTTGTGGGATCCTCTGCACTTGCGGCAGTTGGAGCCTGTGCCGCTTTGACCAATGTTTTCATCTGTGTGGCTTTGGGAGCCGGTGTAGGAGCAGGTGTACTTGTGAGCCGCTATTTTGGAGCTCAGAATTATAGCAAAATGAAAACAATTGTGTCAACATCGTTGATCAGTTTTCTGATTCTGAGTATACTTCTGGGGGTTTTTGGCTTTGTTTTTTCTCATTTTATGATGAGTTTATTACAAACACCTGCTGACATACTGGATGAAGCGGTACTGTATCTGCGTGTTTATTTTGTGGGATTTCCCTTTCTGTTTATGTACAATATCCTTTCAACGATGTTCAATTCCATCGGTGAATCGAAGATTCCGTTGGGCCTTTTGATATTTTCTTCTGTTTTGAATATTGTTATGGATCTTTGGATGGTGGCAGGTTTAGGGCTGGGTGTGTTCGGTGCCGCCCTTGCAACTCTCATTGCGCAGGGGATTTCCGCAGTGTTTTCGCTTTTGATTTTCTTTAACCGGATGCGTCGATATAAAAGCCGCTTTAACTGGTTTGACAGGCAGGAGTTACATTCCATGCTTCGTATTGCAGTACCATCGGTTCTTCAGCAATCCACAGTGTCAATTGGTATGATGATCGTACAGGCGGTTGTAAATCCCTTCGGTACACAGGCGCTGGCAGGTTATGCGGCAACCATGAGAGTAGAGAATGTTTTTTCACTGATATTTGTATCCATTGGAAATGCGGTTTCGCCCTATGTTTCCCAGAATCTTGGAGCAAAGAAAATTGAACGTATCAAAAAAGGATACCATGCTGCACTGGTGTTGGACCTGTGTTTCGCAGTCCTTGCTTTCATAGTCATTGAAACACTGCACACCCCAATTTCTTCCTTATTCCTTGGAAAAGATGGAACCGCTTTGGCATATCAGGTGTCCGGGGATTATATGAAATGGCTGGGATATTTCTTTATTTTTATGGGTATTAAGATGGCAACAGATGGAGTTCTTCGTGGACTTGGGATTATGCGGCCGTTTCTCATTGCCAATATGGTAAATCTTGCCATTCGGCTGTCAGTTGCCTTGATTTTTGCACCGCGTTATGGAATTGCATTTGTCTGGCTTGCTGTACCGGCCGGATGGTTTGCGAATTTTCTGATCTCCTATGGGGCACTTAGAAAATCATGGCCGGTTGATGAAGGAGTTTCATTCCGGTAAATTTCTCTTAAGTTTTGATGGAAAGCTGGATTCGTATGTTAAGAGGTATATTTTCGTTACTGTTCACTGGCAATATCCCGCGAAGCGTGTTGCTGTGAACAGTAACATATTTTCTTATAGACATGATATAGTATGAGTGCTATAATAAAAAAAATTTTTTATGGCATTTATTGGAAAACCGGTTGAAAAGCCGGAGCGCAAAGCCAGAAGGAGCTAAAGTCAGATTGAAATCTGGCCATGCCAGCCGGTTGCATCATGCCTCAGTAATAAAAAAGGTAAATGTTAAATGGGCATTATGGAAAAAGTTCCTGTAAAATTTTTTACAAGGAACTTTTTTTTGTCTTCAAGCGGATATTCGCAACCTCCGCAGGGGACTTACCTGATTCGGTTAAATTTGAGGGAAAATAGAGAAGAACAGCAGGAATGGAGAAAAGATGAAAGGAAAAAGAGTGATTGCAGGCATTCTGCTTGTGGGAATTTTAGCAACTGCCCTGGCAGGGTGCAAAAATGCAGATGTTACTAAAAAAGAAAGAGAAAAGCCCGTTATCACCCTGGGCAGTGACAGTTATCCGCCATACAATTATCTGAATGAAGATGGAATCCCCACAGGAATTGATGTGGAACTGGCTACAGAAGCTTTCAGAAGAATGGGGTATCAGGTGGATGTTGTCCAGATCAACTGGGAGAAGAAAAAAGAACTGGTAGAAAGCGGAGAGATCGACTGTATTATGGGCTGTTTTTCCATGGAAGGACGCCTTGACGATTACCGCTGGGCAGGACCCTACATAGCAAGCCGCCAGGTAGTTGCTGTAAATGAGAGCAGTGATATCTATAAACTAAGTGACCTGGAGGGAAAGAACCTTGCCGTCCAGTCCACAACCAAACCGGAAGGCATCTTTCTGAACCGGACAGATGAGAGAATCCCCAAACTGGGAAATCTGATCAGTCTTGGGCACAGGGAACTAATCTATACTTTTCTGGGAAAAGGATATGTGGACGCAGTTGCTGCACATGAGGAATCCATTGTCCAGTACATGAAAGATTATGACGCAAGCTTCCGTATCCTGGAAGAGCCACTGATGGTCGTCGGGATAGGTGTTGCTTTTGCAAAAGAGGATGACAGAGGAATTTGTGAGCAGATGGATCAGACGCTGGAAGAAATGCGTCAGGATGGCACATCCCTGAAAATCATTAAAAAATATCTGGATGATCCCCAGAAGTATCTGGAGGTGGATAATCTTGGATATTAGGAGAAGAATAAAAGTAAAGCGATTCTGGATATTCGGCATTCTGCTTGGAATCTGTGTGACTGCAACTTCCCTGTATTACTTTTTTCAGGCAGAGAAAAAAGAAGCAGAGAACAGGATGGTGAAAACTGTAAACTATGTCAAAGTGCAGTGTTCCACCTACACCCATTATAATGAAGCTTCGGAATCTAAAAGTCTCCTCCGCGCCATTGAAAGTGCCAGACAGATGAGTACGAATATCGACATGGAAACAGAAAACGGCTGCCGGTTAAGCCAGGAGTTTCTGAAAGAAAATCTGCAGACCCTCTGGGTGGATGGTATCCTTGTGCTGGATGCAGAGGGAAAGACAGTCTGCAAATACAGCATGGATGAGGCTCTGACCAATGGGATCACAGATTATCTGCAAAAAGACATTATCATGGATTTTACCGGATATGAAGAAAGATCTTATTCGGAACGGATTGACCGAGAAGACGGATCACGTATCGACATTGCAGCCTGTGCCAGAAAAGATGCACCAGGTATGGTTGCAATCTATTATTATACATCTCCGGAATTTGTCAGAAATTATACCCTGACAATACAGAACCTTTTAAATGGCTATAGCACTCAGAAAGATGGAACGATTATTGTTGCAGACAAGGGAACCATCGTTGCCAGCAACGATGAAAGCCTGCTGGGACAGGATACTGCCGGCAACCAGGTTGTCCAGGCAATGAAAGAGCATACAGACAGTCAGCATATTTTTCATTTAAAAAATGAAGGAACCGGAGGTTACGGAATCATGCTGAAGCAGCGGGATTATTATATTTATGCCTATCTTCCGGATACGGAAGTATTCCGTAACCTGCCACTAAGTGTAACAGCTGTCGTTTTTCTTTATTTACTCATATTCGGTATATTCTGCTTCTGGGGTTACAGAGCGGATCTGGCACATCGGAAACAGGAACAGGAAAAAGATGAAAAATATAAAGCAGAACTTCTAAGAGCAGCAAAAAAAGCAGAAGCAGCCAATGAGGCAAAAACTGAGTTTCTGCAGAGAATGAGCCATGATATCCGGACACCGATCAATGGAATCTGCGGCATGATCAATGTGGCAGACTATTATGCAGACAATATGGAGAAACAGACGGAATGCAGGGCAAAGATCAAAGAGGCATCTCATCTGTTGCTGGAACTGATAAACGAGGTTCTGGACATGAGCAAGCTGGAGTCAGATGAAGTGGTTCTGGAAGACATCCCATTTAATCTGAACAGTATTTTTGAGGAAATACTGGGTGTGATCGAACATATGGCTGCGGAGCAGAATATCCGGATCATTTGGGAAGAGAAAGAAGTTACACACTGGAATCTTATTGGAAGTTCGGTGCATGTGAAACGGATTCTGATGAATATTTTGTCTAATGCGGTGAAATATAACAAAGAAAACGGATATGTCTATATCGGCTGTCGGGAAATCCCATCAAAACAGACAGCAATGACCACATTGGAATTTGTCTGCAGAGATACCGGGATCGGAATGGCAGAGGCATTCCAGAAACGCATTTTTGAACCATTTGCACAGGAACATGCAGGAAGCCGCACAAAATTCGCCGGAACAGGACTGGGAATGCCAATCACAAAAAAACTGGTGGAGAAAATGGGCGGAACCATTTCCTTTGAAAGTAAAGAAGGCACAGGGACTACATTTGTGATCCGGATTCCATTCCAGATTGATGCAGATATGAAGGACAGGACTGAAACGGAAGAAAAAACGGAAGCATCTATCCAGGGGCTCCATGTTCTTCTGACAGAGGATAATGAGTTGAATATGGAGATTGCAGAATTTGTGCTTCAGAATGAAGGCACTGTGGTGACAAAAGCATGGAATGGACAGGAGGCTGTTGACATATTCAGAAAAAGCAGTCCTGGAGAATTTGATGCTATTCTTATGGATATTATGATGCCTGTCATGAATGGATATGAAGCAGCAAAGATGATCCGCTCTCTGGACAGAGAGGATGCAAAAGTGATACCGATCATTGCCATGACAGCAAACGCGTTCACTGAGGACAAAATGAGAGTAAAGGAAGCAGGAATGGATGAACATATTGCCAAGCCTGTTGATGGAAAGTTATTAGTAAAAGCGATCAATGAGTTAGTAAAACGCAATCAGAGGGAGAAGTTATAATGAAAAAGAAAAAATGGAATAAGATACTTGCTGTGCTTTTGGCGATGGTGACAGCCGTATCACTTCTGTCTGGCTGCGGCGGGAAAAGTGCGGAAAAAGAAGATGCAGAAACCATCACAGTGTATTTATGGAGCACAAAGCTGTATGAAAAATATGCGCCATACATCCAGGAACAGCTTCCGGATATCAACGTTGAATTTGTAGTAGGCAATAATGATCTGGATTTCTATCGTTTTCTGAATGAAAACGGCGGATTGCCGGATATTATAACCTGCTGCAGGTTTTCCCTCCATGATGCAAGCCCCCTGAAGGACAGTCTGATGGATCTTTCCACAACCAATGCTGCAGGTGCTGTCTATGATACCTACCTTAACAATTTCAAAAATCAGGATGGCAGTGTAAACTGGCTTCCTGTGTGTGCAGATGCCCATGGCTTTGTAGTGAACAAAGATCTTTTTGAAAAGTATGATATTCCTCTTCCAACGGATTATGAAAGCTTCGTTTCTGCCTGCCAGGCATTTGATGAGGTGGGTATCCGTGGGTTTACTGCAGACTATTACTATGATTATACCTGTATGGAAACACTGCAGGGTCTGTCTGCATCAGAGCTGTCTTCTGTGGATGGACGTAAGTGGCGTACCATCTACAGTGACCCGGACAATGCAAAGAGAGAAGGTCTGGACAGTATTGTCTGGCCGGAGGCTTTTGAACGTATGGAGCAGTTTATTCAGGATACAGGGCTGAGCCAGGATGATCTGGATATGAATTATGATGATGTGGTTGAGATGTACAAAAGTGGTAAGCTTGCCATGTATTTCGGCAGTTCTGCCGGTGTAAAAATGTTCCAGGATCAGGGCATTAACACAACATTCCTGCCATTCTTTCAGCAGAACGGCGAAAAGTGGCTGATGACTACACCATATTTCCAGATAGCTTTAAACCGTGACCTGACAAAGGATGAAACACGTCGGCAGAAAGCAATGAAGGTACTGAACACAATGCTTTCAGAGGATGCGCAGAACCGGATCATTTATGATGGGCAGGATCTGTTAAGCTATAGCCAGGATGTGGATTTCCGGCTTACGGAATATCTGAAGGATGTGAAACCTGTGATCGAAGAAAACCATATGTATATCCGTATTGCGTCAAATGACTTTTTTTCCATTTCCAGGGATGTGGTGTCTAAGATGATCTCAGGAGAATATAATGCAGAGCAGGCTTATCAGTCATTTAATTCCCAGCTTCTTGAAGAAAAATCCACTTCTGAGGATATTGTGTTGGATTCAAAGAAAACTTATTCCAATCGTTTCCATACCAGCGGAGGCAATGAAGCCTATTCTGTTATGGCAAACACTTTGCGCGGTATTTATGGGACGGATGTGCTGATTGCAACAGGAAACAGCTTTACAGGAAATGTACTGAAGGCCGGTTATACAGAAAAAATGGCAGGCAACATGATTATGCCAAACGAGCTTTCCGCTTACAGCAGTGAGATGAGCGGGGCAGAACTGAAGGAAACGGTCAGAAACTTCGTAGAAGGCTACCAGGGAGGCTTTATCCCCTTTAACCGCGGCTCTCTGCCTGTGTTCAGTGGTATTTCTGTAGAAATCAGGGAAACGGATAATGGTTATACATTGAGTAAAGTTACAAAGAATGGAAAACAGATTCAGGACAAGGATACTTTTACTGTGACCTGCCTTGCAGCACCACAATATATGGAAGCTTATCCGGCAGAGGAAAATATTGTATTTGATGGAGGGGATACCTCTGTGGAAGATACCTGGACAACATATGTTTCAGATGGTAATGCCATTCTTGCAGAGCCTGAAGACTACATTACTCTGAGGTGAGAAGAATGGATGTTAAGAATCATAATACAAACAGAAAGAAACGGGTTGTGAGAAAACGATGGAATGCAGCAGTTCTTATTGCCCTATTTGTTGGAATCCTTTTGACTGTTTTCCAATATTTGGGGTTTGTATCGAAGACTGTTTATGAGGAAAGTGTTTCTCACCTGACAGAAATTTTTCATCAGTCTGATAATATGCTAAGTGAGCTGACAAATAAGAATCTGACTTATCTCCATATATGGGGGGAATATTTGCAGAACACTTCCGATGAAAGTGAAATTCGTGAGTATATAGAGAAAGCACAGGAAGATGCAGGCTTTTTAGATTTTTATTTCCTGTCAGCGGACGGGAACTATAAGATGGCAACAGGTGAAACCGGGTATCTGGGATTGCAGGAAAATATTGAAGATGAGATCCGGCAGGGAAATGATGTGATAACCAATGCAACGGTTCCCGGAAAATCCCAGCTCCTTGTTTTTGCTACTCCCAGGCCTCATGGAAGTTATCAGGGCTTTGAATATGATGCCATTGCCATTGCCTATGAAAACTCTGATATCGTAAATGTGCTGAATATTTCTGCTTTCAATGGAAATGCCCAGAGTTATGTGGTTCATCCGGATGGCCGTGTTGTTGTGGATCATTCTTCTGAGGCATGGGGAGAGGTGTATAATTTCTTTGGGATTCTGAGAGAACATTCCAATATGTCTGAAAAAGAGATCCTTAAACTTTCAGAAGAGTTTAAGGAAGGACATACAGATGCAATGCTGATAAATCTGGATGGAGAGGATTACTATCTGGTCTATGAGAAATCCAAACCTCAGGACTGGATCTTTCTGGGACTTGTCCAGGCTGATATCGTCAATGCAAGTATGAATGTTCTGCAGCGTAGCACTGTGCTGCTTGTAAGTGCAGTAGCGGTGTGTATTGCCGGTCTTTTTATTGGAATTATTCTCCGGAAAAACAGGGTAAACCTGAAGAGAAAGGATACGGAGATCCTGTACAGGGACGAATTGTTTCAAAAGCTGTCAATGAATGTAGATGACGTTTTCCTGATGCTGGATGCAAAAACATATCAGGCAGATTACGTCAGTCCCAATGTGGAAAAACTGCTGGGAATTACAGTAGAACAGATTCGTAAAGATATTTGTGTCCTTGGAAAACTGCATCCCGGGGACGTTGAAGATCCGGAGAAGAAGTATTTGGAAGAAATCCAGGTTCATGAGCAGCAGGAATGGGATCTTGAATATGTTCATCAGAAAACAGGAGAACACCGCTGGTTTCATAACGTTGCAATGGGCAGCGAGGTAAACGGGAAAAAGAAATATATCCTGGTTCTGTCAGATCGTACCTCTGATAGAAAAATGAATCAGGCCCTTTCTGAGGCGGTCCGCGCTGCGGAGACTGCAAACAAGGCAAAGAGCACCTTCCTTTCCAATATGTCTCACGATATCCGTACACCAATGAATGCGATCATTGGTTTTACCACACTGGCTGTAAGCAACATTGATGATAAAGAAAGGGTTCGGGATTATCTGGGTAAGATTCTTTCCTCCAGTAATCATCTGCTCTCACTGATCAATGATATCCTGGATATGAGCCGTATTGAGAGCGGGAAAATCCATCTGGAAGAGACGGAAGTCAGTCTGTCAGAGGTTCTTCATGATCTGAAAACCATTATCAGCGGACAGATCCATGCGAAACAGTTAGAGCTTTACATGGATGTCATGGATGTTACCAATGAGGATGTTTATTGCGACAAGACCAGGCTGAATCAGGTGCTGCTGAATCTTTTGTCCAATGCGATCAAGTTTACTCCTGCAGGCGGAACCGTTTCTGTCCGGCTGAGAGAGTATCCGGGTACACAGAGAAGCTGTGAACTGTACGAAATCCGGGTAAAGGATAACGGAATCGGCATGAGTCAGAAATTTGTACAGAAGATCTTTTCTCCTTTTGAGAGAGAGCGGACTTCCACTGTAAGCAGGACTCAGGGTACAGGACTGGGTATGGCTATCACCAAGAACATCGTAGATATGATGGGCGGAACCATTGAGGTTCAGACAGAACAGGGCAAAGGTACTGAATTTATTATCCGTCTGCCATTGCGGATCCAGCCTGAGAATCACCGTATAGAGAAAATCGCAGAACTGGAAGGTCTGAAGGCATTGGTAGTAGACGATGATTTCAATACCTGTGACAGTGTGACTAAGATGCTTGTGAAGGTTGGAATGCGTTCGGAATGGACACTTTCCGGCAAGGAGGCTGTTCTCCGCGCACGACAGTCTATGGAAATGGGGGATGCATTCCACGCTTATATCATTGACTGGCGTCTGCCTGATATGAATGGCATTGAAGTTACCCGTCAGATCCGCAGTCTTGGTGATGATACGCCGATCATTATCCTGACTGCTTACGACTGGTCAGATATTGAAGTGGAAGCCAGGGCAGCAGGGGTGACTGCGTTCTGTGCCAAACCTATGTTTATGTCAGATATCAGAGAGACTCTGATGGCTGCTATCGGCCAGAAGCAGGCCGGGGCAGAGGATAATATTCTTCCGGCAGCAGATTCAGATTTCAGAGGCAGGCGCATACTGCTTGTGGAAGATAATGAACTGAACAGTGAAATTGCAGTAGCGCTCCTTAGTGAATATGGTTTTCAGGTTGATACAGCGGAAGATGGAGCAGAGGCTGTGGAGAAAGTTAAGAATTCAAGACCAGGTGATTATGATCTGGTGCTTATGGATGTGCAGATGCCTGTAATGAACGGATATGAGGCTACTGAGCGGATCCGTTCACTGGATGATCCTTCACTGGCGGGAATTACAATTCTTGCCATGACTGCCAATGCTTTTGACGAAGACAAAAAGAAAGCACTGGCATGTGGTATGAATGGATTTCTATCCAAACCAATTGTTATAGAGGAACTGATCAGTACATTACAAAACAGTCTGGGGTAAGTTTTCTGTTTGAACTGTGATAATGGGATATGAAAAGT
>SKED01003004.1_pt1 | contig 10985 bp, 8 predicted proteins | sample 4826651 | NCBI WGS metagenome assembly SKED01 (sample SAMN11008818, study PRJNA524170) | human gut metagenome | biome: Human fecal sample; material: Feces; isolation source: fecal sample from pouch patient p19 | host: Homo sapiens | place: Israel: Tel-Aviv | collected 2016-06-28
TTCTCAACGTCAGCCTCGATAGTACCGTCGAAATGACCGTGCATTGTATCATACTTCAACATGTAAGCCATGTAATCAACTGGGCACAAATCATTGATAGCTACTACCTGTACTTCCTTTGCGTTCTCAGCCTCAACTGTAGAACGGAATACGAAACGACCGATACGGCCAAATCCGTTAATACCAATCTTAATCATTGTTCTAATATTTAAATTAAAAGTTTAAAAATTATATCTTTTAAGCTATCAAGCGAATCCGAAGGAGCTGATAACACCTTTTTTCATCCCTATCAAGCATTTTTTCTTCTTTTCGAGCGCAAAGTTACAAAAAATTTTCTAACTTTGCACACGAATAGAGTATTAAATAAGTTAAAAAAAGGTGATAGAACTCGAATATTACCTATTTTTAGCACTTTAAGATGCCATACTGACAACTCCATATAGCAAAATGCAATTATTAAAAGGAAGTAGAATATGACACCAGAAGATAAAGTGAAAGTTGCGACAGAAACTTACACCTTATTATATTAAGGGGAAAAAGCTTCATCGTACACTGAAAAGCAAAAAATGGATCATTTCAAGGAAAGTATTAATCATTATAAACATTAAAGACTATGGGTAAATTTTTGAATGAATTCAAGCAATTCGCCATGCGTGGAAATGTGCTCGACATGGCAGTCGGTGTAATCATCGGTGGTGCTTTCGGCAAGATTGTAAGTTCTGTAGTAGATGACATCATCATGCCTCCTATCGGATGGCTCATTGGTGGCGTCAACTTCTCCGACCTCAAAGTCACTCTTCCATCCGTAGAGGTGATCGCTGGCGAGAAGCTTCAGGCGGCAACCATCAACTACGGTAATTTTCTCCAGACCACTCTCGACTTTCTCATCGTTGCCTTCTGTGTATTCCTGCTCATCAAGGTAGTGAACAAGGTTACCGCCAAGAAGGAAGAGAAGCCTGCTGAAACTCCTAAGGCTCCAGAGCCTACCCAGGAAGAGAAGCTCTTGGCAGAGATACGTGATTTGCTGAAAGAGCAGAAGGGATAACCACTGTTTTTTTTCATGGCAGAATAAAAAAAGAAGACAGGAATGAGAGGATATGAATACCACTATCAAGGCTTGAGAAGTATTCCATCCCAACCATTCCTGCCCCTCCTTAAAGAAAAATATATTTTCCCTTAAGGGTTTTTATTTTTTTCCTTAAGGGAAAATATATTTTTCTTTAAGGGGGGAAAATACTATATAAATAAGGTATAAAAGAAAAAGAGCCACTATAACTCCCCTACTTTTGAAAAAAACACACATTTTTTCACGTTTATTAGAAAATACTTTCATTTTTCCTTGCTGATTACATATTTTTTTTGTAGCTTTGCCCCGAAATAAGATCTAAGTAGATACACTTAATCTTAATTAAACATCAACTCTTAACATAAACAATATGAGTAAGAACATGAAACCTAAAGACCAAATGAAGACAGCGTTGCTGATTTGTGCGCTGACTTCTATGTCTCCTGCGTTTGCAAATGGTACTATGGTAAAAGCTGACAACTTGAACCACCCTACCACCAGCATCCAACAGCAGAAGAAAGTAGCAACAGGACGTGTTGTCGACAATCAAGGTGAACCTCTTATCGGTGTTACCGTGATGGAAGTTGGCACGTCCAATGGAACAGTAACCGACCTAGACGGAAATTTCTCCCTCAGTCTGAAAAATCCTAATGGCAAGATTACAATTTCCTACATCGGCTTCAATCCACAGACTCTTACAGCTGCAAGCAACATGCAGATTACCATGAAGTCTGAAGACAAGGAGCTCAATGAAGTTGTAGTTGTAGGTTATGGTACACAGAAGAAGGTGAACCTCACCGGTTCTGTATCATCAGTAGATAGCAAGGCTCTGGAAAGCCGCCCTATCCAGAACTTGCAGAGTGGACTCCAGGGTATGATGCCTGGTGTTACCATCAGCGGTACCAATGGTGCTCCTGGTATGGACTCAGGTAGCATCAATGTACGTGGTGTGGGAACCCTCAACTCTTCCTCTCCTTATATTTTGATTGATGGCGTAGAGTCAGGTACCATGAGTAGCCTCGACCCTAACGATATCGAGAGCATCTCTGTATTGAAGGATGCTGCTTCTGCTGCCATCTATGGTTCCAAGGCTGCCAACGGCGTTATCCTCATCACCACCAAGCGTGGTAAGAGCGGCAAGCCTCAAGTTTCTTATAATGGTTATGTGAGTGTGCAGAATCCAACCAGCCTGGTTGACCGTCTGGATTCATACGAGTATGCCCACATGCTGAATGATGCGCTCGAAAGCGAGGGCAAGGCTAAGAAATTCACCTCTGAAGAGGAAATCAATGCACTTCCTAATACCGACTGGTACGACCTGGCTTACAAGACAGGTTCATTGCAGCACCACAACGTAAGCGTGAATGGTGCTACTGAGAGCGTAAACTATCTCGCATCTGTAGGTTATCTGAAGCAGTCTGGTATCTTGCCTCACGCTGGACGTGAGCAGGTTAACGGCCGTACCAACCTGGAGATGAAGATCAACAGCCGCCTCACAGCACGATTGAATCTCGCTTACATCAAGAACGATTATACCGACCCTTCTTCTGCATACGCAGGTGGTGGTTCTGACCAGATCATCCGTCAGCTCAACCTGATTTCACCATGGATTACCGCTCGTTATGACGATGGTACATGGGGAACCATTTCTGACGGTAGCCCTATTGCATGGCTCGACAACGATCTGAAGGTATATCGCCGCAACACCAACTTCACTGGTCTCTTCGGTGTTGATTACCAGATTCTTGACGGTTTGACAGCTAAGTTGAGTGCATCTTATGTTAATAACAACCAGAACTACGACTACTTCCAGAAGTTCTTTGTTTACAATGAGAACAAGAAGACAGACCCTAACTTCCACCAGGAGCAGGTTTCCAAGTGGGAGCGCAAGACCTTCGAGGCATTGCTGAACTACAACAAGACCTTCGGAAAGCATACCGTTGGTGCTTTGGCTGGATGGCATGCAGAGGCATTCGACTCTAAGTACTGGTACACATACCGCAAGAACTTCCCTAACAATAATGTGACCGATATCAATGCGGGTGATGTATCTACCCAGCAGGCACAGGGAAATACCCGTGAGTTGAATATGCTTTCATGGTTTGGTCGTGTTAACTACGACTTCGCAGGCCGTTACCTCTTTGAGGCTAACCTCCGTGCCGATGCATCCAGCCGTTTCGCAGATGGTCATCGTTGGGGTTACTTCCCATCATTCTCTGCAGGATGGCGTGTAAGCGAAGAAGCTTTCATGGAGGGTACCAAGTCTTGGCTCTCTAACTTAAAGATTCGCGGATCTTGGGGTCAGTTGGGTAACCAGGAGGCTTTGAGCGACTACTATCCAGCTATCAATACATACAGTATCAACGCCAAGTATGCATTCGACGGCAAGGTAACATCCGGATACTACCAGAGTTCATACAAGATCAACACCATCACTTGGGAAAAGGCGACCACATGGGGCGTAGGTGTTGACCTGGGATTCCTCGACAACAAGATTACTGCATCTGTTGATTACTACAACCGTCTTACAGATGGTATCTTGATTTCCGTAGATGCTCCTTACGAGTTCGCTTTGGGTAGCTATCTTGACAATGTGGGTCAGATGCGCAACCAGGGATTTGAGATGAGCCTCAACTACAACGATAAGTTTGGTGAGGTGACTGTAGGTGCTGGCTTGAATGTTGCATACAACAAGAACAAGATCGAGAGCATGCCTGGTAAGGGATACGTAGGTACTGGCTACAACCAGCGCAACGCTACCGGTCAGGAGTTCAACAGTTACTATGTATATAAGGCTGACGGATTCTTCCAGTCAGATGCTGAAGCAGAGGAATACATGAACAAATACTGGCCAGCAGACGGTTCAAAGGGTGCTTGTCCTTTCAGTGGTGGCAAGTTCAAGGCTGGTGACTTGAAGTATGCCGATATCAATGGTGACGGCAAGATTGATGCCGAGAACGACCGCTTCTACGCAGGTAGTTCTGTTCCTCGCTGGACCTTCGGTTTGAACCTGAACGCAGCTTGGAAGGGCTTCGACCTCTCTCTGTTCTTCAACGGACAGTTTAAGGCTTACCGCTACTTCGATGCATACGAGGTAGAAGGTGCCTTTGTAGGCGACAGCTCTCACCCAGCAACCATCTGGAGAGACTCTTGGACTTACAACAAGTCAAATCCTAAGATGCCACGATTGTTTACTGACACAAACTCTCCTAGCTCTTCACGTAATGTAATCTCTACATTCTGGCTCAAGAATGTATCTTACTGCCGTTTGAAGAACTTGCAGTTGGGTTATACACTTCCTAAGTCGGCACTTGAATTCCTTCATGTCAACAAGGTACGTGTTTACTACTCTTGCGAGAACCTGTTCACAATCGACAATCTCGACATCAACGTGGATCCAGAGGCAACCAGTCAGCGACTCAGCTCTTATCCATTGCTCCGCACTCACTCATTCGGTTTGAGCGTAACATTCTAATAACTTAAAAAGGATATTATCATGAGAAATCTTAAGAAATATATATTCATCGGCATGACCGCCCTCTTGGCAACCTCATGCTCCGATTTCCTCGATACAGCCCCAAAGGATGCTCTTTCACCTGTCAGCACCTGGCAGACTCAGGAAGACGCAGACAAGTTCCTCGTTGGCTGTTACAACAACTGGCAAGACCAGTACAACTCAGGTTGGGGTTGGGATGGCTTCCTCCTGTATTGGGATGGTACAAGTGACTTCGGTTACGACCAGTTCCCTTGGGAGGGTTATACAGCCATCGGTAATGGTACCTTGACCGCATCCAGCGGTAGAGACTGGTACGACTTCTCACGCATCCGCCGCGTCAACGAGTTGTTGGCTAATGTGGATAAGTGTAACATGCCAGAAGCAGCCAAGAAGGATATCAAGGCTCAGGCTCGCTGGATCCGTGCTTACCGCTACTTCCTGATGAACTGGAACTATGGTGGTGTGCCTCTCATCGAAAGCTATGCTACTGCAGAGGAAGCGATGGTACCTCGTAATACCGAGCAGGAGGTGAAGGAGTATATCGAGAAAGAACTCGACGAGTTGGTAAACGATATCAATGTAACTCCAGCAGCCCGTGGTCGCATCGCCAAGGGTGCAGCTTTGGCTCTCCGTATGCGAGAGGCTCTCTATTATGGAGACTATGCTACTGCTAAGGATCGTGCAGAGAAGATCATTGCATTGAATCAGTATGAGCTGGATCCAGACTATGCTAACCTGTTCAATGTAGCAGGTCAGGATTCCAAGGAAATCATCCTTGCTGTACAGGCTGTAGAAAACGACTACTATAACGATGTGATTGGCCGTATGTACAACAATGCTGATGGCGGTTGGTCTTCTATCGTTCCTAGCTACGGCTTGATCGACACATACGAGATGGCAAACGGCTTGACCAAGGACGAACCGGGTTCCGGCTATGATCCTACCCATCCATTCAACAACCGTGACCCACGTATGGCAATGACTGTCATCTATCCTGGTTGTGACTACATCAACGGTAATGGTAAGGAAGCTATCTTCAATACGCTCGACAAGACGATTGATGGAGCTGCCAATGCCAACTATTATCTCGCTGCCAACAACAGTTCAAAGACTGGTTTGACATGGGGTAAGTACTTGGCACCTATGAACCAATATCCTGACATCTGGAACACCACCTGTCAGCCTATCGTCTTCCGCTATGCAGAAGTATTGCTTACTTACTGTGAGGCAGAGAATGAATTGAATGGTCCTTCTGCTCAGGTTTACACTTACTTAAATATGGTTCGTAACCGTGTAGGAATGCCTAATGTGGATGAAGCCAAGTACAATACCAAGGAGAAGCTTCGCGAGTTGATTCGTCGTGAGCGTGGTGTTGAGTTCGCAGGTGAAGGTATCCGCCGTGCAGATATCCTGCGCTGGAAGGATGCCAACGGCAAGATGTTGGCAGAGACCTTGCTGAACTGCACATTGGAGCGCCAGGTAGGTACTGTAAGCATGGATAAGTCTGTGGCTCCTGGTATGCGTGCCACTATCAATGTAAATGCTACTGCAGCTGACAAGAAGATTGAGGATCGTGTATTCAAGACTACCAACCGTTACCTCCCTATCCCACAGGGTGCACGTGATGCTAACTTGCAGTTGAAGCAGAACGACGGTTATTAAAAAGAAAAAGTACTGAGTACATCACTCCAAGAAGTACTCAGTACTCATCAATAAAAAAAGACCACCATCTGAGTTGAATATCCAACTCAAATGGTGGTCTTTTTTATATTATTATTCCCACTCGATTGTCGAAGGTGGTTTTGAAGAGATGTCATAGCAAACGCGGTTAACACCCTTTACCTTGTTAATAATCTCGTTACTTACCTTAGCCATGAAGTCGTATGGAAGATGAGCCCAGTCGGCAGTCATCGCATCAGTACTTGTTACGGCACGCAAGGCAACAGGATGCTCGTATGTACGCTCATCACCCATCACACCTACTGAACGGACGGTAGAAAGCAATACGGTACCAGCCTGCCAGATCTGATCGTAGAGAGAAACCTCAATCTCGCCATTCTGCATGTCAGCAGGAACACCAGCAGCCAGGACGCGGCGAGCTTCCTCACCACTCAACTTCACCTTGTACTCACGCAAGCCACGGATATAGATATCATCTGCATCCTGGAGAATGCGTACCTTCTCTGGGGTGATATCACCCAAGATACGGACAGCCAAACCAGGTCCAGGGAATGGATGGCGGGTAATCAGGTGCTCAGGCATACCCATAGAGCGACCTACTCGACGAACCTCGTCCTTGAACAACCACTTCAAAGGCTCGCACAACTGAAGGTTCATCTCCTTAGGAAGACCACCTACATTGTGATGGCTCTTGATTACCTTACCAGTAATGTTCAAACTCTCGATACGGTCTGGATAGATAGTACCCTGAGCCAACCACTTGGCACCAGTCTGCTTCTTAGCCTCAGCATTGAAAACCTCTACGAAGTCACGGCCGATAATCTTACGCTTCTCCTCTGGATCTGTAACACCAGCCAAGTCTGCAAAGAATTTCTCTGATGCATCAACACCGATAACATTCAAACCCAAGCACTTGTAATCCTCCATTACATCACGGAACTCATTCTTTCTGAGCATACCGTGATCTACGAAGATACAGGTAAGGTTCTTGCCGATAGCCTTGTTCAGGAGAACAGCAGCTACGCTGGAATCAACACCACCAGAAAGACCCAAGATAACCTTGTCGTCGCCCAACTGTGCCTTCAACTCTGCTACCGTAGTCTCAACGAAAGAGTCAGCACTCCAGTCCTGCTTGCTACCGCAGATATCTACCACGAAGTTCTTGAGGAGCTGTGTACCCTGCAAAGAGTGGAACACCTCTGGGTGGAACTGTACAGCCCAAACAGGCTGCTTGGTAGAAGCATAAGCAGCATACTTCACATTGGCAGTAGAAGCGATGCACTTATAGTCCTCAGGAATCGCAGTGATGGTATCACCATGACTCATCCAAACCTGAGAGTTCTCGATGAATCCCTTGAACAAAGGATTCTCCTTGTCGAACTGCTCCAAGTTAGCACGACCATACTCACGGCTGTCTGCAGCTTTCACCTTACCACCCTGGGCGTAAGAGAGGAACTGAGCACCGTAGCAGATGCCAAGCACAGGAATGCGGCCAATAAACTGGCTCAGATCTACCTTGAAAGCTTCCGGATCATGAACGGAATAAGGGCTACCGCTCAAGATGACACCAATCACAGATGGGTCATCCTTTGGAAACTTGTTGTAAGGCATAATCTCGCAGAAGGTATCAAGCTCACGAACACGACGGCCAATCAGCTGTGTGGTCTGTGAACCGAAATCCAAAATAATAATCTTCTGTTGCATATTGTCTAATTTATAATTTATAATTTACAATTCATAATTCTTTCAGGAATGCTTCCGCTTCTTTCAGCGTCTCCTGCTTTCCCACATCCATCAGCTTGAGGTCGTTCTTCACGTATCCCTCAATACGAACCTTGTCGCAATGCTTCAGATAGAAGTCCATGATGGGGAACTTATCCGGTTCATTCTCCATCAGCGGGAAAAGCGATGGGGCAACCATGTGAATACCCGAGAAAGCATACATCTTATAATCTTCTGGATTGAGATCAGGATAAGGACTCTTCACCTCGCCCGTCTCTATATTCGTCCAGCCAACCAATCGCATGGTATCATCGAAGAGGAGATAACGCTTGGTCTTGCGTTCGCTCACCAGAAGGCGGGCAGCCAAGGGAGCCTTCTCCTTCATGGAATCCGAAGAATCATCTGAAAGTTCCTTCGACTCCATCTGATAGAATTTCTTCAGATCCACATTGCTCAGGATGTCCACATTATGAATCAGGATAGGCTCAGTCTGATCGAAGAATGGCCATGCCTTCTTGATACCACCACCCGTTTCGAGGAGCTTTTCGCTCTCATCGCTGATACGGATGTCCATACCGAAATTCTTATTATCACGAAGATAATCGATGATTTGTTTAGAGAAATGATGCACGTTCACCACAATACGAGTGAAACCGGCATCCTTCAACTGAAAGATGACACGTTTGAGCAAAGGTTCTCCCCCGACACTTACCAATGCCTTCGGAATGCGATCAGTAAGTGGCTTCAGGCGAGTGCCCAAACCTGCTGCGAATATCATTGCTTGCATCATTGCTAAATAGCTATATATTAATGTGCGTGCAAATTTACTAACTTTTTGCGAGATAGCCAAATTTGCACGCTAAATATTATTGTTTTGCAGGCAAAACCTGCTCAATATGCTGTTCTCTATGACATATTTGCACTTCTACGCCAAACTTCTCGTGGATATGTTCGGCAAGATGCTGGGCTGAATACACACTGCGATGCTGACCGCCCGTACAACCGAAACAGAACATCAGGGAGGTGAAACCGCGCTGGATATAGCGATTCACGTGATGGTCTGCCAACTTATAGACACTCTCCAGGAACGTCAGAATCTCACCATCATCCTCCAGGAATCGGATCACTGGCTCATCCAATCCCGTAAGTTTCTTGTAAGGTTCATATCTACCTGGGTTGTGGGTACTTCTGCAGTCGAAAACATAACCGCCGCCATTTCCTGACGGATCTTCAGGGATTCCCTTCTTAAAGGAGAAGCTGAATACCCGCACTACCAACGGTCCCTTGCCATCATACTTGGAATAAGTGGCAGGTCCATCCTGCGGATGCGCACTGTAGATATTGTTATCTGTAATCTTATAACCATCAGCACGGGTTATAGCCGCACTCTCGATGCGCTTAAACTGCGGCAACTCCGTAAGTCGGCGTAGCATATCCATCATATAAGGATATGGGAAAACCTTCTCGCCCATCTTCAGCAGATCACGCAGATTCTGGATAGCAGGCGGAATACTCTCGATGAAGTGCTTCTTGCGCTCGAAATAGCCACGGAATCCATAGGCACCCAACACCTGCAAGGTACGGAAGAGCACAAAGAGACTCAGGCGATGCACGAAATGACGCACAGATGGTACCTCGGTATAGTTTTTCAGCGACTGATAGTACTCCCATACCAACTCGCGGCGGAGCTTGAAAGAATACTTGGCTGAAGCCTGCCAAAGGAAGGAAGCCAGATCATAATAGAAAGGTCCCTTTCTGCCACCTTGGAAATCAATAAAGTACGGATTGCCATTTTCGTCTAACATTATGTTGCGAGCCTGGAAATCGCGATAGAGGAAACAATCCATCTTTTCTGACGTCAAATCCTTCGCAAAAAGACGGAAGTTAGCTTCCAACTTCAATTCATGGAAATCCAAATCTGTCGGTTTCAGGAAACAATACTTGAAATAGTTGAGATCGAAGAGCACACTGTCCACATCAAACTCCGGCTGAGGATAGCAGTTGGACCAATCCAGCCCACGTGCACCACGCAACTGGATGTTAGGCAACTCACGGATTGTCTTCTTCAGGAGTTCTTTCTCCTTCTGATTGTATCTACCGCCAGCCTCTCTTCCGCCCTTGATGGCATCAAAGAGCGAAGTTCCGCCCAGATCTGTCTGGATATAGCAGAGTTCATCATCACTCACAGCCAGAATCTTAGGCACCGGCAACTGACGGAGGTTGAAATGATTAGCCAGATACACGAAGGCGTGATCCTCATCACGGCTCGTACCGATAACACCTATCACCGTATCCCCATCCTGCTTGATGATACGGAAATATTGGCGGTTACTTCCCTGCCCTGCCAGCTTGATGACATCAGCAGGCTCTTCGCCAGCCCATTGCTTGTAGAGATTAATTAGCTTTTCCATCATCATTCAATTTTCTGCGTTTTCTGTCATCATCGATCTTCTGTGCGAAGTTATCACCGATGAAGAGAAGTAATAAGATACCTAGCGTAGTGAGGAAAGAATTCGTAGTAGTCATTCCTAACTCCGCCTTTGTTATATAAATCAGTCCTCCGATAACGATCAGGAAGACCAATGCCTTTTTCCAATCAATATTATGCATGATACTCAAAAAACTATTTGTTCTGCAAAGATACAACATTTTTCTGAGCTAGCCATAAGATTAAGCATATTTTTGAGATGAGCACAAAAAAAATCGGATGTCTCACGACAACCGATTTTCAAAAACAAACTACTTAAAAACTAATCTACTAAAACAAATCAAAAAAATATCTTCATCGACCTTGCGGTCGGTATTACCTTTTCTTTTCGCTTGCAAAGTTACAAAAAAAGCGTATTAGCACCAAACAATTTTGCGATTTTTTGCATATCAATTGCTAAAAAAACAAATCGAGTAGGAGGTAAACACTAATCATAGGTGTTTATCTCCTATTTTCGTGTTTACCGACCTCTCACACCACCGTACGTGCGGTTCCGCATACGGCGGTTCCTATTTTGGATGCCATTCGAGATA
>SKED01003012.1_pt1 | contig 10969 bp, 10 predicted proteins | sample 4826651 | NCBI WGS metagenome assembly SKED01 (sample SAMN11008818, study PRJNA524170) | human gut metagenome | biome: Human fecal sample; material: Feces; isolation source: fecal sample from pouch patient p19 | host: Homo sapiens | place: Israel: Tel-Aviv | collected 2016-06-28
GACGGCATCCGTTATGTCGGAACAGGGAATATGTTTATGTAAAAAAAGGCTTCTGCGTTGCAGAGGCTTTTTTACACGTGAAAATTACTTGTCGAAAATTTAACAAAATAAGAGAAAACTTATCAAAAACAGTTGCGTATTGCATAGAAAGCAAGTATAATATACACGGCAGAAAATTTGATTTAATTATTAAATTTATAAAAATGGAGGGCTAGATTTATGAGCAACACAACATCATCAAACCCGGCGAGCTTAAGAATTGCCAATTTGCTCGATGAGGGAAGCTTTGTTGAAATCGGTGGACAGGTAACTGCAAGAGCAACAGATTTCAACATGCAGGAGAAAAAAGCTCCGACAGATGGCGTCATCACAGGTTACGGTGTGATCGATGGAAACCTGGTATATGTATACAGCCAGGACGCATCTGTACTGAACGGAACCATCGGTGAGATGCACGCAAAGAAGATTGCGAACATTTATGATATGGCAATGAAGATGGGCGCACCGGTGATCGGTCTGATTGACTGCGCAGGACTTCGTCTTCAGGAAGCAACTGACGCACTGAACGCATTCGGAAGCTTCTATTACAAACAGGCTATGGCTTCTGGCGTAATTCCACAGATCACAGCAGTATTCGGCAATTGCGGTGGTGGACTGGCAGCGGCAGCAGCACTTTCTGATTTTACATTCATGGCAGAGAACGGAAAATTATTCGTAAACTCTCCGAACACCATTCCGGGCAACACCGCGGACAAATGCGATACAGCAAGCGCAAAATTCCAGAGTGAAGAATCCGGAATCGTTGACGGCGTAGGAAGCGAAGAAGAAATTCTTGGCGAGATCCGCTCACTCGTAGCAATTCTTCCGGCTAACAACGAAGACAACGATGCATATGATGAATGCACAGATGATCTGAACAGAGTATGTGCAGATCTTGAGAATGCAGCAGAAGATGCAGCACTTGCTCTTTCTATGATCTCTGACAATGGTGTATTCATTGAGACAAAGAAAGCTTATGCAAAAGATATGGTAACAGGATTCATCCGCCTGAACGGAATGACAGTAGGTGCTGTTGCCAACCGCTCAAAAGTATACGATGAAGAAGGCAACACAGCAGAAGAATTCGACGGCACACTCTCAGCAATGGGATGCAAGAAAGCAGCAGCTTTCGTTAAATTCTGTGATGCATTCGGAATTCCGGTACTCACACTTACAAATGTAAAGGGACTCAAGGCAACTGCATGCTCAGAAAAGAACCTTGCAAGAGAGATGGCAGCTCTCACTTATGCATTTGCAGATGCAACTGTACCAAAAGTCAATGTGATTACAGGTAAAGCATTCGGAAGCGCATATGTGACAATGAACAGCAAAGCAATCGGAGCAGACATGGTATACGCATGGCCGGAAGCTGAGATCGGAATGATGGCAGCAGACATGGCTGCGAAGATCATGTACACAGATGCAGATGCAGATACATTAAAAGCAAAGACAGAAGAATACAAAGCACTTCAGTCAAGCCCGCTTTCCGCAGCTGGAAGAGGATATGTAGATACCATCATCGAACCGGCAGATACCAGAAAATATGTGATCGGTGCATTTGAGATGTTATTTACAAAAAGGGAAGAAAGACCATCCAAAAAACACGGAACAATTTAGCGAGGTGAAGCAAAGTGAAGAAAAAGATTAGTTTAGTAGTCGCAGTTCTGGTACTTGTGCTCGGCCTTGCAGGCTGCGGGAATGCCAAGACCGTCAGCTATGACAAAGATACACTGATCCAGTCTTGTGATGCTGTTTTTGATATCATTGAGAGCGGATCCATCACAAGCGACCAGATCACAGAGATGTCAGACTGGAATCAGGGATATCTGATGGCACAGTTTGAAAACCAGACCGGTGTGCAGATGGAAGCAGACACTTTTGCAACTGCACTGGAAGGATGGAAAGCATCCCTGGAAGAATGCGGCGATTATGAAAGCCATAAAGACTATGAATTCGAGGCATCTTCTACAGGTGTTACGGTAACTGCACCGGCAACATTTTCTGACAGAAGTGCAGACCTGGAATTCGTATTCGATGAGAATATGACTCTGGAATCATTTACAGTCAATGCTCATTACGGCATGAGCGAAATCCTTGAAAAAGCGGGACTTAACACATTACTTGGTATGGGAACTGTATTCGTAATGCTTATTTTCATGAGCTTTATCATTTCCCTGATCAAATACGTTCCTGCATTACTTAACGGTACATCCAAGAAGAAAAAAGAAGAAGCTCCGAAGGCAGCACCGGCTCCGGCAGTGGCAGCAGCTGTAGAAGAAATGGATGATACCGAACTTGTTGCAGTTATCGCAGCAGCGATCGCAGCAGCAGAAGGAACTACTACAGACGGATTTGTAGTACGTTCTATCAAGAGAAGAAAATCAAACAAATGGAATGCATAGTGCGAATAGAATCAGGAGGATTTAAAGATGAAAAACTATACAATCACAGTTAACGGCAACGTATATGATGTTACAGTAGAAGAAAACGGAAACGGAGCAGCTGCAGCACCAGTAGCAGCACCAAAGGCAGCTCCGAAAGCAGCACCGAAGGCAGCTCCAAAAGCAGCAGCCGGAGCTGGAAGCATCAAGGTAGAAGCAGGTGCAGCCGGAAAAGTATTTAAGATCGAAGCAAGCGTAGGACAGAAAGTATCCCGCGGTGATGCAGTTCTTATCGTAGAAGCAATGAAGATGGAAATTCCTGTTGTAGCTCCGGAAGACGGAACAGTTGCAAGTATCGATGTAGCAGTAGGTGATGCAGTAGAAGCAGGACAGACACTGGCTACATTGAACTAAGGAGCAACATCCTTTTGAAAAACAGGAGGTTATAACATGGAATATATCACTAACACACTGGGAAACCTCGTGCAGCAGACTGCGTTCCTCAACCTGACTTGGGGTAACTACATTATGATCGCAGTTGCATGTTTTTTCCTTTATCTTGCAATCAAGCATGGGTTTGAACCGCTTCTGCTTGTACCGATTGCATTTGGTATGCTCCTGGTAAATATTTACCCGGATATCATGCTTCATGCAGAAGATTCGGCTAACGGAACGGGCGGACTTTTGTATTACTTCTTCCAGCTGGATGAGTGGTCTATTCTCCCGTCACTTATTTTCATGGGTGTCGGTGCGATGACTGACTTCGGACCGCTCATTGCCAACCCGGCGAGCTTCCTCCTCGGTGCGGCAGCACAGTTTGGTATTTTCGCAGCTTATCTTGGTGCGATGGCTCTTGGTTTCTCTGATAAGGCAGCAGCTGCTATCTCCATCATCGGTGGAGCAGACGGACCGACATCCATCTTCCTTGCAGGTAAGCTCCAGCAGACGGCTCTGATGGGACCGATCGCCGTGGCGGCGTACTCGTACATGTCACTGGTTCCGATCATCCAGCCGCCGATCATGAAGCTTCTCACAACAGAGAAGGAAAGAAAGATTAAAATGGGACAGCTTCGTCCGGTTACACAACTTGAGAAAATTCTGTTCCCGATCATCGTAACCATCGTTGTATGTATGATTCTTCCGACAACAGCTCCTCTGGTAGGTATGCTGATGCTTGGTAACCTGTTCAAAGAATCCGGTGTTGTAAGACAGCTGACAGAGACCGCATCCAACGCAATGATGTACATCGTAGTTATCCTGCTTGGTACATCTGTAGGTGCTACTACAAGTGCAGAGGCATTCTTAAATGTCAGCACATTGAAGATCGTACTACTTGGTCTGATCGCATTCGCATTCGGTACCGCAGCAGGTGTCCTGTTTGGAAAACTGATGTGCGTAGCCACACATGGCAAGGTAAATCCGCTGATTGGTTCAGCCGGAGTATCTGCCGTACCTATGGCAGCCCGTGTATCTCAGAAAGTAGGAGCGGAAGCAGATCCGACCAACTTCCTTCTGATGCATGCAATGGGACCGAACGTAGCCGGAGTTATCGGAACAGCCGTAGCAGCCGGAACATTTATGGCTATTTTCGGAGTAATGTAGCAACAGGAAGCGATTTGCTTGCTTGCAAGGGCAAATCGCGGTTGCTATCGAAATGTCAGACTGTGCCATCAGGCACAGAAGGAAACCGTCAGGTTTCCTTAGCGCTGCGAGCAGCGCGTATCTGACAGTGAGATAACAATCCTGGAGCTTAATAAACCTTATAATAATTGGAGGAAGATATAATGGCAGCAATTGAAAAGAAACCGATTAAGATTACGGAAACAGTTCTGCGTGATGCGCATCAGTCCCTGATCGCAACAAGACTTACCACAGAACAGATGCTTCCGATCGTAGATAAAATGGACAAAGTCGGATATCATTCCGTAGAGTGCTGGGGCGGAGCTACATTTGATGCATCCCTTCGTTTCCTGCATGAAGATCCATGGTCAAGACTTCGTAAATTCCGTGACGGATTCAAGAACACCAAACTTCAGATGCTCTTCCGTGGACAGAACATCCTTGGATACCGTCCATACGCAGATGATGTAGTAGAATACTTCGTTAAAAAATCTGTTGCAAACGGAATCGATATCATTCGTATTTTTGACTGTCTGAATGACCTTAGAAACCTTCAGACAGCAGTAAAAGCAGCTAACGCTGAGAAAGCAGAAGCACAGATCGCGCTTTCTTACACACTTGGAGATGCTTACACCTTGGATTACTGGGTAGACATCGCAAAGAGAATCGAAGATATGGGTGCAAACTCTATCTGTATCAAAGATATGGCAGGACTTCTTCTTCCGTACAAGGCAACAGAACTTGTCGGAGCATTAAAAGAAGCTGTTGATATCCCGATCCAGCTGCATACACATTACACATCAGGTGTTGCTTCAATGACATACTTAAAAGCAGTTGAAGCCGGTGTAGACGTGATCGATACCGCTATTTCACCGTTCGCACTTGGAACTTCTCAGCCGGCAACAGAAGTTATGGTTGAGACATTCAAGGGAACACCTTATGATACAGGATTTGACCAGAATCTTCTGGCTGAGATCGCTGATTACTTCCGTCCGATCCGTGACGAAGCACTTGACAGCGGACTTCTCAATCCGAAGAACCTTGGTGTTAACATCAAGACTCTTCTGTACCAGGTACCGGGTGGAATGCTTTCCAACCTTACTTCCCAGCTCAAAGAGCAGGGAGCAGAAGACAAGTTCTACGACGTACTTGAAGAAGTACCGAGAGTTCGTAAAGACCTTGGTGAACCACCGCTGGTTACTCCGTCATCACAGATCGTTGGTACACAGGCAGTATTCAATGTCCTGATGGGCGAACGCTACAAGATGGCAACAAAAGAGACGAAAGACATCCTGAGCGGAAAATACGGTGCAACTGTTAAACCGTTCAACCCGGATGTTGTTCAGAAAGTACTCGGAGATAATCCGGAAGTTATCACATGCCGTCCGGCAGACCTGATCCCGGATGAACTCGGAACTCTTGAAAAAGAGATGGAACAGTACAAAGAGCAGGATGAAGACGTACTCAGCTACGCACTCTTCCCGCAGGTAGCTACAGACTTCTTCAAATACCGCGAGGCACAGGAGAAGAAAGTAGACGCTACAATTGCAAAAGACGGAAGTTATCCGGTATAATAACGACGAACTGACGAAAGCTGTTACAGACAGTATTTTGTGAGCAAAACGTAACTTCAGGAGCCATAAAATTCGAGTTGAATTTTATGGCTCTTTTGCTTATAATAAAAAGGGTTGTGACCTTATTTATAATAGAAGTAAATGATTTTATAAAAAGGCACGTTTCTTATTTGGAGGCAAATTGTGAGCACAAAAAATGAGTTACTGATTAGAATTGATGAGAGATATCCGAAGTTCAGCAAAGGACAGAAGCGGCTTGCGGATTACATCAAAGAAAATTATGATAAAGCAGCCTTCCTGACGGCTGCAAAGATGGGAGAGGCAGTCGGTGTCAGCGAATCAACGGTTGTCCGTTTCGCAACACAGCTTGGATATAAAGGCTATCCCGAATTCCAGAAAGCACTGGGAGAACTGGTGCGTACCAAGCTGAATTCTATCCAGCGTATGGAAGTGACCTACGGACGGATCGACCGGAGCGAGATCCTGGCGACGGTTCTGCAGTCTGATATCGAGAAGATCAAGCAGACATTGGAATCCGTGGACAATCATGCATTTGAACTGGCGGTGGATACGATCCTTGCGGCAAAAAAGGTTTATGTGATCGGAATCCGAAGCTGTGCACCGCTGGCAAAATTCCTGACTTTCTATCTGAATCTGATCTGTGAGGATGTGGTAGAGGTCGATACCAACAGTTCCAGTGAGATTTTTGAGCAGCTGATCCGGATCGGGGAAGAAGATGTGATCATCGGGATCAGTTTTCCGCGATATTCCATGCGTACATTAAAAGCACTGGAATTTGCCAGCAACCGGAAAGCAAAGGTAATAACCTTGACCGACAGTGTGAATTCACCGATGAATCTCTATTCCTCCTGCAATCTGATCGCCAAGAGTGATATGGCATCTATCGTAGATTCCCTGGTTGCACCGCTCAGTGTGATCAATGCACTGGTGGTTGCACTCTGCATGAAGAAGCAGGATGATGTCATCGAGACGCTGGAGACACTGGAGGACATCTGGGACGAATATCAGGTTTATTCCAGAGATGAGCTGGAGCCTGTAGAAGATGAGGTAAGGATCAAATGAGTAAAGTACTGATCGTAGGGGGCGGAGCTGCCGGTATGTTCGCATCGATCTTTGCGGCGAAAAATGGCAATGAAGTCCACGTATTTGAGAAAAATGAAAAACTTGGAAAGAAGCTTTTCATCACGGGAAAAGGCAGATGCAATGTCACCAATGCCTGTGACGTGGATGAACTTTTTCAGAATATGGTATCCAATGAGAAATTCATGTACAGCAGTTTTTACGGATTTACCAACCAGGATGTGATGGATTTCTTTGAAAATGCAGGATTGCGTCTGAAGACAGAGCGTGGCAACCGTGTATTTCCGCAGTCGGATCATTCTTCGGATGTTATCCGCACACTGGAGCTGGAAATGAAGCGAAATGGAGTACACATCCATCTTTATTCCAATGTAGAAAAAGTTGTGGCAGAGGATGGAAGATTTTCCTATCTTGTCATGGCAGATGGAAGCAAAGAAGAAGGGGATGCCTGCATTATCGCAACCGGTGGTGTCAGCTATCAGACAACAGGTTCCACCGGAGATGGTTATCGCTTTGCAGAAACGATGGGACACAAGATCACCGAACCTGCACCTTCCCTGGTTCCGATGAATGTCAGAGAAGAGTACATTCCTGCACTGATGGGGCTTTCCCTCCGGAATGTTCAGGCAACGGTCTATGACAGAAAGAAAGAGCTGTACAGTGATTTCGGAGAAATGTTATTCACTCACTTTGGAGTAAGCGGACCACTGATCATCAGTGCGAGTGCCTATGTAGGTAAAATCCTGCAGAAAAAGCATGAGTTAAAGCTGGTCATCGACCTGAAGCCGGCACTTTCCGAAGAGCAGCTGGATGCGAGAGTGCTGCGGGAATTTGATGCAAACCATAATAAACAGTTTAAAAATGCAGTTACCGGACTGTTTCCGGCAAAATTACTTCCGGTCATGATTCACTTAAGCGGCATTGATCCGGAGAAGAAGGTCAATGTGATCACAAAAGAAGAGCGGATGAATTTCGTCCATCTGATCAAGCATTTTACTGTGACACTTACCGGGCTTCGAGATTTCAAAGAGGCAATTATTACACGGGGCGGCGTAAAAGTCAAAGAAGTCAATCCGTCTACGATGGAGTCAAAGCTGGTACAGGGACTGTATTTTGCAGGGGAAGTGCTGGATCTGGATGCACTGACCGGTGGATTCAATCTGCAGATCGCGTGGTCGACTGCATATGCGGCAGGAAGTAATATCTGGTAGTTTTTGGATTATAGATATCGCACAGCAATCCAGAGATGGCGTAAACAGGAAATGATTCGGATGGAAGGTGAGAAAAGCTGAGGATGAGAATATCAGCGGAAAGCCGGAAAAGGAACCGCCAGATCTGGACAGGAACAGAAAATGTGAGTGAAACAGGGAGGATATAAAATGGGATATAATATCGCAATTGACGGACCGGCAGGTGCCGGAAAGAGCACGATCGCAAAACTGGTTGCAAAGGAACTGGGATTCATCTATGTAGATACCGGGGCAATGTACCGCGGACTTGCCGTACATTTTCTGAAAAAAGGGATCGTACCGGGAGAAGTAGAGAAGATCGAGGCAGCATGTGAGGATGCAAAGGTAGAGCTTGGTTATGAAGACGGTGTGCAGCAGGTTTATTTAAATGGAGAGAACATTACCGGAGAGCTTCGAGAGGAAGCTGTTGGAAATATGGCATCTGTAAGTTCGGCAGTACCGGCAGTACGAGCAAAGCTTCTGGATCTGCAGAGAAATCTTGCAAAAGAAAAAGATGTCGTTATGGACGGAAGAGATATCGGAACCAATGTACTTCCGAATGCGGACGTTAAAGTGTATCTGACTGCAAGTGTAGAATGCCGCGCAATGCGCCGGTTCAAAGAACTGGAAGGAAAAGGAGAAGCCTGTGATTTTGAACAAATCAAGCAGGATATCCAGGAAAGAGACGAGCGCGATATGACAAGAGAGATCGCACCACTCAAACAGGCAGACGATGCAGTACTGATCGATAGCTCTGAGATGGGAATTGAGGATGTAGTGAAAGCGATTATTGCACTGAAGAAATAAAAATCAAGGATTTTCTACCAACCATCAATATTTGGTGGTTGGTATTTTATGGAACAAAAAACAGGTAGAAAAGTAACAAAAGTATCTTTTTTGGTGCTTTTGTTGTGCATTAAAAAAATGCTATTTTGTCGAATAAAAATAGACAAAAGTAATGGCTTTTTTTCGTGAAAAAATACAAAAAATGTTGAAAAAAGAAATTAAAACGTAATTAGGCATGGGTAACCCTTTACCTTTTATACAAAATGTGTTATAAATATTAAAAGAAATGTATTACAAAGGTAATGATTTAAGAGGGTTGGGTTTAATTATGTACAGAAAGAAAACTTCCAGTTGGTTAAAACACTGGGATTTTATTTTGTTAGATTTAATATTGTTGGAAGTATCTTATTTACTTGCCCAGTGGTTACGCCATGGATCTGCATATTACAGAGAAGCACCGCTTTATCGGAATGTATTTTTTGCGATTGCGGCGATTGATCTGGTTGTTGGCCTGACGATGGGAAGCTACAGAGGAATCTTGAGGAGAGGATACTGGTTGGAGGCTAAGGCAGTCGCAAAGCACGCGATCATCGTGACAGTGTGTGTGATTGTCTATTTGTTTGCAATGAAAGAGTCAAGCAATTACTCGCGAATTGTCACATTTGCATTCCCGATCATATCGATCTGCGTATTATATATAGGAAGGATTTTGTTGAAAAAATGGCTTTCCAAGCACAGAGGTCCGGCATCAGGGAAAAGAGCGATCCTTCTGATCGGTGGGAAAAAGAATTATAAAGAAATTGTGGAGGCATTTACCGGCAATCCCTACAGTGAGTTTCATGTAATGGGAATTGGAATTATTGATGCAAAAGAAAATGAAGTTCCGGATTATCATGGATACCCGGTATTTTGTGGTAAGAGTGCGATTGAAGATTTTGCACAGCTGAACTGGGTGGATGAAGCACTTTTCAGTATTCCGACAGAGCTTGCGCTTCCGGATAAACTGATTGGAAATTTTGGTATCATGGGAATTACCGTACATATCAAGCTGGCAAGAGTTGCAGATGATTCTTCCAACCAGATTGTAGAAAAGCTGGAAGGATATACGGTGCTTTCGACCAGCATCAATATGGTAAGCACCGCTCAGCTGATCTTCAAAAGGACGATGGATATCTGCGGAGGACTGGTTGGAATGCTGCTGACAGGGATTATCTTCATCTTTGTAGCACCGGTCATTTATATCAAGTCGCCGGGACCGATCTTCTTCAAACAGGTGCGAATCGGTAAAAATGGTAAGAAGTTCAATATTTACAAATTCCGAAGTATGTATATGGATGCGGAAGAGCGGAAGAAAGAACTGATGGCGCAGAACAACATCAAAGATGGTATGATGTTCAAGATGGATAATGATCCACGTATCATCAAGGGAATCGGTAATTTTATCCGTGATTATTCTCTGGATGAATTTCCACAGTTCTGGAATGTACTCAAAGGCGATATGAGCCTTGTGGGAACCAGACCGCCTACAGTAGATGAGTGGGAGAAATATGAGATGCATCACCGCTCCAGACTGGCATTCAAGCCGGGACTTACCGGTATGTGGCAGGTCAGTGGAAGAAGTAATATCACAGACTTTGAAGAGGTTGTAAGACTGGATACCGAGTATATTAAGAAGTGGAGTCCGGGGCTGGATATTAAGATTCTGTTTAAGACCGTGGCTGTTGTGCTGGGGAAGGTTGGATCAAAGTAGGAAAGAAGAAAAGCGGGTGGCAGGGTAAAACCTGTTGCCTGCTTGTGGAGAATATCGAAGTATAAAGTGCATATTGATTCGAGAACAGATGTACTTTATACTTTGATATTTATATTACATATTAGATAAGTTATAAATATAATATAAAAGGAGATTCAAATGAAGGGAATTATTCTTGCGGGTGGTTCAGGAACCAGATTATATCCGCTGACAATGGTAACATCCAAACAATTATTACCGATTTATGACAAACCGATGATCTATTATCCGATGTCTGTACTTATGAATGCAGGGATCCGGGATATCCTGATCATCTCGACACCGGCAGATACACCGAGATTTCAGGAGCTTTTAGGGGATGGACATCAGTTTGGTGTCAATCTGTCTTATGCGGTACAGCCATCGCCGGATGGACTTGCGCAGGCATTTATCATTGGAGCTGACTTTATCGGAGATGAGCCGGTAGTAATGGTGCTTGGAGATAATATC
>SKED01003013.1_pt1 | contig 10969 bp, 8 predicted proteins | sample 4826651 | NCBI WGS metagenome assembly SKED01 (sample SAMN11008818, study PRJNA524170) | human gut metagenome | biome: Human fecal sample; material: Feces; isolation source: fecal sample from pouch patient p19 | host: Homo sapiens | place: Israel: Tel-Aviv | collected 2016-06-28
ACAGGAAATTATAGAAGAGTATTATCAAAGCATATATAAGAAAACAGAGGTGCCGGAAGCCATTAAAAATACCTGCAATAGTCAATATAATGATTTTATCAAGTTATTTAAGCTGGACTCTGTTCGTGCTAATAAAAAACATTGGGAGGGGTACAAGTTTTCTGAGAAAAGTAAAACTTTTTTGGTATGGTTATTCCAAAATTACACGACTACAAATTTGAAGAGGATTCGCAAGGGACAGATTGATTTTGATAATTTAGCAGATTATCGAAAAATGTATTTTGGCGCGATACAAATAGCACAAGATTTTAATGTATCAGAAGAAGCAAAAGAGGAATTGCGTGCTACAGTATATAACATAGGAAATTACCCGCGAATTGTATGCAATAGTTTTAGTGAACGTATGGGAGATACGATTTTAGATTCAACGGGTATAAGTGATGCGGATCGAATGGCGTGCTTAGAGTGGATTTATACTAAGGTGTTGAGTGGTATATCAGATGTAGTATGTGAAATGGCAGATGTTCGGCGTGGTTCTATGCAAGAAGCGATTGATAACTATATGCAATTTGGCGGAGATCGTATCGAGTTGATGCAACAAGATGTATGGTTGGCTAAACAACTTGAAAATGATGATAGCTATCAAGATCTGATGAAAAAGATACACGAGATCGAATGCCCGCAGGGAACAAAAGGTTCTCGTCAAATTACGACACAGCGTAAAGAGATAGCGAAAATACAGAAGAAACTGGAGGCTATAGAAGCGCAGTATAAAGAAAAGTGTGGGTATCGTGATGCCGCCGAAGAAGAGGAGGAGCTGAATATAGAAAAAATATGTCAGAATATGTTGTCGAGTGACGAATGTTTGAACCAAGCGTTAGAAAATGTGAAAAAAGAATATGCTGAAACTATAGAATTGATGGATTGATTTGATACCCATTGCAGAATAATTCTGCAATGGGTATTTTTGTAAAAATGCATTTTGCAATCATGCAAAAAAATTGTTTTTTTCATGATTGCGCTGAAACGGTGCGGAGAGATATACTAATCGTGTCGAAAGACAAAACAACTTTTTGGAGGAAATAGAAATGAAAAACAATGATTTTATGACAGAAAACGCGCGAAATATGCTGCAATTCGCCCAGCGTCCCGATTCGGGCGAGAATGTAGCGGTTATTGTGGGGACATACGATAAGAAAGGACGAGCTGTTGCCGTGCTGTGGACTGGAGGCTGTGCGATTCCGCTTGATGAGGTTCATGGCGTATGGGCTACGGATACAGGATATGGTGAAATTCATCACGAAAAAGCAAGCGGAGAGGACTTCGAATATGGGATTTTCGTTGAGTCTGGTGACGCAATGCATTTTTACATTCAACTGCCCGATCGTCAGCGTGGCGGGCGTGTAGTACTGGCCAGCGATTTGCTCATTACAGCTGTTGCTGGAGATTACATTTTCATTTTTCATGCGGCTCGGAATAAGTTTGCGCGTTTTGCATATTCGAACAAACCACTTCTCAAGGCAGAGATGGACCTGTTAACGTTTGAAGCGCAGCGCGCATTGCACGAATACTTGCAGTTAAATTTTGAGGAGGAACGATAAATGGATAAGAAATTGTATGATGACCGCAAAGATTGTCTAAAGAATGATTTTTGCGCGAGAGAAGTGATAGAAACTCACGACAAAGGAACACGAGATGCTACCTCGCTGTATTCGGATCGAGATGAATCACTGGCAGGAGCGTTTGGAAATCTGGATACATCTGCGTTTGATGCGGAGAAGATTATGGAACGTGCATTGTTAATGCCGCGTATCAACTGGCGTGATGGGGAAATGCCGGTTGAGCCGGATATGCCGGATTCTGTGGAGGAGGAAGAAACTGCAGTTCTGAATTCGCAGATTCGTCCTCAGATTGGACGGGCCTCGGTGGATTTGCTCGAGAGTGAGTACGCTTTCACTCAGTATGTCAAAAAACTCATTCCGATGGCCATTGTTGGCGGGCGTCTGTACCTGTTTCAGGCGCCGTGCTACCGCCTGCTCAGCGATCAAGAAATCCTAACCGAAATCAAGGCGGCACTGCCGCGGGATTTACGGAAAGATATTTCCATGGCTTTTCTGAAGCGTGCCATTACCCAACTGAAGACGGAAAAAGACCTACAGATCGATCTGGAGGAGATCAATTATAACCCGTACGATGTTATTTTCGCAAACGGCATTTATAATGTTCAAACCGGTCACATGCGTGATGGCTGTCCGACGGATTGCTACATCGCTGCAAACGCGGCCAAATTCCGCTCGAAAAAGGGTAAAAAGATCAAGTCCAATGACACAGAACGTGCTGTGGTCGATGACTTCTTCACACAGGCTTCCGGCGGTGATAAGGAAATCGAGCGTCTAATCTGGACTACCCTTGGTGTGATGCTGAGCACTGAGGCCAAGTTTAAGGCTTTCTTTTACCTTTTTGGCCCTCCGGATACGGGCAAAAGTCTGTTCGGTACATTGATTACGCGGTTGATTGGTGCGGAAAACTGTGCGAATATCTTGTTGAATGAAGTAGACGCGAAGTACCACGGAGCTGAACTGCGCGGTAAACTAGCGAACATCAGTCTGGATCAGCCGAGCGTCGTAATCCGCAACATCGGTGTGTTCAAACAGCTTACCAGTGGCGGCAGTGATGTTGTAACGGTCGAAAAGAAGTTCGGGCCGGTAGAGCGTCTGGAATCTAGATTTATCAAATTTCTGTTTGCTGGCAACCATTTGCCTCGCCTGCGTGAGAACGACGATGCGTTCTGGACGCGGATGGTACTGGTGCCGTTTGAGAACAAGGTAGAGAAAGAGGATCGAGATCCAGATTTGTTGGAAAAGCTGCTTGACCGCTCGGACTACATCATTTTGCGAGCGCTCAAGCATTACAAGGCGTTTTTGGATAACAATATGCGTTTCCCGGCATGCCGTCGCTCAGAGGAGCTGAAGAACGGTTATATTCCGGTTTCGCCGAATGAAAAAGTGCGTATGTTTGTGGATGAGTGCTGTGAACTTGTGCCAGATGCACAGGCTATGACGCAGGAACTGTATGCGTGCTATTGCGGTTTCTGTCAGAGTAACGGCTACTCAGCTGAAACGATTAAGGCGTTTTCAACGATTCTGAAACGCGAAGTACCGTTGGATACCTTTCGGCAGAACTCACAGCGAGGCTACCGCGGTATTCGGATAAAATAATTTGAAAAAGATGCGGCCGATCCGGCCAATCCGGCAGGACCGCGCAATTTGTCGGATGGGTCCGCATCTAAAGTATACTATAATGATATATTATAATCATATATGATACCAAGGAGGAAACTATTATGTACAAGGGTTTTGCTGAAGTGGATACCATTCCCAATACCCATAAGCGCCTGCGGGAGGAAGGATACCATGTATCGGTCTGCATGCTGCGCGGCTTAGTTCGCAGCGGTGCGCTGAAAGCCGCATATTCGGGCAATAAGGCACTGCTGTACTATCCGAATGTCATCAAGGTATTGCAGGAGGGTACTGAACCGCCCGAAGCAGTAAAGCGTCAGATTTTACGTCTGATGCAGCAGTAAGAAAGCAATGGGGGAGCGTACACCGGTTGCGTACGCTCCCTTGCCATGAGGAGGGATCAATATGGCAACTATTGAGCGAAAAGAAGGAAAACGTGGCGTAAGCTATCTGATTACCGTACATTGCGGATATGATTTGCACTATCGCAAGATACGGCATTATAAAACTTGGCGTGTTCCAGAGGGCTGGTCGGAAAAACGTGCCGAGCGGGAAGCACAGAAGATTGCTGTTGAGTTTGAACAGAAAATCCAGCAGGGCTTTCTGATCGACAATAAGCAGACCTTTGCTGAGTATGCGACCTATGTGATTGACTTAAAAGAGAGGACTGGCGTTAAGCACAGCACGATTCAGTCATATCGCTACTTGATGGGGCGAATTGTTCCGGTGATCGGGTATATGCGGTTGACAGATATTCGTCCGCAGCATTTGAATAATTTTTATAAAATGCTGATGGAGAAGGGCGTCCGCAGTAAAAAGCTGCGGGTACATACCAAGCTGGATTTAGGCGTATATCTGGAGAAGCATCATATATCGCGCAGTTTACTGGCAAAGCAGGCGCATGTTTCGCATACTACGGTAACGGTAGCCTGCCGCGGTCAGAATATCCAGCTGGACAGTGCAGAGCGTATGGCAGAGGCATTGCAGGAACCATTGGACAAGCTCTTTATTGTCGGTAAGACAATGGAGCCGCTTTCCAATAAGACTATCAAGGAATATCATCGCTTTATTCGGGTGGTGCTGGCACAGGCCGAGCGGGAGATGCTGGTTCCATATAATGCAGCAGCGCGGGCAACGCCGCCGAAGGTCAAGCGTAAAGAGGTCAATTACTTCCAGCCGGAGGTATTGGCAGAAATCCTCAAAGCGTTAGAGGAAGAACCATTGAAGTGGCGCATGATTACGCATTTGCTGATCATAACCGGCTGTCGCCGCGGTGAAATTATGGGCCTGAAGTGGAGTAAGGTCGATTGGGAGAATCATCGAATCAAGATCGACAGTAATCTGCTGTATGCCGGAGACTGCGGCCTGTATGAAGATACCACCAAGACGAGCAATGTTCGCTATATTCCGCTGCCGGATGAAACGCTTCGGCTGCTGCGCCGGTACCGTGCTGAACAGAATCAGCTGCGGTTGGTGAAAGGGGAGCACTGGAAGGACACTGATTTTGTGTTCACACAGGATAACGGCCTGCCGATGTATCCGGACAGCATTGGTTCATGGCTGACTAAGTTCAGTAAACGACATAATTTGCCGCATATCAATCCGCACGCTTTTCGTCATACAGCAGCATCGCTGTTGATTGCGAACGGTATTGATGTGGTGACGGTCGCCAATATGCTGGGCCACAGTCAGGTCAGCACAACGGATAATATCTACGCGCATATTATCGAGGCCGAGCGCACCAAGGCCAGCGAATGTCTTGCTGATGTGATTTTGCACAGAAAACAGGGATAACCGTCTTGGACTGTATGGTGGTCTGGTTGCGCGTGAATATGGGAAACCTGTCGAAACCTGTCTGAAACAGACCGGTTTCGGCGATTTCCTTGGCTTGATGAAACTCGCTTTGAATAATATAATATAACTATAAGAGTCTAAGACAAAGCGGAAAAGCTAATGTTGAATATACTGGAGGATGGATAATGGATAAAAGGAGAGTCGGTCAAATCAAAGAACAGTTTGACCTTGTAATACATAGCGATCAAGAAGCGGGTGTTGAATTTTGGTATGCACGCGATCTGATGTCGCTCCTCGGATATGAACGATGGGAGAACTTTGCGAAAGCAATCGTTCGTGCTATCGAATCCTGTGAAACAAGCGGGATAGCAGTGCAGGATCATTTTCGTGAGGTCACGAAAATGATAACTGTCGGCAAGGGAGCGCAGCGAGCAGTCAAGGACTATATGCTGACGCGCTATGCTTGCTATTTGATTGCACAGAACGGCGATCCGAAAAAAGAAGAAATTGCATTTGCACAGAGCTATTTTGCTGTTCAAACCCGCAAGCAGGAACTGATCGAAGAACGTATTTCTCTGATTGAGCGCACAGAGGCGCGCGGCAGATTGCGAGAATCGGAAAAGCGGCTTTCGCAGAACATTTATGAGCGCGGTGTAGATGATGCAGGATTCGGCCGTATTCGCTCTAAAGGCGATCAGGCGCTGTTTGGCGGCTATACGACACAGGAGATGAAAGAGCGGCTTGGCGTAAAGGACAGTCGTCCGCTGGCTGATTTTCTGCCGACACTTTCCATTGCAGCGAAGAACCTTGCGGCAGAAATGACCAACTACAATGTAGAAGAAAAAGACCTTCGAGGGGAACGTGATATTACCGGCGAGCACGTGCAGAATAATCGCTCTGTGCGCGATATGCTTGGACAGCGTGGCATTCAGCCGGAGAATCTGCCGCCTGCGGAAGATATTAAAAAGCTGGAGCGGCGTGTAAAATCTCAGGAAAAGAAACTGGCGGCACAGTCTGGAAAACTCCCAGATAGTGAGGAGAGTCGTTGATAGAGCATAGTCTGCTGATTTGAAAAACCACTTTTAACAAAAGAGAGATAGAACAAAAGCCTCAGACGATAAAATGTCTGAGGCTTTTGCTATGTCCGCATGGACGGTAAATAGACGGTAAAAATTTTTCTTCGATTTCTATTTGTACAGAAAATAAGAAAAACCGGTCATTTCAAACGAAATAACCGGTTGATCTGGTACGCCAGAAGGGATTCGAACCCCCGACCTTTTGGTTCGTAGCCAAACACTCTATCCAGCTGAGCTACTGGCGCATACAAGATCTATTTTCTTTCGCTGTCGGCGTTTCGCTTTGTCGCTCTCGCTGACTGCCTTATTATAATATCACGGGTGGGGCCTAATGTCAACAACTATTTTCAGATTTTTTGAAAGTTTTTTCGGAAACCTGTTTTCGGCAAAACAAAGCCGCCTGTGGGGGGAACAGGCGGCTATATACAGCAGAGAAATTGGAGGTCTGCCATATACCTTATATTGCGTTTTATTCCTGCGGCGGAATGGTATCGAAGCCGATCTGCAGCTCTTCATCGGTGGGAATGTGGTTGCGCATGGTGCCATTGTGATACGCCTCGTATGCTGCCATATCAAAGTAGCCGGTACCGGTCAGACCGAACAGGATGGTCTTAGCTTCGCCGGTCTCCTTGCACTTGAGCGCTTCGTCGATTGCGGCGCGGATGGCGTGGCTGGACTCCGGCGCCGGAAGAATGGTCTCCACCTTGGCGAACTGAACTGCCGCGTCGAATACGTCGGTCTGCTTGACGGAAACCGCCTCCATATAACCGTCGTGGTACAGTTTGGAGAGGATCGGACTCATGCCGTGGTAGCGCAGGCCGCCTGCGTGGTTGGGCGCGGGCATGAAGCCGTTGCCGAGCGTGTACATGCGGGCCAGCGGCGTGACATGGCCGGTATCGCAGAAATCGTAAACATACTTGCCGCGGGTAAGCGACGGGCAGGAGGCCGGTTCCACCGCGATGATGCGCGGATCGGCCTTGCCGAGCAGCTTATCCTGCATGAACGGGGAAATCAGGCCGCCGAGGTTGGAGCCGCCGCCGGCACAGCCGATCACGATATCCGGATACTCATCGAGCATTTCCATAGCCTGCTTGCTCTCCAGACCGATGATGGACTGGTGCAGCAGCACCTGATTGAGCACCGAGCCGAGTACATAGCGGTAGCCCTCGTGCGTAGTAGCCACTTCTACGGCCTCAGAAATCGCACAGCCGAGCGAACCGCCGGTGGTCGGATCGTGTGCCAGAATAGCGCGGCCTGCCTCGGTCGTATTGGACGGAGACGGCGTTACATTCGCGTCAAAGGTTTGCATGATGGCCTTGCGGAATGGCTTCTGCTCGTAGGATACCTTAACCATGAATACCTTTAAATCCAGTCCGAAGTACGCGCATGCCTCAGAGAGTGCAGTACCCCACTGACCGGCACCGGTCTCGGTGGTAAGGCCCTTGAGGCCCTGTTCCTTGGCGTAGTACGCCTGTGCGATCGCGGAATTCAGCTTGTGGCTGCCCGAGGTGTTGTTGCCCTCAAACTTGTAGTAGATCTTAGCCGGGGTGTCCAGCGCCTTCTCCAGATTGTACGCGCGGCACAGCGGAGACGGACGGTACAGCTTATACATATCGAGCACCGGCTCGGGAATATCAATGTAGCGGGTGTCGTTGTCTAGCTCCTGGTGCGCCAGCTTTTGACAGAAGATGGGATACAGCGCTTCTTCCAGCAGCGGCTGGCGCGTGCCCGGATGAATCAGCGGGTCCGGCTTTTCCTTCATGTCCGCCCGAAGGTTGTACCACTGCTTGGGCATCTGGTCTTCGGTCAAATAAAGTCTGTGGGGGATCTTAGCCATGGTGATTTCTCCTTTACAAATTTCAGATAGAGTGGAGAGATGGTGAATAGTTTCACTCTCAATTTGTTTTACAAAATAAAAAGCTCCTGTCCCAGATTTCTCTTGGGACAGGAGCGAATACGCTCTTGCGGTACCACCCAGATTGACGCAAACTGCGTCCACTCTGCTCACACATCAAACAATGTGTGCTCCCCTGATAACGGGCGGAGTCCCCGTCGCAGTTACTTGGCCGAAGCCGTTCGCCTTGCCCTGCTGAAGTCCATTCACACGGTCCTTGCCTGCCGCAATCACACCGCCTGCGGCTCTCTTGGAGGTTCGGTCTCCCTGCTACTCGTCTTCGTCATTGGTTTGTGTTGGTTTACTTGGTATGGTCACAGTATATTCGCAAAACAGTGGATTGTCAAGTGCGATTTGCGAAAAACAATATATTATTTCTGTTATAAATTCTTATCATGAGAATGAAGGGCGCAGTATCGTCTTTTTCTGCACACTGTGCTATAATGGGTAGCAGAATGAAAAAGCAGAAAGGACATGAGTGCAAATGCGGGTGATCGAGGGCGAAAACGAACTGCGGCTGACCTGTTCGCGGAGTGCGAGCGGCGGCATTGCGCTTTTGCGGTGCGAAACGCAGGACGATATTGTGCGTCTGCCGGATGAGATAGACGGTGTGCCTGTTACCGAGGTCGGCGCGTATGTACTCAGCGAGCGGGCCCCCGATCTGACAGGCAAGGACACGTTCGCTGTCCGTATTACCTGCGGCGGCACGGAGCCGAAGCACAATGCGGCGGCTATCCGCACGGTTACGCTCCCGAAGGATGCAAAAAGTGTTGGCAGTTATGCATTTTATAACTGCCGAAACCTTGAACGCATTGAACTGACTGATTCGGTGAGTGAGTTCGGCGGCGGTGCGCTGATGAACTGCATGAGCCTGCGCGAAGTCATCCTGCACGCCGCACCGTCCGCGCCGACCTGCCTGCCTAGGCTGCTCGGCGAGTACGCCGGAGAACTGGATGTGCGGTTTGATGAGCACGCGCGGCTGCTGTTCCCCGAGTACGTCGAGGAACTGGAGGACCTCAGTCCGGCGCATATTTTTCAGCGGCGCATTCACGGTGCAGGATACAGCTACCGCCAGTGCTTTGACGGCGGTGTGCTGAATTTTCGGCAGTATGATGCTGCCCTGAGCGAACTGCTCGAGCGGCACGATTTTTCGGTCGCGGCACGCGTAGCCGTGCGGCGGCTTGCCGTACCGTTTGCGCTCTCGGATGCCGCAAAAGCGGACTATATCGCGGTTTTACGCACCCACGGCGGCAATCTGGCGCAGTCCTGCGCCAAGGCAGGCGAGACCGCTGCATTGACCTTCCTGCTGTCGCTCGGTGTGCTCTCTGCCGCCGATGTGGATGCCGCGTGCACGTCTGCCCGCGAAGCAGAGCAGACGGCAGCGCTGTCCGTTCTGCTGTCAGCCGCCGGCAAAACGCAGTCCAAGGGACGCGCCAAATCGTTTGAATTATGATATAAATATATAGAAGTTATCAATAAATCCGTAGGGCACCCCGCCCGACGATGCAAGATGAACCTGTGAGGTGATGTTTTCTATGTCGCAGTCTTCCCGCTGGACTTCTATCGGACGCGAAATCCTGTTTTCCGCCCGCACCGAACTGTACATGAACCTGCCGTTCCTCGATTCCGCGCTGGCGGCGCTGCCTGCGGCAGACGGTTACGATACACCCACGCTCGCTACCGACACGCGCGTGCTGTTTTTCAGCGGTGCATGGCTGGCGCAGCAGTACGAGCGTTCCCGCGCGAACGTCAACCGCGCCTATCTGCACACGCTGTTCCACTGTCTGCTGCGCCATCCCGGAAAGACACGCGGACGCGATGCCGACCTGTGGGATCTGTCGTGCGATATTGCGGTCGAAAGCATGCTGGATTCGCTGGATTACCGCTGCCTGCAGGCGGAAAAGGTGTCAGTTCGGCGGCAGAATATCTACCGTGAACTGCGGGACGAGCTGCCGGTCCTGACGGCTGAGGCGGTCTATCGCCACTTTCGCCGCACGCGGCTGAATTCGTATGACTGTGCCACGCTCATGCGCGTGTTTGCGACAGACGAGCACACGCTGTGGTACAAGGAGGACGACGATCAGCAGGAGCGCCGCTGGCAGCAGCAGGCCGAGCGCACGCAGACCGCGATGGAGACGGTTTTCGCGAACAAGGCGGAAGGCGGTCAGGCTGTGCGGGAGCAGCTTGCCGTTTCCACCCGCAAAACGACTGATTTCCGCGCGTTCCTGCGCCGGTTTGCCGCTCTGCGGGAGGAGATCTCGGTGGATGCGGATTCGTTCGACTACGGCTACTACGCCTACGGGTTGCGTCATTTCGGAAATATGCCGCTTATCGAGCCGTTAGAAACGCGGGAGGTGCGGAAAATAGAGGATTTCGTCATCGCTATCGATACCTCGATGTCCACCTCCGGTGAACTCGTGCGCGCGTTCCTCAGCCGCACCTATGAGCTTTTGCAGGAGAACACCAGCTTTTTCCGGCATTTCAACCTGCGTATTCTGCAGTGCGACGATCAGCTGCGCTCGGACAAAAAGGTGACAAATGCGCGGGAACTCGCGGAATATATGGAGCATTTTGAACTGATCGGTCAGTCTGCGACCGATTTTCGTCCGGTTTTTGAGCACGTTGACCGCTTAAATGCCGAAGGCGCGTTCCGCCATCTGCGCGGCCTGCTGTACTTCACGGACGGACTCGGCATCTACCCGAAAAAACGTCCGAAGTACGATGCGGCGTTTGTCATGCTCGAAGGCGAAGCCTATCCGGATAAGGTGCCGTCATGGGGGATTCGGGCGGTAATCAGCGAGGATGCGTTATCTGTAGAATGAAAAAGGACGCTTTACGCGTCCTTTGAGGCTGTCGCGAAACTACAGTTTCGCCGACAAGCAGGAACGGACCGTGGGCCGTTCCAAAGTCGTCCGAAAGTTCCTATACAGAAACTTTCTCCCTCCAGAAGTTCAAAAAGGGTGATA
>SKED01003021.1_pt1 | contig 10931 bp, 9 predicted proteins | sample 4826651 | NCBI WGS metagenome assembly SKED01 (sample SAMN11008818, study PRJNA524170) | human gut metagenome | biome: Human fecal sample; material: Feces; isolation source: fecal sample from pouch patient p19 | host: Homo sapiens | place: Israel: Tel-Aviv | collected 2016-06-28
GGCCTGAAAAAAGGTTATTTCTGCACCAAAGAGGACGGCTCTCCTTTTGTGGCCGCCGTCTGGCCCGGCAAGGCGCTTTTCCCGGATATGCTCAATAAAGAGGCGAGAGACTGGTTCGGCGAACAGTACAAATTCCTGCTGGATCAGGGCGTGGAAGGCTTCTGGAACGATATGAACGAGCCTGCCATTTTTTACACGGAAGATCGTCTGAAAGAAGTTCTGGACAAAATAGATGACTATAAAGACCGAAACCTAGATATGAATGACTTCGGGGAAATGACTGCTCTGGTGGGAAGTCTCAGCAACAACACAGAGGATTATACCCGTTTCTATCACAACATCCAGGGAGAAAAGGTATCACACGACCGGGTACACAACCTGTTCGGCTACAATATGACCCGGGCCGCCGGAGAAGCCTTCGAGCGTTTAGAGCCGGATAAAAGGATCCTGATGTTCTCCCGTTCTTCCTATATCGGCATGCACCGTTACGGCGGTATCTGGATGGGTGACAACAAATCCTGGTGGTCTCATATCCTTCTGAACCTTCATATGCTTCCATCCCTGAACATGTGCGGTTTCCTGTATACCGGTGCTGATCTTGGCGGCTTCGGCGCAGATACCACAGAGGATCTCATGCTCCGCTGGCTGGCTCTCGGCATTTTCACACCGCTTATGAGAAACCATTCCGCTCTCGGCACCCGCCGTCAGGAGGCTTATCAGTTTGAAAACATGGATGGTTTCCGTCACATCATCGGGCTCCGTTACCGACTGCTGCCCTACCTTTACAGTGAGTATATGAAAGCGGTCTTAAATGATGAAATGATGTTCCGTCCTCTCGCTTTTGATTATCCGGACGACAGACACGCCAAAGCGGTAGAAGACCAGCTTCTTCTTGGAGACGGCATGATGATCGCCCCTGTTTACGAGCAGAATGCTGACGGCCGTTATGTTTATCTGCCGGAATCCATGAAACAGGTGCGTTTCTCTGCAGACGGCACAGTAGAAGAGACCATTCTTCCGGCAGGCCACCATTTTGTGGAGATCCCGCTTACCGATGTAGTCCTCTTCATCCGTCCGAACCATCTGATCCCCCTTTCCAAAGGCGGTCAGTGTGTTGATGAGGTTGATTTCGAAGCGCTCACTTTCCTTTCCTATGTTACAGAGGGAAACGAAGCTGTTTACACCTATTATCACGATGACGGTTACGAAAAAGATTACGAGAATCCGGCCCATCTGAGTGAGATCCGTATTTCCTCCGACGGTACCGTAACCAAATAAGAAACACGCTCAAAAAAATATCCTGCACAGGTTTTCTCACAGCCTGTACAGGATATTTTTTTAACCGTAACTGTTCAGTACCTTCACAGGAATAGTGGCTGCTGAATAGTTACTTTTAACCTTCCTTTCCGAAAAAAGCCACCGCCACAGCGTTTGGCCCTACATGGGTTCCGATTGTGGCCCCGATCGTACAGATCGGAAGCTCCTCCGTGTAATCCTTCCAGAGCACCTCGCTGTCCTGGATGTATTTCTGGAGAAGGGCATCGTTGATTCCTGTATAACCAAGCCAGAAGGGCAGGGAAAAATCGATGCCGCCGGCATTCTGAATCTCTTTTACCAGGAGATTGTTTCCGTTTTTGGAGCCCCGGGCTTTTCCGAGGACTGCCACCACGCCGTCTTCCACGGTGACAACGGGCTTGATGGAAAGCATGCCGCCGATCATGGCCACAGATTTGGAAATCCTGCCGCCTTTTTTCAGATATTCCAGTGTGTCCAGAAGGGCGATCACATGAACCTTTTTCTTCGCAGTCTCCAGTTCTTCCGCGATCTCCGCCGCTGTTTTTCCCTGATCCTTCAGCCGCAGGGCGTAATCCACGAGGATTCGCTCACCCACAGCCACGCTCTCGGAATCCACCACAGTCACATTGTCGTAGTCTGCAGCCGCCACCATGGCGCTCTGGTAAGTGCCCGAAAGCTTCGCGGAAAGGACAATAACCACCACCTGCTCCCCGGCCTTCTCCGCCTTTTCAAACTCATCTGCAAAAGTGCCCGGCGAGATCAGGCTGGTCTTCGGCAGCTCGTCACTCTCAATAAGCATGTTGTAAAATTCCCGGTGGCTTAAGTTCACCCCGTCCAGATATTCTTTTTCCCCGAAGGTAATATGCATCGGGAGCACCGTCACATCCTCCCGCTCTGGTGTTCCCATATCAGAAGCCGACTCTGTAATAATCCTGATTTTTTCCATTCTAAAATAATTCCTTTCCAACTCTATTCTGTAAACCATTGATTTTTTCTATCTGCAAAACAACGTATACTTTAATTCAATTTTGTTGATTTGTCAACGTTTTTATTACCAAACTTTTTTTGTCACCATGCGATTCTGCCTGGAAAGCTTTTTGTGTGACAGGTATTTCCACCGAATTTTCCTGTTATACAAAAAAAATCAGAGACCCTTTCGAGTCTCCGAAATCATTTACATCTTTATAACACCGTATAATACCACAGATTCACGATCTGATTTTTTAATCGCTCAAAACTCCAGGTCTCACCGCTCCGGACAAGACTGTTGGGATCGTTCACCGTGAAGGAGCCATTCGCATAACCCGTCAGCACGATAAAATGCCCGCTGGAAGTGAAATCCCCCGCCCCCATGCTGGCAATAATAGGATGACCTGCCGCCAGCTGATTGGCCATAGCCGCCTCGTCAAGCCCAAGCTCCGTTCCGGTGATCCCGTATTCTTCAGCCCCGTAGGTCATGAGATCCCAGGAGGTATCCCGGCTCTCCGTAAGAAAACCGTTGTTTGCACTGTAGGAAGCCACCTTCGCCGGAGTAATGTCATTTCTTCCGGTCAGACCACAGGCCACCATGGCAATGCAGGTGGGGCCGCAGCCACTCACCGCCACAATTGTGCTGCTTCCGTAAAGCGCATAGCCCCAACGCCTGTCCCACTGGATCAGAAGTGGAACCACGCCTTTTGTCACATCTCCCACCGTAGACGCCGGTTCCGAATCCTTTTTCTCCGGGTAATCCACTGCAAAATTCAGCGTCTCCTCATTCTGGCAGACCATCCGGAGCACATTGTCCGGATATTCCTCCGCCCGGTCCAGAATCGTCTGGTACCGCTCATCAGAAGAAGCCAACGCCTGCAGCTTATTCAGATACTCCGCCCGCACTTCCGGATCTGAAGCCGTCTGTCCGTCTGCCGCCTGGCTGGTCCAGATTGTATCCAGATTTTTCAAAAATAAGTCCTCCTTCGAGTTTACTGATAATATTTTATACTATCTTTCATTATACACGAATTGCGCGCTTTTGCAATTGAAAAAGAGGGTATATTATGTTAGGATAGAAAGGATTGATGGAGGGGAGAAAATGAATAATTCACAAAACAAGAACCTGCTGACAGAAGGGTCCATCTGGAAAAAACTGATGGGCTTCGCATTCCCGCTTTTTCTGGGAAACCTGTTTCAGCAGCTGTACAATACTGCAGATTCTTTGATCGTAGGAAATTTTCTGGGAAGTGATGCGCTGGCAGCAGTCAGCTCATCCGGCAGCCTTACCTTTTTGCTGGTAGGATTTTTCCAGGGAATGGCAATGGGAGCCGGCGTTATTATAGCCAGGTATTTTGGCGCAAGACAGCAAAAGGAGCTGCAAAAAGCCATCCACACTACAGTAGCCTTTGGTATTTTATGCGGAATCCTTCTGACCATATCCGGTGTTGTGCTGGCGCCGAAGATCCTGGTCCTGATGAAAACCCCGGCAGATATTTTGCCCAAATCTACCCTGTATTTCCAGGTATATGCCATGGGTTCACTGGGACTGGTTCTTTACAATAACTTTGTAGGCATTATGCAGGCGGTAGGAGACAGCCGCCATCCGCTGTATTACCTGATTTTTTCATCCCTGCTCAATGTGACCCTGGACATGGTTTTCGTTGGAGCAATGGGAATGGGCGTGGAAGGGGCTGCACTTGCAACCATCATTGCCCAGTTTGCAAGCGCACTTTTGTGCCTGTATCGTCTCATGAAGAAGAGCCCGGAGGAATATACGGTTTCTCTTAGAAAAATAAATCTGGATCCCTATATGGTGAAGCAGATCGTGTCCAACGGTCTTCCGGCTGGCGTGCAGAACTCTGTAATTGCCATTGCCAACGTTGTGGTCCAGTCCAATATCAACAGCTTCGGCAAGCTGGCAGTGGCAGGCTGCGGAGCTTATTCCAAGGTGGAGGGCTTCGGATTCCTGCCGATCACCTGTTTTTCCATGGCGCTGACTACTTTTATCAGCCAGAACCTTGGAGCCAAGAAATACGACCGCGCGAAAAAGGGCGCGCGCATTGGAATCCTGTGCAGCATTTCCATGGCAGAAGTGGTTGGAATTATTGTGTATTTTGCAAGTCCGGTTCTGATTGCTGCCTTTAACAATGATCCGGGAGTGGTGGAATATGGCGTGAGAGAGGCACATGTCATTACTTTATTTTACTTTTTGCTTGCCTTTTCCCACTGTATTGCAGGCCTGATGCGAGGGGCAGGCAGGGCTACTGTGCCTATGTTTGTCATGCTTGCCTGCTGGTGTGTGATCCGTGTGACTTACATTACTGTAGCGGTAAAAATACATCCGGTGATCCAGACCGTGTTCTGGGCTTATCCGCTGACCTGGACCTTAAGCTCCATTCTGTTTCTGATCTTCTATCTGAAATCAGACTGGATCCACGGATTTGAGAAAAAAAGAGGATAAGAACAGCAATCGCGGAGTCAGCACTGGAAAGTGTTGCAGGACTTTTGAGCTGGCAGCAGGTTATAGCAGAAGGAGTAATTAGATCAGATGAACGTACTGAATATAGAACATGTAAGCAAAATTTTCGGAGATAAAAAAATATTTGATGATATTTCTTATGGAATCCATGATGGTGATAAGATTGGTATTATCGGAATCAATGGAACAGGAAAAAGTATTTTGCTTAAGATCATTGCAGGGGAAGAAGAGACCGATGAGGGACAGGTAATTACGCAGAACGGGCTTCGGATCACCTATCTGCCCCAGATGCCGGATTTTCCAAAGGGAGCCATTGTGCAGGATTATGTGGCGGACGGTAAATGGCAGAAGGACTGGAGTACCCAAAGTGAGGCAAGGAATATTCTGAACAAGCTTGGCATCACTGAGCATGACGCCCTGGTGGAGCAGCTTTCCGGCGGCCAGAAGAAAAAGGTTGCCCTTGCCCGCACCCTTGTGAATCCTTCCGATGTGCTGATCCTGGACGAGCCTACCAACCATCTGGACAATGAGATGGTGACCTGGCTGGAGGATTACCTCAACCGGTTTAAGGGCGTTGTGATCATGGTTACTCATGACCGTTATTTTCTTGATAAGGTAACCAACAAGATCCTGGAGATTAGCCATGGGAAAATTTATTCCTATGATGCCAACTATTCCGGGTTCCTGGAACTGAAGGCGCAGAGGGAAGAAATGGAGCTGGCGTCCGAGCGGAAGAGACAGAGTGTTCTTCGCATGGAGCTGGAGTGGGCCAAGCGTGGCTGCCGCGCCAGAAGCACCAAGCAGCGTGCCCGCCTGGAGCGTCTGGAAGCGTTAAAAAACGGCAAGGCACCTACCCAGGATCTGGATGTGCAGATGGATTCCGTGGAGACCCGCATGGGAAAGAAAACTGTGGAGCTTCACCATGTTTCCAAACATTATGGGGATAAGGTGATCCTGGATGATTTTGATTATATTGTGCTGAGAAACCAGCGACTTGGCATTATCGGGCCCAACGGCTGCGGCAAATCTACCCTGATCCGCATCATTGACGGAATGGTGCAGCCAGACAGCGGTGAGGTGGAGCTTGGGGAAACCATTAAGATCGGTTATTTTGCCCAGGAAGTGCCGGATATGGATGGGAACCAGAGGGTGATCGACTATATCCGTGATGTGGCGGAATTTATTCCTACAAGAGACGGACGGATCAGTGCGTCTATGATGCTGGAGAGGTTTTTGTTTGATTCTGCTATGCAGTACACGCCGGTTGCCAAGCTTTCCGGCGGGGAGAAGAGACGTCTCTATCTTCTGAAAGTGCTGATGGAGGCGCCTAACGTGCTTCTTCTGGATGAGCCAAGCAATGACCTTGATATTCCGACTCTGACCATTCTGGAGGATTATCTGTCTTCTTTTTCCGGAATTGTGATTACCGTGTCACATGATCGCTATTTCCTGGATGATGTGGTGGACCGTATTTTTGCATTTGAGGGAAATGGAAAGCTGACTCAGTATGAGGGCGGCTACACCGATTATGTGGAGGCGAAAGCTCGGAGATTTGGTGGAGATGGCAGCTCTGCCGGGGCAGCTGATAAGTCTGGTTCCGGGGCGGATGGCAACGGTGAGGAACCGAAGAAAGCCACCAAAAAGGACTGGAAGCAGGGACAGAACCGCCAGGAGAAGCTGAAATTCTCTTATAAGGAAGAGCGGGAGTACGCGACCATTGATGATGATATCGCGAAATTGGAAGAGAAAATTGCCAAGCTGGAAAACGACATGATGGCAAACGCCACTAATTCCGTGAAGCTTCGGGAAATCATGGCGGACAAGGAAGCCGCAGAGCAGCAGCTGGAAGAGAAGATGGACCGCTGGGTTTATCTTAATGACTTGGCGGAGAAGATTGAGGCACAGAAAAATAATGGGTGACCGTGATCAGGCATCGGAGGTTCCGGAAGGCCAGAAGAGCAGAGAAGTTCCGGAAGGCTTTAGGAAAAACAGAAATGAACTGCTTCGGAAAATCCCGAAAATTGACAGGCTCATGGAGATGGAATCAGTAAAGGCGCAGTGTGAGCTGTATGGATACCAGATTGTGCTGGAAGCTGCGAGAAAAGCCCAGGAGCAGCTGCGGGAAACGCTGCGGACGGGTAAATATGCGGAACTAGAAGAAGTTTGCTCCGAAATTGGAAGACAAGAAAGTTCTGCTGATGTTCCGAAGAGGAATGCAAATGAATCAGAATGTTTACATGATGAAAAGCTTAAGGAACAGAATATCCAGAGTTCCAGTATGTTTGAGCGTCATCTTCTTGTAAAAATGCGGGAGATTTTGTCCCGGCAGGATCAGAAGCGGATGCAGCGGGTGATCAATGCAACGGGCGTGATCCTGCATACCAATCTTGGACGTGCACCTCTGGGAGAAAAGCTGGTGTTTGAGCTTGTGCCCCTTATGACCGGATACACCAACCTGGAAATGAACCTGGAAGATGGAAAGCGGGGCAGCAGGTACGACCATTTTTCCGAAAATCTGTGCAGGCTCACAGGAGCAGAAGCATGCCTTGCAGTCAATAATAATGCGGCAGCTGTCCTTGTAATGCTGACAGCGCTGGCATCTGGTGGGGAGACCGTTGTGTCCAGAGGAGAGCTTGTGGAAATCGGCGGCAAATTCCGGATCCCGGACGTATGCAGCCAGAGCGGAACCACCCTTGTGGAAGTGGGAACCACCAACCGCACTTATCTGGAAGATTACCAGAATGCGGTGACAGAAAATACCGCCGCGTTCCTCAAGGTTCACACCAGCAACTATCAGATCACAGGCTTCACCCATGAACCAACCGTGGAAGAGCTTGCCAAGGCAGCTCACAGCCACGAAATCCCCCTTCTGGTGGATCTTGGAAGCGGCTGTCTTGTGGATCTGGCATCCTATGGCCTTGGCACTGAAAAACAGGTTCAGGAGCTTCTGGCAAAAGGAGCAGACCTTGTATCCTTCAGCGGCGACAAGCTGCTTGGCGGCCCACAGGCAGGGATTCTGGCAGGCCGCAGGGATCTGATCGAAAAGATTGCGAAGCATCCCCTTATGCGCGCCCTTCGCATTGATAAATTTACAGCGGCTTCCCTGGACAGAACTATAAGTCTGTATCTGAAAGAGGATATCCGTCAGGAAATCCCAGTGTACGAGATGATGAGCCGAAGCGCCGCGCAGCTGGAAACTATGGCGCGGGAGCTGGCCACGGAAGTTGTCAGATTTTCTGGTGAGCATATATCTGAATGTAATTCGCGGCTGAACTCCTGGGAAAAGCCACTGTCTGGTCAGCCGCAAAAACGAGGGTTCAATCAAGACGCGAACAGCAGATTCCTATTCGAAATTGTCCCCACAACCAACGTCACAGGCGGCGGTACCACGCCGGGGAAAACTCTGCCTGGATTTGCCCTGGGAATAAAACCCCGTGACAGCAGCATATGCGCCGAAGAAATCAGCCATCGCCTCAGAACCCTTTCCACCCCAGTAATCGGTCACATCCAGGATGACTGCGTCTATCTGGAAATGCGAACCCTCCTGCCTGGAGATTTGGAAATTTTGAAAAAAGAATTAAAAGATCTGTAGAGAAATAATGAAATATATTTTGCGGCAGAGGAGAATAAAGTCATGGATATGAAAAAAAGAAGAGATCTGCAGCTTGCTTACATTGCGGATGAAGCGATTATGGAAGAGCAGAGCAGGTGCAGAAAAATCCTGCAAAAACTTAACTTTGCAGATCGTTCCGATTTTGATGAAATTGCAAAAACTGTAAAAGAACTTCTGGGAAAATCAGATGGTGCCGAATGTAGCTATTTATACGGCGGGGCACCCAATTTATCCTGATACCCGCAATTCTGCTTTTGAATATGGAAAAGAAGTTACCATCGGGGACAATGTCTGGTTGGGAGGAAATACAGTCGTCTGTCCGGGAGTACATATTGGAGATAATGTGGTAATTGGTGCAGGAAGTGTTGTTACAAAAGATATCCCGGACTGGTCGATCGCCGCGGGAAATCCATGCCGTGTTATCCGTAAAATAACAGAAGAGGATAAAAGAAAATTGTTTCATGACGAAGAGATTGATGATGAAGCATGGGAGATGATATGTGCGCAGAAGGAAAAATAAAATGACGGTGCGGGAGCATAACTTTCGTTGATAAAAGAAAAAGCCTGCGTGTACGAAATGTGTATATATTGCATTTCGTACACGCAGGCAAAAAAGTAGTTGTTGTGGAACAAAATAAAACAATGTTACGATTCCACGGCATTCTGTTTTACGCGTGCCATTGCTTTTGCAACCGGCGGGATACTGATGATGATTAAGGTAATGACTGCCTCCGGTACTAAGTAAGAAGCCTGATATCCCAATGAATAAAGTACCGGGTTCATACCTTCTGGTGCATAGGATGCGAAAAATACAACACCTGAGATCGTAGCGAATATAAAGCGTCCGATCACACCGACGATATATCCGATCTGAAGTCCCCATTTTTTCTTATTGAAAAATCCTGCAAGACCAAGTGCACCAAATGCAAGCGGGTAGTCAAGCAGCATTTGTGGAATGGTATAAAAAATCGGTTCGGTGACAAACTGTACCAGACCGTATGCCACGGCTGTCATGATCCCGACATAAGGACCGTACCAGTATGCGATCAAAACAATAAAAAGCATGGAAAGTAATGTGACAGAGCCGCCCATCGGCATTTCAAACAGTTTGATCATGGAACATACCACGGCAAGTGCGATGGCAACGGCAGAGTAAACGAGCTGTTTGGTTGTTAAGGCTGCCTTGCGGCTTGCATTTTTCTGACGCACAAACGCTGCAACGATGAGCAGTAATGCGATGATTACGACGACGATTACGATTCCGGTCACAGTAAGGTGTACGGAGCCGTCTCCCCAGGCGCCTTCCGGTGTAGCAAAAAAGTTATTCATAAATCCTCCTTGTTTGATTCTGGTATCAAAAGGTGGTTTTCAATTTTTGGCTGTCAAGTTGCACAAAGTCGGATCTATTTTGTTCCGTTGTCCGAAAATAAGAAAAACTAAGTATGCCTGATTTAGATTTTCCAGGAGTGACGTGTACGTCTTAAACGTCCCGTCCATGGGACGTTAAGACTTTTGCTGCCATCCATGGCAGCAAAACACTATGCATTAACAGGCATACTAAGATTTTCTAATTTTCTCCCAAAGTCACAAAACGAGTCCCAACTTTGTGCAATTTGACAATCGCTAAGTTGTGAGCCACCTTTTGACACCAGAATCCTAATTCATGATAATAGAATGTTCGCGGAGCGTACATTCTATTGTATACAAACACGGGGGATTGTTTCTTACCAGAATAAAGTAAATGAAAACGCTTTCTTACGCCGGTATTATCCGGGTCAAGTAATAAGGGTCGATGAAATCATCTCTCAGCACGTTGTCAATACCATATGGTATAAACAGCACCCCTAGCATTTGTATGGAACGTTTCCCACTATAGCAATTAATGATGAAAAAGTCAAATTTATGCCTTGAAATTTTAATCCCTCTGCGAGACCTGTATAGTTGACAAAAAAAGCAACAAAAAATATAATGTCAAAAATGTAGAAACAACTTACGGAGGATGAAAAACATGAAAAAAATTTATCAGAAACTGGCACTGACAGGCGTGCTTGCAGCGCTGCTTCTTTCTGCCGGCTGCGGGGGAGCAAAGGAGACTTCCGCAGATGAAACAGCAGGGAATGTGCCGGCTGTGGCTGAGCAGAAAACAGACAGTAAAGCAGATATGGAACTGTCTGAGACACTGGAAGTAGACGCTGGATCATCAGAAGCCGGGACTGAGACATTGGAAACAAATACCGAAACACAGACACAGGGTTATACTTTTACCGATGATCTCGGACGTGAGGTGACAGTGAAATCTGCTGATCGTGTGGCAACGCTGATCGGAAGTTTTACGGATGTATGGATGTTAGCAGGCGGAAATGTTGTTGCAGCAGCAAATGATTCCTGGGAGAGCCTTGGTTTAGACCTTGATGAGAGTGCGGTAAATCTTGGAAGCATTTTGGAGCCGGATGTCGAGCAGCTCATTGCAGCGGAGCCTGATTTTGTGATCGCAAGTGCAAATACGGAAAACAGACAGTAAAGCAGATATGGAACTGTCTGAGACACTGGAAGTAGACGCTGGATCATCAG
>SKED01003017.1_pt1 | contig 10920 bp, 9 predicted proteins | sample 4826651 | NCBI WGS metagenome assembly SKED01 (sample SAMN11008818, study PRJNA524170) | human gut metagenome | biome: Human fecal sample; material: Feces; isolation source: fecal sample from pouch patient p19 | host: Homo sapiens | place: Israel: Tel-Aviv | collected 2016-06-28
GAAACGGAGAACATCTATGAACAGTATCGGGGAACGTATTGTATTTTTACGTGAAGAACGCAACATGAGCCAGAAACATCTTGCTTACACGATCGGTATCGCCCCGACTACCCTATCCCGATATGAAAACAACCTTTATGAACCAAAGGCAGAAATTTTAAACCGGCTCGCAAAAGCCCTTGATACCACTTCTGACTTTCTGATCGGACTTACCGATATTTACGAGAAACCAGCAGATGCCAGAAAGCGCAAATCAGAACTCACTGCCGATGAACAGCGTCTCTTAAGTTATTACCGTAAATTAACCGACCTGAATCAGGCTCGTTTAAAGGAACGCGCCGAGACGCTGCTTGATCTGCAGGAGAAAAAATGATTTTTATTTTCCACAGCACTTTTTATATTTTTTCCCACTTCCACATGGGCACGGATCATTCCGGCCTATTTTCTTACCTTCCCGCTGATATGGCATATCCATTTCAATACCGGCAAACGGATCCCATTCTTCTACCCGATTCATATAATAATCACTGATTCCTGCTACCTGTTCTCCGACCATATCGATCAGTGCTTCTACGCTCTCGTCCTCTGTCCGGTCCGCAATTGCAGCAAACATGGTGTTTGCTTTATTATATTTTCCAGTACCCATATAGGACAAAGCCGTAAGACAATCTAATTCAGCATTTTCTACGGAAAGTCCCTTCCGGATCCTTTCTAATGCTTTTGGTCTGTCCGACTCTCTGTTTTCATAAAAAGCCCTGTATATCTCTTCCTGTATTTTTACAGGCATATCTTTTAATGATGTGTCCTGTGTGATCTCCTCTCGTTCTATATCTGCCGCAAAAACGTCTGTTTCAAATGCATTTTTCCCGGTGATTTTCTCATACTCCATCCTGGAATATCCATGAAGCATTGGGAGTCCAAGTGTCATGATACCTTCAAGTACAACCTGCCAGATATTCATCCGGTCGTATAAAAGAACTGTTTTTCCAGCCTGTTCCTCATGCAGTAAGATTGTATCAAATATTTCATCTGCACTGCATCCACTGACTGTTTCATTAAAAATCAGTTCTATCATATCCGAAACATCATCCTGTGACATATCCAGTGTTTCATCAAGCTCCTGTGCCAAAATCTGCCAGCATTGTCCAAGATCAGCAATATTCGTGGAGACAGAAAGAACTTCTTTTTGTGATAACTTCTTATAAGGAAGATCTGTGGCAAACTTTTCCAGTCCCTCAATAATCCGTTCATTATCTACATTTATAAGTGCCGCATAACTTTTCCCGGTATCACTTCTTCGTAAAGTCTGAAACTGCTTTCCAAAACTGCCATACCAGTACACATACCGAAGGAAATCCCTCTCTGAAAGGTTCATATTCCATACATTTTCAAAAATTTCATGAAAATCCTTGAGTTCTAACAATATATACGAAAGCAGAAGTTTCATTATTTTTCCGGTAATATCATCAATCTCTTTCCGATACCTTTTCCGGTCTAATGACGTTATCAAAGCAAACCTTTCTTTGAAATCAATAGCAGGAAACACATATGCTGCCTCTGTTTTGGGCGGAACCTGCACATGTAAAAGTCCCAATACGATACCTTTCATAATTGTATCATAGTCTGCTGTGTATTTTTTATTTTCCACAAACCCGCTTATTTTCTCAAATTCCCGTATATTATTTTCTGTCAGAATATAAAGATAATACTCCGGGTGCTTTGTCAGTTCTTCATTGATGGCATCCGCTAATATACCCGGATCTTCCTTTTCATAATCATATGAAAGCTGGAGATACTTGCTGTAATCCCTTGTTTGCTGCTCACTCAGCCTGTGCATTAATTCCTTACATGTCCGATGAGGCGGCATTTTACAGATATTTCCTTTCGCCTCTTTATTGCAGAATTCTTTCCATGCAGTTACTTCTTTTCGTATGACGGACTGTTTTTTCGCGGCATCGTCCAGATTTTTCAAAAATTTTTCTGCCTGCTCCCTGAAATATTCATAAAATTCTTTTTTGTTCTCTTTAAAGGCTTCGATACCTTTCATCATCTGCTCATAATCGTCCGGCATATCTGTTTCCTTAAAATGCATTTTTTCAAGATTATGATTGACTGCTTCCATATCGTATTTTTCCGGCTGCATATCTTCATCCCAGTCACCACAGAAATCTTCAATAAAATTGTCTCCTTTTACCTTCAAAATTGCGGCATGATCTGCTGTATATTCCGGCATCTTTTTTTCAAATATCACCTTGTGCTGCCAGTCATCGCCAAAATCATAGGTATAACGAACCCATTTTTCATGCTCTAAAACCGGTCCCACCGGTGTTTTTTTCTCGATCATGAACATACTTTTCACTGCATCTTTTTTACTTTTTACAATTTCAAAACTATTTCCGGGGCTTTCGAAAATATGCAGATGCATATCCTCCCACCCGAAAATCTCCTGAATCACACAATGCAGATCTGCAAAAGACATTTTTTCAGGTACTACAACTCTCCGCCATACCGGTGGATGAGTATCCATGATCATGATTTTTAAAACAATGCCTGACATTTTTTGATACCTTCGCTTTCGTTTGCTATTTTATATCTGTGACAATTATAACATTTGACATGCATGTTTTGGAGTTTTTTGCTTAATCCCACATATTTTTCCAAACATTTCCTTTTTGTATTTTATTAGACTTTTTTTCGTTCGTCAAATATTTCCCCGCTCACTCCATCAAAATCTCCTCCACCGTCACAAACGTATACCCCTCTTTTTTCAGTTCATCAACAATCGCAAATGCCGCTTTCACCGAGGATTCTGACGCATCATGCAGCAGAATGATATCATTCTCCTCTACCTTATCGATCACTCTTTTGGCGATCACTCCGGAATTGTCTGTCGCCCAGTCTTTCGGATCAACGTCCCACAGTACCTCAATCATTTTTGTCTCATAATCCAGATTACATTTCCAGCAGCCATACGGAGGTCTTATGTACTCCGGATATTTTCCGGTGATATCATGGATGGCGGCATTTGTCTTATCCACCTGCTCGATCGCCGCTGCATCGGAAAGATTGCTTAAATTGACATGCTCGTAAGAATGCGTGCCGATCAAGTGCCCGGAATCAGAAATATCTTTGACGATATCAGGATATTTTTCAACCTCTTTTCCCAGCAAAAAAAACGTGGCATTGACACCACGTTCTTTTAACCCCGAAAGAAGTTCTTCTGTATAATCCGGATTTGGTCCATCATCAAAAGTGATCGCCACCTTTTTTTCTGCGATATCTTCCAGTGCCGCAAAAGAAACGGTTTCTGCCGCCTTTCCATGATTTCCGCCCCACTGACAGACTGCTGCTGCAAAAATAACTGCGGCGATCAGAACATCTTTCGGATAACTATGTATTTTTTTATTATGAACCTCTCTCATAAATAAAAGCAATTTTTCTATCACAACGCCCCTGAACCGTTTGCTTTTCTCTTATTTGTAATATATGACTGGTGTTGTGGCTTTTATACATACTATTTTCTACCAAAAAGGCAGTTACCACTTCCTTGATAATCTCTATTCCTGCGCTGTTTTTTGCGCATCTCAAGTTTGTGCGTAGGCACAAATCTTGCGTGTGAAAAATCTTATTTTTCACACTAACTGCCCCATATCCTGTTCCCACTCAACTATACATAATCTTCTCGCTGTCAAAAATCTTTGCTAACCCGGCCGTCATAACCAGTGCATACAAAAGGTTTGCCACGATTGTTACCACAAAATTAACAGGCACAAGATCAAAGGAAAAAATTCCATTCATGCACTGTACACTGTTATAAAACGGGATCAGATACCAGTAAACCTCCTTCGGCGCACCATCCCCGAACATCGTCGACACACCGATCAGCATGACGACGATCATCAGAGGCGAAACCATCGTTCCTGCCTCTTTGACGCTCTTTGCCAGGCCGGACATCAGGGAGATTGCACCGATAATTACCAGAACCGTACTTAAAATGACAAATAACAACAGTACATAATCCGTTCCACTGTAAACTGCAGCGCTCATCGCACCCGTCATACTGTCATCCTCAAGCGCCGCACCGCCCATCAGATTCGGAAGTGCCAGCATCGTGCCGATAAAGCTGGAAACTCCGCCCAAAAGTCCGATGACACTCAGACTTAAGACTTTTCCGACGGCAAGCTCGCTGCGTTTCATCGGTGTGACAAGCAGCGTTGCGATCGTTCCGCGCTCCTTTTCCCCGACGATGGATTCCGGGGCAACCGCCATACAGCCACTGAATAAAAATGACATCAAAAGCATCGGTAAAAGCATGGAAAAAAGCTGCGCGGAAGTATCTTTTTCCGTTGCAACATCATATTTCACACCTTCTTCGGCATTGATATCAAACTTATTTGCCAGAGAAGATTCATAATCATCAAAAACCTGGTACATCTGATTGTAGATCGTCGACGATTCCGTCGAAACTGAATTATAGTACATGTTGATATCCGGTGCTGCCTGCGTGGTATCTAACGGATCATATGCAGCGACAGCCGCATCAAAATCCGACTGGAACACCATCAAAAGATCTGCTTCCTCCGCCTCGATCTTTTCTAAGACATCAGACTCTTTTTCTACTGTAATTTCCGTCACTTCCAGATCAGACTCTGTCTTTAAATAAGAAAACGCCTCCGGCAGATCCACCGTATAGATCTGATATACATAATCCTCCGAAGCAGCAAACTGCTTCATAATTCCCTGCCCCAGAAGCGTATACAAAATATAGATCATAAGCCCCGGCATTAAAATTGTGGTAAACACCAGTCTCTTATCTCCGAAAAAGCGGGCAAACTCTTTTTTCATGATTGCAATCATTTTTTTACTCATACTATCTCACCTGCCGTTTCCCGATAGATTTCAAAGAACTTATCCTCAAGTGGCATTTCCGCCGTCACATGGGAAAGCGTGTCACACAAAACCATTTTCCCATTGATGATAATGCCGACACGGTCGCAGATCTTTTCGATCAGTGAAAAAATATGTGTTGATACAATGATCGTTTTTCCTTCTGCTTTCAATTCCTGCAGAAAATCGGTCACAACTTTCGCCGTGATAACATCAAGTCCGTTTGTCGGCTCATCAAAAATAATGATCTGCGGATCATGCACCAGTGAAATGATCAGGGATACTTTCTGTTTCATACCAGTGGAGAGATTTGCAACCTTCACTTCCGCAAACTCATCCACACCAAATTTCTGAAACAGGATACGTTTTCTCTCATCCCGCTCTGCCTGATCGACACCGTATAATTCTGAGAAAAAATCAAACAGATAGTTCGGAGTAAAAAATTCTTCCAGTTTTAATTCACTCGTCAGAAATCCGATCTTTTTCCGAACACCGTTCGGATCTGTCACAATACTGCTTCCGTCAATCAGAGCATCACCTTTATCCGGTTTGATCAGCGTTGCTAACATGCGAAGCGTTGTTGTCTTTCCCGCTCCATTGGGCCCTAATAATCCAAAAACTTCCCCCCTGTAAGTACAAAAGGAAAGATCATCCACCGCAACCTTAACTTTTTCCGTTGTCTTTTCTAATTTCTGCTGTTTTTTTGACAAGTGAAATGTCTTGGATAATCCACTGACTGTCAATAACTCTTCCATAACCCTCTCCATTAAAAATTTCTATATCATGATCGTGATCTACACTCGCTTCGCTCGGCAGTCTTATTATATCGTTCCGTCATCCATACTGTCTTCAATATCATCATAGATATCATCGTAAATATGATCATAGATGTCATTATAGCTGCTATAAGATCCAAGTCCTGTAAAAAAAATCAGGATATACAGAATAATCGATGCTGCAAAACCGATTCCACCTGTGATCAAACCAACGATCGCCATTCCTTTTTTATTTCCTTTTACAAGCTGTATGATACCAAAAATAATCGCAAGAATACCGGTGATCCAGCTGATACAGGTACAGAACAGCAAAACCGTAATGATTCCAAGTACTAACGACGCAATACCAAAGCCTTCACTTTCTGACTTATTACTTCCATACCTGCCAGCCGGTTGTCCGTAATTATATTCTGTACTTCCGTTTGACTGTCCTATTCTGTCCATAGTTATAACCTGCACTGTCATTTGACTGTCCGTAATTATAATTTGTATTGCCGTTTCCATATGACGTATTTGTATAATACGGATTGTCTGCTGTATTCTTCTCTAAATTTACCCTTTGCGCATCATCAGTCATATTTTTCTCCAGGCTGACGGGATTCCCCTGATTTATATTCTGCTCATTTGTTCCATAATCCCAGTTATTTTCTTCACTCATATTCCCATTACCTCTTAATTAAATCCAACTACTTTCTGCGACAAACGATATGCAGCAACCGAGATCTTTCTGCCTCCCTTGCCCGGCAGATTCATTGCATTTCCCATAATTCCTGCACGTAAATGATGGAATAAACGGATATCGTGGTCTTTGATATACTTCCAGAGTTCACGTTTTTTCAGGAGATTTTCCTCGGTGCCGGAGCGGATCAGCATGATCGTGGAAATAACTGTAATAATCTCTAAATAATTAAACATATAATGGCGCAGTTTGCGGTTTGGAATCTTCCAGAGATCAAACTCATCCACCATGATCTTATTTACCTTGATCTGCTGATCGATACGGCTGATCATCACCTTCTCATTGACTGACTGATCTTCCCTTCCGATAAAGTAACGGTAAAAATCGACATCCATATAATACAGCGTCTTTACGCTCGGCAATGGTTTGTACACATAAATATTATCCACATAAAAAGTATGTTTCGGCAGTTCCAATCCACATTCACGCAGCAGTTTTGTACGGTAAATCACAGAATGCATCAGGATATACTGACCTTTCCGGAAGCGTGACACATCATTCCATGTAAAAATCTGGTCTTTCGGCAGGTTTGTGTAATGCATTACCTTTTTATGGCGTACACCTTCTTTTTCATAGACATAATTGGCAATAAACATATCAAGCGTCTGATTGCCGCCGGTCAGCTCACGAAGTTTATCTAAAATCTTCTTATAAGCCTCCCCATCTACCCAGTCATCGCTGTCTACCACTTTAAAATAAAGTCCTGTCGCATTGCGGATGCCTGCATTAACTGCTTCCCCATGTCCTCCATTTACCTGATGAATCGCCCGGATGATCCCCGGATATTTTTTCTCATAAGCGTCTGCAATGTCTCCGGTACTGTCTTTTGATCCATCATCAATGATCAGTATCTCAACATCATCACCTCCCGGAAGCAGTGATTTGATACAGTTTTCCATATAATCCTGTGAGTTATAACATGGAATCGCAAATGTCATTAATTTCATATATAAATCCTCCGATCAGTTTTTTGTATTTTCTGCCATGATCGCATCGGCAAGTTCCATCGCTTTTTTCGTCATCGCATCAATATTATAATATTTGTATTCTGCCAGTCGTCCAAGCAGATAAAAATGTGGCAGTCTGCCTGCAAGTGCATGATATTTTTCATACAGTTCCTGGTTTTTCGGTTCTAAGATCGCATAGTAAGGAATTTCTCCTTCCGCTCCTGTATAAGCAAACGGATACTCCTTCACGATCGTGGTTCCATCCGTGTCTTTTTGTCCGGTCAGATATTTAAACTCTGTAATTCTCGTAAAATCTTCGCTGACCGTATAGTTGACCACACTGTGTCCCTGATAAGATTCTTCATTATAATGTTCAAAATCGAATCTTAAGGAACGGTACGGAAGTCTTCCAAACTGACAGTCAAACAATTCATCCAGTGCACCTGTATAAATAACATCCCCATCAAACGGTCTTCCATCAAAATAAATCTGATCTTCCTCAAAACGTAGCCGTTCTTTGCAGTCAACACCTGTCTCAACCGTGATATTCTCATGATCTAACATACGCTCAAACATCGGTGTAAATCCTTCTTTGGGTACTCCCTGATATTTATCCTGGAAATAACGGTTATCATAGGAAACCAGCACAGGAACTCGTCCTGTTACTTCCGGACTGATATCCTCCGGTTTTTGTCCCCACTGCTTCATTGTATATTTTAAAAATACATTTTCGTACACAAACTGTGCGATCTCGCGGATGTCCGGATCTTCATTTTCCCGCAGTTTCATGATCGGCACGCGGCTTCCCTCTCCGTATGCAGCAATCAGTTTCTGCTCTAATGCATCTGCTTTTTCCTTTTCATATACCATATGAAGCGTATTTAAATTAAACGGAACCGGGATCAGACGATCCCCGACCTTTGCTACCACCTCATGTCCGAATGCATACCAGTCCGTAAATCTTGAGAGATACTGATATACTTCTTCTATTCCTGTATGAAAAATATGTGGTCCATAATTATGTATTAATATTCCATGTTCATCCGGCTCATCATAGCAGTTACCTCCGATATGACTGCGTCTCTCTAAAACCAGTACTTTCTTTCCTGCTTCCTCTGCAAGCTTTCTCGCACTGACAGCACCCGCAATTCCTGCGCCGATCACGATACAATCGTACATGTAATCCTCCTTGTTTTCCACTTTGTTTTACCATAGCCATTCTATTATACACATTTTCCTACCGCAAACCAATCAAATTTTTCTTTAGATATTCTTAATTTCTGCCAAAGTATGTAGTTGTTCATATTTTATTTACATATTTCTCACAAACAAGGCATACGACGGTCACAATTCCCCGGTATACTAAATTCAAAGTTAAGGCAACAAGTTAAAATTTTTCATAGAACTTTTTTTCATACCTGATGTAAGTCAGGTAGCCTTGCTTATCCGATAAGCAAGGTTCCTCCCAGCAAATAGTGAATTACTTCACTTTTCATACACACTCTTTTTCATAATGAATAGCCGGTGCTGTTGCACCGGCTCCCTCTTTTTATAAATATTTTCTTTTAAGCTTTCTTTTCATTTCCAAGAAGAATGTTCATATATTTCGCATACGCAGCAAAAGCGGACGGAATAGCATATTTTTCTTTTGCATCTTCTGCTTCCACAAATAATAATCCATCTGCACGATTTTTTTCACACTGCACCTGTGGATGCATTTCCGGCTCCTCTACACGGACTGCATAACCTGTCATGTGCCATTCGATATGGGAAAAAATATGTTTCGCCTCACCTAACGGCTGAATACGGATCGGTGCATACCCCATCTCTTTTACCATGGAAAGTACTTCCTCCTGTCCCATATTTCCTTCCACATTCGGAAGCTCATACAGTCCTGCCAAAAGTCCCTTTGCCGGTCTTTTCCGGATTGCAACCTTCTCATCATCCCTTAAAATCAGAACCGTTTTTTTCTCGATCTTTCGCGGTTTTGCCTTGCTCTTGACTGGTATCTGTCCGATCAGTTCCTGTTTTTTTGCCTCACAAAAATCCTTCCATGGACATTCGGTACAAAGCGGTGCACCGTTTGGCACACAGATCGTTGCTCCAAGTTCCATGAGTGCCTGGTTAAACGCACCGGCAAGATTCTGATGATATACCTTTGCCCTCAGATCATCTGCATCCTCCATCCATGGAAATACATTTTTTTCATTTCTGCCGTCTGCCCCATGCATCAATTTTTCTAATAATTTTTCCATCTCATTACGGAATGACTGTTTCATGATATCCGTATCATCCGCAGAAACGCGCGTTAAAACACGGAGCACATTTCCATCGACCGCCGGAACCGGGATTCCGTATGCGATAGATGCGACCGCTCCCGCTGTATAATGGCCGATCCCCTTTAGTTTCAACAGTTTCTCATAATCTGCCGGAAGTTGTCCACCATAATTTTCCACAACTTCCACAGCCGCTTTTTGCATGTTCCTGACACGGTTATAATAACCTAACCCCTCCCAAAGCTTTAAAAGTTCATCCTCCGGACACACTGCAAGTGCCTTTGCATCCGGCAGTGCCGTGGTAAACCGCTCAAAATACGGCTTTACCGCCTCCACTCTCGTCTGCTGGAGCATGATCTCCGAAACCCACACCCGGTATGGAGTCGGTTTCTCTCGCCATGGCAATACACGGGCATGATTTAAAAACCATTGCAATAATGGGGATACCAGTTGCTTTAAGTCGTAATCTTTTAACATGTATGTCTCAAACTTTCTTTGTTATATAGCAGCCTTCATGTCTGCGCTTATTTTTTTCAAACCAGTACCTTATTTGAGGTCAAACTGGCTGACAAATACTGCGATCTTCTCTAAACATTTCTTAATAATGTCTTTGGAATAAGCATAAGAGCAGCGGATGTAACCCTCTGCACAACTTCCAAATGCGTCTCCCGGAATGACTGCCACCTTCTGTTCCTGCAGCAGACGGTTACAAAATTCCATGCTGGTAAGTCCTGTTTTTTTGATCGACGGGAATACATAAAATGCACCTTCCGGTTCTGTCACATCCAGTCCCATATTCCGGAACCCGTCCACCATGATCTTTCGTCTCTCATCGTATTCTTTACGCATCACATCGATCTCTTCGTCACGAACCGGACTCGTCAGTGCTTCAAGCGCCGCCACCTGTGACGTTGTTCCTGCAGACATGGTCGTAAACTGATGAATCTTATTCATATGAAAAATAACTTCCGCAGGACCCGCTGCAATACCCATACGCCATCCGGTCATTGCAAATGCTTTTGAAAAACCATTTAATACCACACAACGCTCATACATATCCGGCAGCGCCGCAATAGATGCATGCTTTTTGCCATAGGTCAGCTCTGCATAAATCTCATCTGTAATCACAAAAATATCATGTGCGGTCACAACCTCACGGATTGCTTCTAAATCCTCTTTTTCCATGATCGCTCCGGTAGGGTTGTTGGGGAATGAGATCAGCAGTACTTTTGTTTTATCTGTAATTTTTTCTTCAAGTTCTTCATTCGTCAGGCGGAATTTATTCTCTTCCTTTA
>SKED01003033.1_pt1 | contig 10894 bp, 8 predicted proteins | sample 4826651 | NCBI WGS metagenome assembly SKED01 (sample SAMN11008818, study PRJNA524170) | human gut metagenome | biome: Human fecal sample; material: Feces; isolation source: fecal sample from pouch patient p19 | host: Homo sapiens | place: Israel: Tel-Aviv | collected 2016-06-28
CTCATCTTATAAGCAAATGCTTTCTCACTTGGCAGTATCTTCTCTCTTTGGAGATTGCTATCTATCATCGCTATAACCGACTGGTCATCATCCAGTTCCCGAATAATAACCGGCACTTTTGTAAGCCCTGCCCATAGTGCTGCTTCTTTCCGTCTGTGCCCGGATATGATTTCATATCCATCACCATATGGATTTTTTCTCACCAGAATCGGAACTAATACGCCTTCCTTCTCAATACTGCATCGCAGTTCAAACAGTTCCTGATTTCTCTCTACCTTAAACGGGTGTCCTTCAAAGCTATGCAGCTCTTCGCAGCTCTTTCAGTTTCATCAGTACAATACCTGCACCCGACTCGTGATTCTCTGATGAACACATTTCTTTCTTCCTTGCCATTTTTTATCTTCTCCTTTGCCTTGGGATAAAAGAAAAGGACACTCATCTTGCAGAAGTTCTGAAAACAAGCGTCCTTTTGGCTTTTCTCTATGCTATTAAATAAAAAATGTTAATTCTGTCCGAATGTATTTCCTCATACCAGATGCAATACTACTGACACTTCGATTCCATTCATAATCTGCTTTTTCTTGCCCTGTTTACCTGTTGGTGTGAAACTCATATACCTCGCAAAGTGCCTAAAATTAAGGACTTCTACGAATTCACCCGATGTAGACAACACACGACTTCCACATGCACCGTATGCGGAAACTGATCCACAGGCGTCACATCCTTAAGCTCATACCCATTCGCTCTTAAGAACTTCACATCCCGCGCAAGTGTCGCACTGTCGCAGCTTACATACACAACTTTCTCCGGCTGCATATCCACGATCGTCTGAAGCAGGGATTCCTCACAGCCTTTTCTCGGCGGATCGACCACGATCACATCTGCGTGTGCGGTCTCTCCGTTATGTGTCTTTTCATATTCTTTGTAATACTCCGGCAGGACTTCTTCTGCCTTACCTACATAGAATTCCGCATTCGTAATGTCATTAATCTTTGCATTATTCTTCGCATCGTCAATGGCCTGCGGTACGATCTCCACGCCATATACCTGCTTTGCTTTCTTTGCAAGGAACAGGGAAATCGTTCCGATTCCACAGTACAGGTCCCACACCGCCTCATTGCCGGTCAGGCCTGCATAGTCTAATGCCAGTCCGTATAATTTCTCTGTCTGGACCGGATTCACCTGGTAGAATGACAGCGGAGATATCTGGTACTTGATCTCACCGATATAGTCTGTGATGAACTCCTGTCCCCACAGAAGGCGGATCGTATCGCCCATGATCACATTCGTCTTCGCTGTGTTCGTACTGAGAGTGATGCTTGTCATACCCGGAATCTGACGTAGCCGTCCGACCAGATCATGACAGTGCGGAATCGTCTTTCCATTGATGACCAGACATACCATGATTTCATCTGTCTTGAATCCGTAACGGAGCAGTACATGGCGTACCAGCCCTTTATGCTTCACTTCATCGTATGCCGGAATTTTGAATTCTTCCATGAAGTCCAGAATACAGTTCAGGATCTCTTCGTTGACTTCCACACCAAGTGCGCAGTCTGTATTCTCGATAATGCTGTGTGTTCTTCCGGCATAGAACCCGGCAATCACTCTGCCGTCTTTATCTGTTCCGATCGGGAACTGCGCCTTATTCCGGTAGCGGAACGGCTGCATTCCTTCTCCGTCCATGCCGACAGCCGGATGCATGATCTGATCCAGAAGTTCTGTCGGAACTTCTCCGATCCGCTCCAGATTGCCGCGTACCTTTGCTTCTTTAAATGCAAGCTGTGCCGGATACTTCATCTCCTGGATCTGACAGCCGCCGCATTTTCTTGCCATCGGACAGACCGGCTCTTCCACACGGTCTTTTGATGGAGTCAGGACATTCATCAAGCGGGCATAGCCGTAATTCTTCTTGGCTTTCATTACTTTCGCCTCTACAACATCCCCGATGATGGCATCTTTGATAAACAACGTGTATCCCTCCACCTTGCCGATGCCTTCTCCTCCGACTCCGATATCTTCTATTTTTACCTTTACTATTTCATTCTTCTGCATCATTAGATAACTGTCTTTCTGATATTTGATTCAAACAGGCGGTTATATCCCAGCCAGTCATTTCCTTTTTTATCTTTGAATAACTCTGTCAGTGTCTGCATCTTGGCATCTGCATTGTCTGCAAGATTCAGTGCCATCGCCTCGGCAAGTGCCGGTTTCTTCGGTGAACCGTATTCCAGTTCTCCGTGATGTGCAACGATACAGTGTTTTAATTCATTCGCAAGTTTCTCCGGGAAGTCCGGGATATTGCGGACTGCATCTCCGATCATCTCCACACCGATTACAATATGTCCCAGAAGCTGTCCTTCATCTGTGTAATCATTTTCCGGGAAGGAAGATAATTCCTTCGTCTTTCCGATATCGTGGCAGATCGCTGCTGTGAAAAGCAGGTCCTTATTCAGGATCGGATATGCTCCCACCATATAGTCACAGAACTTCACAACACTTAATGTATGTTCCAGAAGTCCCCCGGCGAATCCATGATGAACCGTCTTTGCAGCGGAATGTCCCTTGAAATTACGGATAAATGTCTCGTCTTTTACAAAATAATACTCCAGCACCTGTCTCAGATACTGGTTCTCTACTTTCTTAATATATCCAAGCAGTTCCTCATACATGCCATCTGTACTCTTCTCCGTTGTCGGCATATAATCGGCGGCGATATATTCACCCTCCTGTGCTTTACGGATCTGCTTAATGTTAAGCTGCAGATTGTTATTATAGCTGATGATTTCACCATATACTTCAATAAAATCCATCTCATCATAATCTGCGATTCCGCCGGAATTCGGATCCCATACTTTCCCGTCAAGTGTCCCGGTCTTATCCTGAAGGATCAGATTATCATATGGTCTTCCGTTTCTGGTCTCCGCAGAACGCTTTCCTTTGCACAAATATACATTTCTGATTGTTTCTCCTTCGTGAAGGGTGTTGATATATCTCATCTTATTTCCTCTTTCTATATTCTATATTAATATTATTCTATATTTTACAACGATCGAAACATCTCCCCGGAAGCATCCGGCAAGCCTACTCCTTGCTTCCGACTGTCACGTCAAATGAAATATCCACATAACCGCCGGATCCCTGTCTCTGTCCTTTGAGTCTTATCTTGCTGCCGCTTTTCTGGTCACGCATCACACTCTGATAGACCGCCAGCGACGATATCTTCTTGCCTGCAGCCTCTGTGATTATATCCCCGCTCTGGATTCCTGCTGCCATTGCCGGAGAATCCGGCTCTACTGTCTGGACGTATACTCCATTTGGAATTCCCTGAGCTTCGATCTCTGCCGTCACATCCAGTCCACGAATACCGACATACGGCACCGCCTGTCCGTTAGACAACAATTCAATCTCTGATTTTAAGCCCGAAATTCCATACCCGGTTACCAGCCTTTTACTGCTATTATCAGAAATACTCTGATCAATAATTCCGACTACTTCTCCCGACAAATTAACGATCACACCTGTTCCGTCTTCTGCCGCACCAATATCAGTGCAAAGGAGCTGATAACTTCCGTCATCTGCATCCAGTTCATTTCTGCTGTTCGCAATCGTTCCAAATCCGACCGCTCCTGCATAGCCAAATGGCTTTCCAAGCACTGCCACGGCGTCCCCTTTCTGTACAGAATTGGAACTGCCAAGTTTGGCGGTACTGATCTGCGTCCATGTTGACTGTTCAATGCTGCTTCCCGACACAGCATAGATCGCAAATCCGAGACTTTCATCTTTCTTCTTCACAGATGCCTGTTCTGTATTGCCATCCGAGAATCTAATATGGATCTCTTTTGCATCTTTTAATATAGAAGTCTTTCCGTATACCAGAAGTTCCTGCCCATTATCAGCGATGATCAGTCCGGACACACTGTTTTTATTATCGTAAGACTCGTCTGTCCAGTCCTGCTCTCCGGATACACCTATGATCTCTACCACGGATTTTCCGGCCTCTGTGGCTACGTCGTTCATTGCTTTCTGAAGTTCTCTGTAATTGTCAATATCCAGCGTCTGTTCCGTATTGTTACTGGTATCCGCTTTTTTTTCTTCTGTATTATCTTCTTCTTTCTCTTTCGGTATCACTACCTCTTGTGAATCTCCGGGAAACTTCTTATCAAGCCATGGTTTGAGCGCAGAAAAACTAATGCAGGCACACACACCGAATACCACTCCAAGCCCCGCCATACGAAGCAGGTCTTTACGGCACTTTTTTCCACGGCTGTTCTCGTCTTTGATCGTCTCCTGCATAAATGAATATTCTGATTTTTCTGTTTTTTCCCCAGGTTCTCCCTGCTCATTTTCCAGAGGTTTCTGCTCATCCATCAGCTCTTTCGTCTCCTTTGCAATCCTTTTTATAGTATACCGTATGGAATTGGAATGTTCAATATTTATCCTTTTCTTTATCGTCCAAATAAGGTAGAATAGGTACTGACCACAGCTACTGTATGAACAGTAACATAGAATAAGTTCAGGTGAGAAACATGAATAAAAAAACATTAACCAAATTAGAATATCATAAAATTATTGACATCTTAATAGAACAGGCAACTTCTTTTGGCGGCAAGGAACGCTGCAAGAGATTAAAACCGATGACATCCATCACGGATATCGAAGCCGCACAAGAACAGACTGCCGCCGCATTTACCCGTATCATTAAGAAGGGACGTCCTTCTTTCGGAAGCTGTAATCCGGTCGGGGAATCCTTAAAGCGTCTGGAAGTCGGTGCCGCGCTCGGAAGCGGAGAGCTTTTGCGTATCTGTAAGCTTCTGGAAAATGCAGGGCAGATCAAAGCTTACGGCCGTCACGAGACTGTGGACGATGCAGAAGACTGTCTGGATGCTTTCTTCCAGCAGATCGAGCCACTGACACTGGTAAGCACTGAGATCCGCCGATGCATTATTGACGAAGATGAGATCAGTGATGATGCCAGCAGTACATTAAAGCAGATCCGCCGTTCCATGAACCAGATCAATGATAAAGTACATTCTACATTATCTTCTCTGGTCAACGGTTCGCTCCGTACCTATCTGCAGGATGCGATCATCACCATGCGCGGGGACCGCTACTGTATCCCGGTCAAAGCCGAATACAGAAGCCAGGTATCTGGTCTGATCCATGACCAGTCTGCCACAGGTTCTACCCTGTTCATCGAACCGATGTCTGTTGTAAAACTGAATAATGATTTAAAAGAGCTTTACGGCAAAGAGCAGGAAGAGATCCAGGTGATCCTTGCACGCTTAAGCGCCGATGTTGCAGAATATATCGACTCCATCCGCACCGACTACAAAGTCATGACGGAGCTGGATTTCATATTTGCAAGAGGAAATCTCGCAATCAACATGAACGCAAGCAAGCCAATCTTCAATACAGAAGGCCGGATCCATATCCGTGAGGGCCGCCATCCGCTGTTAGATAAGAAGAAAGTCGTTCCGATCACCGTCACACTCGGTGATACCTTCGACCTTCTGATCGTAACCGGACCGAACACCGGCGGTAAGACCGTTTCGTTAAAGACGGTCGGATTATTTACCCTGATGGGTCAGGCAGGACTTCATATCCCTGCGCTGGACCGTTCGGAACTGGCAATTTTTGAAAATGTATATGCCGATATCGGAGATGAGCAGAGTATCGAGCAGAGCCTCAGTACCTTCTCTTCTCATATGACGAATATCGTTTCGTTCTTAAAGCATGTAGACGAACATTCTCTGGTACTGTTCGATGAGTTGAATGCAGGAACCGACCCTACCGAAGGTGCTGCTCTTGCGATCGCCATCTTAAGCTATCTGCACCAGAGAGGCATCCGTACCATGGCAACGACACACTACAGCGAACTGAAAGTCTTCGCACTTTCCACACCGGGCGTTGAAAATGCCTGTTGTGAATTCGATGTAGAGACGCTCAGTCCGACTTACCGCCTTCTGATCGGTATCCCGGGAAAGAGTAATGCATTTGCCATCGCAGGAAAACTCGGACTTCCGGATTATATCATCGAAGATGCCAAGACACATCTGACCGAACAGGATGAATCCTTCGAAGACCTGTTAACCGATCTGGAGACAAGTAAACGTACCATCCGGAAAGAGCAGGAAGAGATCGAACACTACAAACGTGAACTGGCACGTCTCGAAGAAGAGACCCGTCAGAAACGTGATAAATTAGAAGAACAGCGTGACCGTATCATCCGCGAGGCCAATGAAAAGGCTCATGAGATCCTGGCCGATGCCAAGGAAACAGCCGATGAGACCATGCGTAATTTCCACAAATTCGGCAAAGCCAATATCTCCGTTGCCGAGATGGAAAAGGAACGTGAGCGTCTCCGCAAGAAGATGAACGCGACACAGAATTCCATGAAGACAGATACCAAGAAACCAAAAAAGGCTTACAAACCAAGTGATTTCAAACTTGGAGAATCTGTCAAGGTACTGAGTATGAACCTGACCGGATCTGTCACTTCACTTCCGGATTCCAAGGGAAATGTCACCGTACAGATGGGAATCTTACGTTCCACAGTTAATATTTCCGATCTGGAGATCATCGATGAAGCGCCGGCATATTCATTTGCCAAAAGAACCCGTCAGACCGGTAAAGGCAAAGTCAAGATGGGCAAATCTCTTGCGATCAGTCCTGAGATCAACCTTCTTGGTAAAACAGTCGATGAAGCGATCGCCGAGCTGGATAAATATCTGGACGACGCCTCGCTTGCACACCTCAGTTCCGTAAGAATCGTTCACGGTAAAGGAACCGGAGCTTTAAGAGCCGGTATCCATAAATATCTGAAACGGCAGAAACATGTCAAATCATTCCGCCTTGGCGCATTTGGCGAAGGTGACGCCGGCGTAACGATCGCTGAGCTGAAATAAAAGTTAAAATAAGGGATAGTATAAGGGGAAACTTTAAAGTGAATCAGTATAGATAAATGCATCTATATACGGGAGGAGTATACATCTATGAACAAACAGAAAATACTGATCGTCGATGACGATGAAAATATCGCTGAACTGGTCTCATTATATCTGACAAAAGAATGCTTTGACACTATGATGGTCCACGATGGCGAACGGGCACTGGTTGCCTTTGACACTTACAAACCGAACCTGATTCTTTTAGATCTCATGCTGCCTGGTATCGACGGATATCAGGTCTGTCGCGAGATCCGTACGAGATCTAACACTCCGATCATCATGCTGTCCGCCAAGGGTGAAGTATTCGACAAGGTACTTGGCCTGGAGCTCGGTGCAGATGATTACATTATGAAACCATTTGATGCCAAAGAGCTGGTTGCACGTGTAAAAGCAGTCTTACGCCGCTATCAGGTCGGCTCCAAACCGGAGACTCCTCAGGCAGATAAGGGAAAATGTGTCGAATACCCGGGAATTGAGATCAACCTTACCAATTACTCCGTCATTGTTGACGGCCATACGGTTGAGATGCCACCAAAGGAACTGGAACTTCTCTATTTCCTCGCATCCTCTCCGAACCAGGTATTCACAAGAGAACAGTTACTGGATCAGATCTGGGGCTATGAATATATCGGCGATACCCGTACCGTCGATGTGCACATCAAACGTCTCCGCGAGAAGATCAAGGATCACAATGGCTGGAGTCTCAGCACTGTATGGGGAATCGGTTATAAATTTGAAGTAAAATAACAGCAGGTTAATATCATGAAAAGTACATTATATTTAAAATTTATATTTATCTATATTGTGTTCGGATTCTTAAGCCTTTTTACAGCCGCAACACTGACAGAGAACCTGGTCAGTACGCCGATTTTTAACCGCGTAAGTAACAGTATGTACCGGGAAGCTACGATGGTTGCCAACGACTATCTTCCCGGTTATTTTTCCGGCGGATTAACAGAATCTGACGCACAGATGATCTTATCCGGAATAGAGACACAGCTTGACGCTGCAGTCTGGTTCGTTTCAAAAGATGGAAAAGTAATCCTTTCTGCACAGTCCGGGAGCTACCCGTCCGCGCCTGATTCCATTAAAGATTTCGACCCGGCGGAATCCGGAAGCGATCGTTCACAGACTGGTGATTATCACGGATATTTTGACAATGATGTGATCACTGTCACTGTACCGGTAACTTACGGGTATTCTCCAAAAGGATATCTGATGATCCACCAGTATACCTCTGTTGTGGATACCATGACAGACACACTGATGCGTGGTGTATATATTACATTCATCGTAATCTTCCTGCTTTCGTTCATTATCCTGCTGGCGTTCCATTTCCTTGTGTACCGTCCGCTTCATAAGATTACCGAAGCAGCAACCCAATATGCTTCCGGTAACCTGGAATATGAGATTCCTGTCACAACTGAAGATGAGATGGGTTATCTGTCCGCATCACTGAACTACATGTCCTCTCAGCTTAGGGATATGGAAGATTATCAGAAGAAATTTGTGGCAAATGTGTCTCATGATTTTCGTTCTCCACTTACCTCCATCAAAGGTTATGTGGAAGCCATGACAGACGGAACCATCCCACCAGAATTACATGAAAAATACCTGAAGATCATCTTATTCGAAACAGAACGCCTGACAGATCTGACACAGGATCTTCTGACGTTAAATGAATTTGACACCAATCACCTGCTTCTCAACCGGGAAGTATTCGATATTCACGAGATGATCAAGCATGTAGCGGCATCTTTCGAAGGTGTCTGCACACAGAAGAAGATTTCCATCGAATTGGTCTTCGCAACAAAACACCTGAACGTCAACGCTGACAAACGAAAAATCCAGCAAGTCTTATACAACCTGCTGGACAATGCGATTAAATTCAGTGATCCGAATTCCATCGTCACGATTGAGACGACAGACCGCGGAGAAAAAGTATATACCTCTGTAAAAGATAACGGTATGGGTATTCCAAGATCAGCGCTTGGGAAAATCTGGGAACGCTTTTACAAGAGTGACCTCTCCCGTGGAAAAGATAAGAAAGGTACCGGACTTGGACTTGCGATCGTGAAAGAAGCAATTCAGGCACATGGGGAGAATATTACCGTGGTGAGTACGGAAGGAGTCGGAACCGAATTCTCCTTTTCACTTCCGAAGGTTGCTGGCTAATTTATCATTGTGACCTCTCAGTCCATGAGAAAGAGTTGGAACTTCTTAAGTAAAAAAATCGGCCGTTAGCCGGTTAAAAATCATTTGTCTGAGCGATCAGCGAGTTATGATTTTTGACCGGCTGCTTTTAGGCCGATTTTTTTGCTTTAGATGTTCCCCATGATTGAATCCGCACAGCAATCCCTTCTATACTTTTATTCAGGACCGGGGTAAGCCACCATGATACATTAAATTTTTCTACTTACTATACAGAATCTTCTGCACCTCATCCGTCTTCAGATTCTTTTTCGTCACCCATGTATATCCCGTATTAACCACAGCCTCATTTCCCATATTCAGAGAAGCCCTTGCTGCAGCCACAACGGTTGCATATCCCATGCCAAATGGGTTCTGTACGATCAGTCCGTTAACTTTACCGTCTTTCAGATCCTGAATCCCATCATCGTTGGCATCGAAGCCGATGACTTTCACTTTTTTCTCCATTTTATTTCTTTCCAGACCATCGACTGCAAGTTTTACGGAATCCCCGTTTGCAGCAAAGCAGCCTGTAATATTTGGATGTTTTGCAAGGATATAATCAACTACCTGATCTTCAGTGATACTGTCTGCTGTTACAACATCTTCTCCTGTGAGCTGTCCCTCCGGAAGTTCACTGTCTTTTGGTCGGTAGGTTCCGGCATTGATCTCATCGGATACTGTCTTCTGCATATTGCTCAGTTCATCCATGTGGTATACATTGACCACTGAAATATTCGGATGATTTGCTTTCAATTCTTCTGTTACAGCTTTTTCTCTCTGAAGAGCTGCCTGTGATTTGGAATCCTGAATGAACAGCACCGCTTCTCCGCTGTCGCCCATCTCTTCCGCAAGTCTCTGTGCCGCTTCCTTTCCTGCAGCTACATTGTCTGTGGATACATCTGCAGCCACACCCTGATAATCTGATCCGGAATCAAAAGTTACGATCGGAATCTCACTGTCTGTTGCAAGATCGAATTGCACCTGGCATGCCTGCAGGTCTACGATCGAAATGCCCACTGCGACCGGATATCTGTCCAGTTCTTCATCCAGAAGATTTACCTGGTCATCGACATTATCTGCTGTATCCGGTGCATTAAATGCTACTTTCACCTTATCTTTTCCTGTATACCCAAGATTTGTATTAATATCTTCCGCAGCCTGCGCTACACCTTTTTTCACTTCATCCCAGTACTGTGTTCCGTTCGCTTTTCCGATAATGGAAATATAATCGCCTTTTTTCAGCTTTAATCCGTCCGTATTATTATATGCCGCCGGAGTGATCAGATCTAATTTCCCCTGATATGCGTTTTCTTCTGTCTTAGTTGTATTCTTTTCTGACTCAATCTTTTTCTCTTCATCGGTTGCTTTTGATGTCTGCTGACATCCACATACAAGCAGTGCTGTACCCAGCAGCATGGCAATGATTCTTTTTTTCTTCATTTTCCTCCTCGTGAAATTCTACCATTAGGTTCTCCAACCGCTTGATGGCTTCCAGAAAGTGCTTGTATACGGCCTCTCGTTTTTCTCGGTCTTTGAATTCCTGCTCTCTCTTCAGTGTTTTTAGTTTTGCATACTCGCTGTACACAGTGCCTAAAAAAGAAAGTACCGCACCAAGAAAGACTCCAATAAGACCCACCAATGCCGAATTATTATACCATGTTCCATCCATATGTACGACCATGCCTTTCCGCTGTGCTTCAAAGCACAAACAAATAAGGAAATAATCCCGGTACTTTTAGCTAAGTCAATCG
>SKED01003034.1_pt1 | contig 10889 bp, 8 predicted proteins | sample 4826651 | NCBI WGS metagenome assembly SKED01 (sample SAMN11008818, study PRJNA524170) | human gut metagenome | biome: Human fecal sample; material: Feces; isolation source: fecal sample from pouch patient p19 | host: Homo sapiens | place: Israel: Tel-Aviv | collected 2016-06-28
GTGCTCAGTTTCTGTTTAACATTTATTTCTAATCATGTCAAAATTATTTTCAAATAAATTTTGGATTAAATTTAAAAAAATGAAATAATTAGAACAAAACCTCAAAATATAGTACAAATTTATCATTACAAAAATTCTGATATAAAAAGAGCAATATTAAACAAAAACCAACTAAATTAAACCTAAAACCATGTCGTATTTTGTCGAAAACTGCTAATCACATATCAATATTGAAGCTTCTAATAGAAATCTTCAAAATACAAGCGCGTAACGCGCCTAGAATATTGATATATTATATGGAAAAATGAATCCACCAACAAAAACAAAGAGGGAAATTTCGCAAAGACGACAAAATTTCAAAAGAAAGACAAAAAAAGAAGTTCTACGAAAAATAAAGTCGATGGAGGGATGAAATATTTGGGAAGAATTTATTATGAACAGAAAGGACTTATTAACCTCGATGATATTGTAGATATATTTATTGAGGTGGGAAATATACACAATTACCTGGAAAATGCAGCCTTGCGGATTTTGCTTTTTGGCAATCCTGAGCTGAATTTTTATCAGTGCCGATTATTAGTATTGAAGTACGGAGAATCACTTTCACAGGATGATTTGCACGGGCGGATGGTATTTATGAGAATGATACAGCTGCTGGAAGCCAACACAGTTTAAAATAAAATGAGAATTTCTTTTTTGACCGGGCAACCGGTCTTTCTTTTTTGCACAAATGGTGTTATAATTTTGGAGAAATTATGTTGATTACTCATAGCTTTAAAAAAGAAGCATTGCATTGTGTTTAATTAAACCAAAGCATGATAATTCAATCAAAGAAAAGAGGACAAAAATGAACATCGTAGTACTTGCCGGAGGGCTCAGCACAGAGAGAGATGTTTCCTTCAAGACAGGAAGCATGGTAGCTAAGGCACTCAAAGAGAACGGCCACAAAGTTATATTATTGGATGTATTTATGGGATATAGTGACAGGGAGGAGGACCTGACAGGTATATTTGACCGCGCGGACGAGATAAGCGTGCAGGTCAGCGATATTCCGACAGAGGCACCTGACCTCGCAAAGGTAAAGGCTTCCAGAAAGGACCAGTCACCTTGCTTCTTCGGACCAAATGTCATCAAAATGTGTCAGATGGCTGACATTGTTTTCATGGCTCTCCACGGAGAAAACGGAGAGAACGGAAAGATACAGGCAGCATTTGACCTCTTCGGTGTCAAATATACAGGCAGCGATTATTTAAGCTCAGCCATCGCCATGAACAAGGAGACATCAAAGCAGTTCTTCCTTGCAAACGGTATCCCTACTCCAAAGGGTATTTCCATGACAAGAGCGACCAGACAGGACGATATCACAAAGCTTGACCTGACACTTCCATGCGTGGTAAAGCCATGCTGCGGTGGTTCAAGCATCGGTGTCACCATCGTTAGGGATGCGGCAGAGTTCAAGGCGGCACTTGACGATGCCTTCAAGTGGGAAAATGAGCTGGTTATCGAGGAATTTGTACAGGGCAGGGAGTTCTCTGTCGGCGTTATCGAGGGCAAGGCTCTTCCTATTATAGAGATTGCACCGAAGGAGGGCTTCTACGATTATAAGAACAAATACAAGGCGGGCAGTACAGTAGAGACATGTCCGGCCGAGCTTCCTGAGCAGGTGACAAAGGATATGCAGCACTATGCCGAGGAGGTTGCGCGCGTTATCGGGCTTGACACATATTCACGCTCAGACTTTTTGCTCAATGACAAAAATGAGATGTTCTGCCTCGAGGCAAACACACTGCCGGGCATGACTCCGACCAGTCTTCTGCCACAGGAGGCTGCGGTTATCGGTATGAGCTTTAATCAGCTCTGTGAGCATCTGATTGACATATCTTTGAAAAAATATGAGGTGTAGCATGTCGGATAAGTACATGAAGAATCTTACATTTGCAAATATCGCAAAGGCTTGCGAGGGCACATACATAGGTGATGAGACACAGCTTGATACGACAATCACCGGCGCAGTCATAGACAGCAGACAGGTGAAGGAGGGCTATCTTTTTATCCCGATAAAGGGAGAAAGGGTGGACGGACACAAATTCATTCCGACTGTGTTTGAGCAGGGGGCTGCAATTGTGCTCTCTGAGCATGAGCTTAAGGATCCGGCAGGCCCATATGTGCTTGTTGAATCAACCACCGATGCCATGAAAAAGCTCGCGGCATTTTACAGAAAAAGCCTTGATATCAAGGTGGTGGGTATCACCGGAAGTGTCGGCAAGACCAGCACCAAGGAGATGATATCGTCAGTTCTTGAGCAGAAATACAGCGTCCACAAGACCGCAGGCAATTTCAACAACGAGATAGGCCTGCCACTCACCATTTTCGGAATCAGGGAAAGCCATCAGGTAGCGGTGCTTGAGATGGGCATATCTGATTTTGGCGAGATGCACAGACTTTCTACTATGTCTTGCCCGGATGTCATGGTCATCACCAATATCGGCTACTGCCATCTGGAGTTTTTGGGCGACAGGGATGGTGTGCTTAAAGCAAAGACAGAGTGCTTTGAGCATATGATGCCGGATGCGGTCGCAGTGCTGAATGCGGATGACGATAAGCTGGCCACAGTGCAGACGGTAAATGGAAAGCCTGCCATATACTATGGCAAGGAATCAGCTTCAGGCGTTCATAAATCAGTATATACCACAAATATTGAAAACCTGGGCTTCGACGGCATGAAGGCTCATTTTGTCACTCCGGAGGGTGAGTTTGATGCACAAATCCACATCCCGGGTGAGCACAATGTATACAATGCCATGGCGGCAGCGGCTGTCGGATTGCAGCTTGGCCTCACAATAGCTGAGATAAAGTCAGGAATCGAGAAAGCAGAGACAATCGCAGGCCGTACCAATTTCATCAAAACACACGGCATGACAGTGATAGATGACTGCTACAATGCAAATCCTGTATCCATGAAATCCTCTATCGAGGTGCTTTCGCATGCAAAGGGCAGGACAATAGCAGTGCTTGGCGACATGGGCGAGCTTGGAAGCGATGAGAAAAAGCTGCACCATGAGGTAGGCGAAGCAGTTGGAGAGAATCATATCCATACACTTTTTGCCGCAGGAGAGCTTGCAAAGGAATATGCAGCCGGAGCAGCGGAGAAATCATCCGATGTAGACATCCACTATTTTGAGGATAGGGAGACCATGACACAGGAGCTTCTTTCATATGTGAAGGAGGGCGACACCATACTGGTGAAGGCATCACACTTCATGGAGTTTCCGAAGGTAGTCGAGGCTCTGAGTGAGTAAAATTAGGTAAAATCAATCGGGTAGAAATTAATTCGATATTTAATAATTGCGAGGAATGGATATTCTCCAAGCATCATAATATTATAAAAGAAAGAGAGAAAAATAATGGCACAGAATCCAATCGTAACAATCACAATGGAAAACGGCGATGTAATCAAGGCGGAGCTTTATCCGGAAATCGCACCAAACACAGTAAACAACTTTATCAGCTTAATCAATCACAACTTCTATGACGGAGTATGCTTCCACCGTGTAATCAAGGGCTTCATGCTCCAGGGCGGAGATCCTGACGGAAACGGTACAGGCGGCCCGGGCTATGAAATCAAGGGCGAGTTCACACACAACGGCTTCAAAAATGACTTAAAGCACACAGCCGGTGTACTTTCAATGGCACGTACCATGATACCTGACTCAGCAGGCAGCCAGTTCTTCATCATGCATCAGGATGCACCACATCTCGACGGCGAGTATGCGGCATTCGGCAAGGTAATCGAGGGCATGGATGTGGTAAACAAGATCGCAGAGGTGCGCACAGACTACATGGACAAACCACTTGAGGCTCAGGTCATGAAGACAGTTACAGTTGAGACCTTCGGAGTGGACTATCCGGAGCCGGAGACAGTTTAATGATAATAATTATTGATGAGGCAAGCGCAAAACTTGCCTCTTTTTACTATCATGACGAGATATTCAAGCTGCAGTGGAAGCGCGCAGCCAATATGTCATTTGCGTCAGACGAGTTGCATGATGAATTTCAGGAAAAACTGCAAGAAAAACTACCTGATGAGCTGCGGGAAAAACTGTATGTTGCGCTACCGGCAAATGAATCAATTAATGACTTCCAAAAAACAACGATACAAGAATATGCAGATAACACCGCGAAAGCTAATACGGGAAATTTAAGAATACCGAAAGCTCCCGCCAACTACATCTGGATAGTATCAAACAGGCAGCAGAAGCAAATAGCTGACTCACTCGGCATAGCATCAGTAGGAGAACCACAGTGCGGCACGCGCTATGCAGTCGAGAGCCTTGCAGAGCTTGATATTGAGTATCTGGAGCGGGTGCGCAGGCGGTATAATCACATCCCGTGGGACATCGGCGAGACAGACAGATGCCTGATACGTGAGCTGTCCCTGTCAGACCTTCCTGCTCTCTATGAGCTCTATGACAAGCCCGGCATGACAGACTTTGTGGAGCCGCTTTACGACTACGAGACAGAGCTTGAATACCAGAAAGCATACATAGAGAACATGTATGGCTTTTACGAGTATGGCATGTGGCTTGTATTTTCCAGGGAAACAGGGAAGCTGATAGGCAGGGCAGGGCTTGAGCATGATGAACTGGGCTATATGATAGCGCCGGAATTATGGAACCAAGGCTATGCCACGGAGGTGTGCCGCTTCATCATAGACTACGCGCGCGAAAACACAGACTTTGAAGAGCTTTACTGCCGGATAGATGAGAGAAATGAAGCATCGGTTCGCCTTGCCAAAAAGCTTGGATTTACAAATAGCGGGCATATGGATGATGATATACATGCCTCTATATATAGAAAAAACATAAAAAACAATGAAAAACATTGAAAAATATGCAATTAGGCAATAAAATATAAACATAGTTTAACGATTTGGAGGACGAAAAAATGAAGAAATATGCATACGGAGTAGATATAGGTGGAACAACTGTAAAGATAGGCTTTTTTGAGACCACAGGAAAGCTTGTCGATACATGGGAGATTCCTACACGCACAGAGAATTCAGGCGAGCTCATCCTGCCTGATATTGCAGCATCCATCAAGGAGAATAACGAGAAGCACGGCATCGAGATGGGTGACATCGAGGGCGTAGGCATGGGAGTGCCGGGACCTATAAAGGATGACGGAACAGTATTGAAGTGTGTCAACCTCGGCTGGGGCGTGTTCAACGTGGCACAGTCACTCTCAGTACTGTGCGGCGGTATCAAGGTAAAGGCCGGAAACGATGCCAACGTAGCTGCACTCGGTGAGATGTGGCAGGGTGGCGGAAAGGGTCATCAGGATGTAGTCATGATCACACTCGGCACAGGCGTAGGCGGAGGAATCATCCGCGAGGGCAGAATCGTAGCCGGAGTAAACGGAGCAGGCGGAGAGATAGGACATATGCCTATGGTAGATGATGAGTCAGAGTGCTGTGGCTGCGGCAAGAAGGGTTGCTTAGAGCAGTATGCATCAGCAAACGGACTTGTAAGAGTAGCAGAGAGATACATTGCAGCACACAGGGATGTGGCAACAAAGCTTGATTTAAATGCAGGCTTCACAGCCAAGGATGTATGCGATGCGGCAAAGGCAGGAGATGCAGCGGGCATTGCGGCAGTAGAGCAGTCTATGAAGCTTCTCGGCAAGGCAATGGCAGCAGTAGCATGCGTTATGGACCCTGAGGTATTTGTTGTAGGCGGAGGCCTCTCAAAGGCAGGCAGCATCATCATCGATACAGCAGCAAAGTACTATAAAGAGTATGCTTTCCATGCAAGCCGTGAGACAGAGATCAAGCTTGCCACACTCGGCAACTCAGCCGGCATGTATGGCGGAGTAAAGATGGTTATCGGCTAACAACATGAGATTGCAATTTTTAAAGAAATAAAATATAATGGCTACTAAAGATACACTACAATCGAGGTGAGACTATTGGCAGATTACTCAACAGAAGAATTAGAAAAAATAGCGGACAAATTTCGCTCAGATACCAGCGGTATAAGGGGAACAAAGGATTTTACGAGCCCAGAGGAGCTTTACGATGAGCTGAAAAAGGAAATCAAAAAGTACCATCCGTCGGATGACACGAGCCTTGTGGACAAAGCCTACAGGGTAGCTTATGATGCTCATAAGGGTCAGGCGCGTAAGTCAGGAGAGCCTTATATCATACATCCGCTGTGTGTTGCCATAATACTCGCCGAGCTCGAGCTGGATAAGGAAACAATTGCAGCAGGACTGCTCCATGATGTGCTGGAGGATACCATCATGACCATGGATGAGATGCGTGCAGAGTTTGGAGACGATGTCGCACATCTGGTGGATGGTGTCACGAAGTTAAAGCACCTGCATCTGACAGACAGCACCAAGGATCCGAAGGATAAGAATGCGGACAGGCTTGAGATGCAGGCTGAGAATCTGCGCAAGATGTTTCTCGCCATGGCAAAGGATATCAGAGTCATCCTCATAAAGCTGGCAGACAGACTGCACAATATGCGTACACTCAAGTACCAGTCCAAGGAGGCACAGCAGCGTATCGCCAGAGAGACACAGGATATCTATTGCCCTATTGCACAGCGACTTGGTATCAGCAAGATAAAGATAGAGCTCGAGGACCTTTGTATGAAGTACCTCTATCCGGATGCATACTACGATCTGGTAGAGAAGGTAGCCCTCAGAAAGACAGAGCGCGACACCTACATCCAGGGCCTGGTAAACGATGTCAAGAAGTATGTTTCAGATGCCGGCATCAAGGCAGAGATATACGGCAGGGCAAAGCATTTCTTCAGTATATATAAGAAGATGATCAATCAGGACAAGACTATAGACCAGATATATGACCTCTTTGCCATCAGGATTCTGGTGGATACCATACCGGACTGCTACGCAGTGCTTGGTATCATACATGAGAAGTATAAGCCTATACCGGGCCGTTTCAAGGACTATATTGCCATGCCGAAGCAGAACATGTACCAGTCGCTTCACACGACACTCATAGGCCCGAGCGGACAGCCGTTTGAGATACAGATACGTACCTATGAGATGCACCGTACAGCTGAGTACGGTATCGCAGCGCACTGGAAGTACAAGGAAGCAAACAACGGCAATGCCACTACCACCACTGTCACAGAGGAGGAGAAGCTCAGCTGGCTGCGCCAGATACTCGAGTGGCAGCAGGACATGTCGGATAATAAGGAGTTTATGACTTTATTAAAGAGTGATTTAAATTTATTCTCCGACAATGTATTTGCATTCACACCGTCCGGCGATGTAAAGAACCTGCCAAAGGGCTCCACACCTATAGACTTTGCCTACAGCATACACTCTGCGGTCGGCAACAAGATGGTCGGTGCCAAGGTAAACGGCAAGCTGGTGCCGATAGACTATGTCATCAAAAACGGTGACCAGATAGAGATAATCACCTCACAGAACTCCAAGGGACCAAGCCGTGACTGGCTCAAGGTCGTAAAGAGCACACAGGCCAAGAACAAGATCAACCAGTGGTTCAGAAGTGAGCTCAAGGAGGAGAATATACAGCACGGCAAGGATCTGATAGCAGCCTATGCCAAGGCAAAGGGTATCAACTTTGCAGAGATAAACAAGCCTGAGTATCAGGAGAAAATACGCCGCAAATACGGCTTCCACGACTGGAACTCATGCCTTGCAACAGTCGGCCACGGCGGACTCAAGGAGAGCCAGATAGTCAACAGGATGTACGACGAGTACAAGAAGGATCATGTGGTGCCGGTGACAGATGCAGATGTGCTTGGCAGCATCGCAGAAAAGCAGCAGGCGGCAGCAGGCACACAGCCCGAGCACAAGTCAAAGAGCGGTATTGTGGTACACGGACTCTATGACGTGGCTGTGCACTTCTCGAAGTGCTGCAATCCTGTTCCGGGAGATGAAATCGTGGGCTTTGTTACAAGAGGCCGAGGCATCTCCATCCACAGGACAGACTGCGTGAATATCATCAATCTGTCCAAGATAGAAAAGGACAGGCTCATAGAAGCAGAGTGGCAGGATACAGCCCTCATGGACAACGGTGCTGAGTATCAGGCAGACCTAAAGATATTCTGTCATGACAGGCCGGGACTGCTCGTAGATATCACAAAGATATTTACCGAGAAGGAAATCAATATCAGTGGTATCCAGTCCAAGACCAGCAAGCAGGGCATCGCTACAATCGAGGTATTTTTCAATATCAAAGGCAGGGACCAGATAAAGGTTCTCGTGGAGAAGCTCAGACAGATAGAAAGTGTAATAGACGTAGAGAGGACCACCGGCTAAATCCCAGTGGTTCTTGCGTGAAGCATAACATATAACAGACAAGGAGTACACTCATATGGTAAATATGAAGATAGACCACTTCGTAGTGGGACCGGTGCAGACCAACTGCTACTTTGTCACCAATATAAAGACAAAGGAAATGATAATAATAGACCCTGGCGCGTGTGCTAATCAGCTCGCCAAAAAGGTGGATGAGTCAGGCGCAAAGCCTGTAGCAATACTGCTCACACACGGACACTTTGACCATGCCACTGATGCAAAGCCGCTCGCAGACCGCTACGGCATCAAGATATATATCCATGAGGCAGACAAAGCCACACTCGATGACCCGCAGCTCAATGTCAGCTACATGATGGGGCAGTCAAAAACATTTTATGCAGATATATTTTTGAAGGATAAGCAGGAGCTTGACATCGCAGGTTTTCATATAGTAGTGCTTCACACACCGGGGCATACACCGGGCGGCTGCTGCTATTATTTCCCGTATGAGGACGTGATCTTTACAGGAGATTCGCTGTTTTGCGGCTCAATCGGACGTACGGATTTCAAGGGTGGCAGCATGTCAGACCTCGTGCGCACAGTGAAGGAAAAAATCATGACACTGCCTGAGCATACAGAGGTGTACCCGGGCCACAACGACACAACAACCATAGAAAACGAGAGGATGTATAACCCTTACTTATGATAGTAGTAGTATTTAATAAACCGGATTTTGAATATGATGTGCACTCACTGCTCAAGGAGTTCTTCCCACAGGAGGACGTGCAGATGTACTATAGCTGCCCACCTGATGAGGTGGAGGGGAAAAACCTGGCCTGCACACACCACGAGATGACAGATGATGGCGTAAAGGAATTTGCGGATGCATCACAGATATTTAAGATAGATTATGTGGGCGATGAAATTGCAGTGGAGTGGACGTTGAATAGAGCCGGCGGAAATAATTCCATGACAGATGAGATGCAGCAAGCCGACGAAAGTGACATTAAAACAGCCGGAGAAAGAATCTGCACAAAAATATCCGTAGACAGCACAGACCGCAAGGAGACCAAAAACCGCCTCAAGCTCGCCCTATATTCCATGATAGAAAAGGGCACAGGAAAGAGCCTTCCGTGGGGCACACTCTCAGGCATCAGACCGACCAAGATAGCCATGAAATGCATAGAGGACGGCATGAGCGATAAGGAAACCTATGACTATCTGAAGGAAACCTACCTCGCAAGCGATGAGAAAATCGACCTCTCAATAGGCATAGCAAAGCGTGAGAAGGTACTGCTCGATAAGGTGGATTATGACAACGGCTACAGCCTGTATATAGGCATACCCTTCTGCCCGAGCACCTGTGCATACTGCTCGTTTACCTCATATCCGCTGGGTGTGTGGAAAAACCGCGTGGATGATTACCTCGACGCACTCGAGAAGGAGATAGACTACACGGCACAGAAATTCTATCACAAGAAGCTAAACTCCATCTACATAGGAGGCGGCACACCGACCACACTAAGCCCTGCGCAGCTTGACAGGCTTATCAGAAAAATCAAATGCAGTTTTGATTTAAAGGACTGCCTGGAATTTACGGTGGAGGCAGGCAGACCGGACTCCATCACGAGAGAAAAGCTCATGGCACTAAAGAAAAACGGCATCAGCCGTATATCGGTCAATCCACAGACCATGAAGCAGCAGACACTCGATATAATAGGAAGACATCACACGGTAGACGATACGATACAAAGCTTCAAGCTTGCGCGTGAGCTGGGCTTTGACAACATAAACATGGACCTCATCATGGGACTTCCCGAGGAGACGCTCGATGATGTAAGGCACACAATGGAGCTTGTGAAGGAGCTGGCACCTGACAACGTCACCATTCATTCACTCGCAGTAAAGCGAGCTGCAAGACTCACCATCTTCAAGGACCGCTACAGCGATATGCAGATGGTCAACACTCAGGAGCATATGGATCTCTGCGCAGCATACTGTAAGCAGATGGGGCTTGAGCCATACTACCTCTACAGGCAGAAGGGCATGGCAGGCAACATGGAGAATGTGGGCTATGCGGCAAAGGGCAAGGCCGGCGTATACAACATATTGATAATGGAGGAAAAGCAGACCATCGTGGCGTGCGGAGCCGGAGCAAGCACTAAGCGCGTCTGGCCTATACCAAATCCGGATGGCACACACCGCATCGACAGATGCGAGAATGTCAAGGATGTAGGGCAGTATATCGCAAGGATTGATGAGATGATAGGGAGGAAGCAGAGGCTGTTTGAGGAAAAATAAGCAGCATGACATATAATAATGTATAATTATTGGTGCTGTAATACCATAGCGGTTAGCGAATGTGTCAAAAATTATAAAGAAAACCTAATATTCATTGACAAAGAATTAAAAATGGGTAAAAATAATTCGGGGGGGGGACTAAGGTGTAAACTGTCCCCTTTGTCAAGGACATTTTGAATTAGTGTAGTGCATATTTTTTAGACACCTACACTAAAGTGATATCCTTGATTTTGGACATTCCCTGGTTTGGTTCCCCACAGAAGTGGACACATGACATTTTCGGTATCCACGTA
>SKED01003038.1_pt1 | contig 10875 bp, 10 predicted proteins | sample 4826651 | NCBI WGS metagenome assembly SKED01 (sample SAMN11008818, study PRJNA524170) | human gut metagenome | biome: Human fecal sample; material: Feces; isolation source: fecal sample from pouch patient p19 | host: Homo sapiens | place: Israel: Tel-Aviv | collected 2016-06-28
ATGTATTTGTATCTAAGACAAATCCTCTATCTAGAAAAAAAACAGTAAAGATGGAAGATTTAGAAAACTATCCACGACTTACTTATGAACAAGGAATCAACAACTCCTTCTACTTCTCAGAAGAATTGCATAGTACGCAACCCTCGAAAAAGAGTATTATTGTTTCCGATCGAGCTACCTTATTTAATTTATTAATAGGATTGAATGGATATACCATTTCTTCTGGTATTTTAAGTACGGATCTAAATGGAGACAATATTGTTTCCATTCCTCTTGAAAGTGATGAAGTTATGGAAATCGGATATATATGTGATGGCTCATTATCAAGTATGGCTAAAAATTACTTAAACCACCTAATACAATATATTGAACAGACCAAATAATTTGGTCTTTTATTATAGCTTTTAGTTATAACCATCTAAAGAATATTTCAATTATTCTATACTCTACAAATATGATAGACTGAACACACACGAAAGTTGAGGATTTGATTATGACAGTACAAACACCATATAAATATGATGTAGTAGGAAGCTTTTTAAGACCTGAAAAATTGAAACAGGCTCGTAAAGATTTCGAGGCAAAAAAAATCACAAAGGATGAACTTACAAATATTGAAGATGCATGCATCACAGATTTGATTCAAAAAGAAAAAGCAGCAGGACTTCATGTTATTACCGACGGAGAATTCAGACGTGCAACTTGGCACTTAGATTTCATGTGGGGATTTGATGGCGTATCTCATACCCCAACTAAGACTGGCCTTCCATTCCACGGTGAGGCTGCCATGATTGATGACACTTATATTACGGGAAAAGTAGGTGTGAATGGGACACATCCATTTGTTGAGCATTTTAAATTTGTGAAGCAATTTGAAGATGAAAACACAATTGCCAAACAAACCATTCCAGCTCCTGCACAGTTTTTAGAACAAATGATTCTTCCTTTTGCGATGGAAAATACTAAAAAATATTATGCAGATACAGAAGAATTGGTTCAAGATATTGCGAATGGCTATAAAGTAGTTATTCAACAATTATATGATGCAGGATGTCGATGCATTCAATTCGATGATTGTTCTTGGGGCATGTTAGTGGATGAAAAAGCACCTTTATTCTTCCAAACAGATCAAGATGGTTTGTTGAAGGTGCAAGAATTATTCTTACGTATCAACAATCTAGCCATTGAAGGAAAGCCAGAAGATTTAGTTATCAACACCCATGTATGTCGTGGTAACTTCCACTCGACTTATGCTTCAAGTGGTGCTTATGATGCCGTCGCAAAAACTTTATTCGCAAAAGAAAATGTACATGCGTACTTCTTAGAATTTGATGATGCTCGTTCTGGTGGATTTGAACCTTTAAAAGAAGTAACACCAGATAAAAAAGTTGTTCTTGGTTTAGTCACTACAAAATCTGCTGAATTAGAAGACAAAGATGCCGTTATTGCTCGTATTAAAGAAGCAAGTCAATATGTACCTTTAGAAAACTTATGTCTAAGTCCACAATGTGGTTTTGCGTCATGTGAAATTGGAAATAAACTAACAGAAGAGCAGCAATGGGCTAAAGTAAAATTAGTCAAAGAAATTGCTGAAGAAGTCTGGGGATAAGATAAGTCTGGAAATCCAGACTTTTTTTTATAGTTTTTAGCTATAACAACATAAAGATTATTTTGATTATTCTATACTCTACAAATATGGTAGACTTAACCCAACGAAAGTTGAGGATTTGATTATGACAGTACAAGCACCATTTAAATATGATGTAGTCGGAAGCTTTTTGCGTCCTGACTACCTTAAAAAAGCTAGAGAAGAATTTGCGAATGGAACGATTGATGCGCAACAATTAAAAGCCGTTGAAGATAAAGCCATCAAGGAGCTAGTCACAAAAGAAAAAGAAGCAGGGCTTCAAGCCGTTACGGATGGAGAATTCAGAAGACGATATTGGCATTTGGATTTTCTTGCCGATTTAGATGGCGTAGAAGAAATTAAGGCCGATCATTGGTCTGTGCATTTTAAAGGGCATCAACCAAAGGCTGCAACATTAAAGATTGTAGATAAAATTGATTTTGGAAATCATCCATTTTTAGAACATTTCAAATATTTGAAAAGCATTGCGCAAGACACACTTTGTAAAATGACCATTCCATCTCCATCTATGTTACATTTGATTTGTTGCGTGCGTAGTGAAGAATATACACCAATTGATTGTTATCAAGACATGAACGTCTTATATCACGATATTGCCTACGCTTACCAAAAGGCTATTCGTGCATTCTATGATGCCGGATGCAGATATTTACAGCTAGATGATACATCTTGGGGTGAATTTTGTGATGCAAACAAAAGAAAAGCATATAAAGAAAGAGGTTTAGATTTAGAAGAAATCGCAAAAGCTTATGTGGATATGATTAATCTTGCATTAGAGGCAAAGCCAGAAGATATGACAATCACAATGCATATCTGTAGAGGGAACTTCAGATCCACATGGTTCTCATCTGGTGGTTATGAACCTGTGGCAGAGACTTTATTTGGTCATTGTAAAGTGGATGGATTCTTTCTAGAATATGATTCAGAAAGATCAGGAGACTTTTCTCCACTTCGTTATATCAAAGATCAAAAGGTTGTTTTGGGTTTGATCACATCAAAATTTCCAGAATTAGAGAATAAAGATGAGGTTAAGAATAGAATTAAAGAGGCAGAAAAATATGTGCCAAAAGAACAACTTTGCCTAAGTCCACAGTGTGGTTTTTCTTCTACTGAAGAAGGTAATGTCATGACTGAAGAAGAACAATGGGCTAAAGTGAAATTAGTTAAAGAAATTGCGGAAGAAGTCTGGAAATAGACAAAAAGTCTGGAAAACCAGACTTTTTTTATTTAAAATTCCGTATTTTATGTTTTACCCAAAAGGATACTACATTTAATATATATGGAATCAAACATATATTGATCACAACATATACAACTTGATACCACGTTAAATTTACAATGTAGAAGAAATGTTTAAATAGTACCATAACACATAAGAAAATAGAGCACATCACAATGACAAGTATTTTTCTAAGTATCGTCATCGGCACACAGACACGTATCAATACGACTAGTGCATTCACACCGGCCAGAATAGTACACATTGTTGAATATTGACTAGAAGAAACTGGTACAAAATGTCCTACAATCGATACTCCAATGACACTTAAAATAACACAGACAGCTCCTGGAATGGCTTTTGAAAAAACATTCTTTAAAAAATCGCCTTTCACAATGCTTCCATTGGGTTCTAAGGTCAATATAAAGCTAGGTATTCCTGTTGCCAAAGCGGAAATCAAAGTTAATTGGATGGGTTTAAATGGATAATTCTTCAAACAGACAAGTGTTAATAAGGATAGTCCAATGGAAAACAATGTTTTGACTAAAAACAAAGAAGCTGTTCTTTGAATATTATTAATAACACATCTACCTTGATATAAGATAACAGGTAATGCGTTCATTTGATTTTCCAACAGCACCAAAGAAGCTACACTTTTACATGCTTGTGAACCACTTCCCATCGCAATGGAACAATCTGCTTCTTTTAAAGCCATAACATCATTCACGCCATCCCCTGTCATCGCAACTGTTTTGTTTCTTTTCTTTAATGCCAGAACGAGCTCTTTCTTTTGTTCAGGTGTAACACGTCCAAAAATCGAATAGGAATCGACTACAGATTCTACATCTTGAACACAAGACATATCTATACTTTCAGATTCAAAGCCTGCTTTTTTAGCTAAGGCTTGTACTGTTTTGGGATCATCCCCAGAAATCAGCTTTATATCGACACCCTGCTTTTTAAAGAAATTTAACGTATCCTTAGCATCTGGCCTTAATTCATCTCGTAAACATATATATGCCAGAACAAAATCATTTTTCATTAATACAACTACGCGCATGGCTTGTTTTGTATACTCTTCGATTTGTTTTTCAACACGAATACTTTTATTTTTTGCGATATAAGAATACGCCCCTAATTTATATTCCCCATCTTCAAATGCAACACTTGAATATTTTCTTTGACTGGAAAAAGGCACAAATGAAATCACTTTATTATGATTTTGTTTGTTAAAATAGGTTCTCAACGCTACGGCTGTTGCGTTATCATCTGGCAAAGCCTGCATCATATCCCCAATGATTCCATCTACCTTTTCTAAGGCTTCTACATGGCATACACTTAATTTTCCTTGCGTTAATGTACCTGTTTTATCTAGGCACAATGTATCCGTACGAGCCAATGTTTCTATACAATAGAGTTCTTGCACTAAAACATCTTGTTTAGCTAGCTTAAACGAACTGATTGCCAAGGCAACACTTGTCAAGAACACAAGGCCTTCTGGAATCATGCCAACGACGGCAGCTACGGTATTCAATGTAGCTGTTGTATAATTTGTCTTAATAAGCTGTTTGATAAATAAAGTACATCCAAGTGGAATCAAGATATAGGTACACCATTTAATAATGGTATCAATGGAATCTCGTAATTGACTTGGATATCGTTTAAATCGTTTGGCATGCTTTAAGATTGAATAAGAATAGGTATCCTGTCCTACTTTATCTGCCATCATATAACATTTTCCTGAGACCACAAAACTACCACTTAGCAATGTATCATTTTCTTTTTTATAAATGGCATCACTTTCACCAGTCAACATCGATTCATTACATTCAATGTTTCCAGACAAAATATGACCATCACAACATATTTCATCCCCTGCATGAAGAACAAGAATGTCCTTTTCTTCTACGTCTTGAATATAAACTTCAACTTCTTGATTATCTTTAAGAATATGAATCTTTGACTGATTTAATAAGGAAAGCTTATCTAGCATATGCTTTGATCGTATTTCTTGAAACAAGCCGATCAGCATGTTCAAGATAACTGTAATCATAAATAGCATATTGCGATAAGAGCCAGTAAAGAAGACAAAAATTGCTAGAATCACATTAATTCCATTAAACAATGTGAATACATGTTGCTGAATAATTTCACGATAACTTTTCGAGATTATGGGTTCTACTGTATTTTTTTTATGCATACTTTTATTGTACTACCTTTTATATTTTTTAATTATTAAAGTTTTATTAAAAATGATACGACAATCGCCGTATCATTAAATAAATTCTAGTGGTGTATCCACAAGTGTAACCGCCTCAGCATAAGATGTAATTGCTAAATTGGATTCAATTGCTTTTTGTAAACAGAACATCAATAATCTTGTATCGAATGCCTGTAAATCTTTATCAAATTGAATAGCAGGATACTTTGATAAATGATTTAGAAGTTCGTCAATATTTTCAGATGCATGTTTAGTCGAAATTCCTGTCACAACTACATTTTCCTGTTTAATAGCCTTTAAGCCATTCAATAAAGCAACATAAGGACGATCCGGTCTCTGTACAAGCATCACCTTGTTTTTTGGTGCAGTCGCAAGTCTTAATGTCCATACACTTTTACAGCTCACAACAATTTGTGTACAATTTTCATCATTCGCAAACAAATCAATTGTTTCTAGCAGCATGTCATACGTGTCTTCTACTTCATTACAATCATCAAATACCAACGCTGAATATTCCATCTTTATACCTCTATTCTATCCTTTTAAATCTTCTGGCAAAGTTATTTTTTTATTTGTGAAACTTGATAATACTACTTTTACTTTCACATCCGCAAACCACTCTACAAGCTGGGCATCATCTGTTGCTTCTACTTGTTTATTTCTTGCGATTTGATGACATTCCTTAATTAAATCTGTTTTAAAGCATTGCGGAGTCTGTGCATGATATACAAGCTTTCTTTCCAACGACTCCTTAACATAGCCATCCACAACAATTTTAGTAGTATCCACACTTGGAACCATTAATAAACATGAATCTTCAGTTTCTAATGTTTGTTTCAAATCAAAGATCCATTTCTTCTCAACAAAAGGTCTAGCCCCATCATGAATCATGACGTAATCCTGATTTACAATCTGTAATCCATTGTATACACTTTCTTGTCGTGTTTTTCCTCCCGTTACAATTTGAATTCGAGAATCATACAGATACTTTTCAGTGACATAATCCTTTTCATAATCTGCACAAACAAGTACAACTTGTTTACAATCATCATCTGATAAAAAAACAGACAGACTCTTATTCAGAACAGTTTGCCCATTTTCAAAAGTATAAAATACTTTGTTGTAATCTAAATTCGTTCGGCTGCCTCTTCCTGCAGCTAAAACAATCACACTATAGTTCATGGAATTATTATATCAAATTTTCTTAACAATTGATAAAAAAATTGGAAGATTAAACTTCCAATTCAATTACCTCTTGTTCCTTCAAAGATTTTTTCATATCAATAAGCCTTTGGTTTCTTGAACCACGAAATGCCAATGTGATATCTTTTTCTTCTTCTTTGGCTTTTTTATCTTTTGCGTTATTATTTTCATCACTCAACTCGTAAAAAGCTTTATATCCGCGACGCTTTGCTATATGCAACAATGCCGCAGTAAGTTCAACAGGAGTCACCATTTCATCGAGGGCACGAACCCGTATATCTATAATATCATGATTGTTTTTAGCAAAGAACTCGGAAAGTTCCGCCCTACTTACAAATCCAATATTTTCAAGATAGTTCTTCAATCGTTCCTTTCGATGATTCCTTCTCCTAATTCTTCTTCGCATACCTCTGTATTTTCTTCTTCTTTGACTTTTTCGTATATTTTTATTACTTTCAATGATCTCTCCGGATTCAAATATGCGGACACCAAAATCCTCCAATCGTTTGCAATCATCGTCATTTCTTACAACAGCCCAGCCCACTGAACCGATTCCGATATCAAGTCCAATTATATATTTCATAATTCTCACCTTTCTATTGACAAATATATTTTTCAATATTATAATCAAATCAGAACTTAGAAATTTGATGTATAGGTTTATCAATATTCATCAAAACAAACACAATAAACAATTTTTTATAAGTTCATCAATATTCATCAGAGTTCTAAGATAAGGCAATATGCCGTAGGGTAGTGGAAACCCCTTTGCACCATATATTAAAGACAACCTTAGGGTTGTCTTTTTTATTGTCTTCTCGTCTCTTATTTTATCATATATCACATTTTATTACAACATATTCAGCGATTTATAGTAAATTTATTATAACGCAAAGCATTGTCCCATTGTCAGTACTATGGACCGATTAAAACAACAAAAGCTGAGGATATGAAAATTATCCTCAGCTTTTGTTGTTTTAGGGGTTATTTTTTCTGTGATTTTTTTGGGATAATTTTGAATACAGCATAAAATGATTACATTTCTACCGCATCCTGCAAGGCGTCTTCGATATATTCGTAATTCGGATAACATTCGGCATAGTTATCAGAACGGAAATCATGATACTGTAAACCCATTGCATCAACGGTTATGTCTGTAATTATGCCGTTTTCTTTGAATGTAATGTCAACACGATAAGTTTCGTATTTTTCATTGTCATACTCAAGAAAAATTGACTGCAAGCTCGTACAATTCATCGGCAAAATCGCAATCCGCCAACGGAATATTGTTCTCAACTGCCTCATTTATTTTTGCATACAAATCATCCGAAACCTCGAACTCAACAATCTCATACCAACATCTTTCAGAACTGTTGATACGCACATATGCTTTCTGTTTTGCCATGATAAAATCCTCCTGCATTTTTAAATCTATAAGTCTTTCAACCTGTTATCAACATTATACCAAAGGTCACTGTACCATTATCTACCCTTTGCTTGCAAAAACAGCCCTGCAAATGGGTACAGGGCTGTAAATTTAAAGATTTATTCATTGCTTATCAGATTTAATCGTCTGTAGCTTTGAAATTTATTTTATTTTCGGTCGCAAAGGTGTGTGCATAGGAATCTGTCGGGGCGTGGATTGTTAGGTCTTTTGAGTCTTTGAAGGCAGATTTTCCTATGTAGGACACATTTTTGGTCAGGTAGATATCCTCAAGGGAGTAGGATTCTTTGAACGCATTATCGGCAATGAATTTTACTGTGTCGGGAACGACTGTTTCCTTTGCACCACCGTAATTTATTGCGTCATCTGCAATTGAAATCACATCCAAGCCGTCAATATTTGCAGGAATTTCAAGCTTTTCCTCTGTCGACATTGGGTTATATTTAGTTATTACGCACACGGGCTTGCCGTCATCATAGATAACATCATAATTATAATATTCGCCGTAATACGCACCGTTTCTGATTTTTGAATAATCGGTATTTTTAGCCTCCGGATTTTCAGGCTCGGTCGTATAGTTTTTATAATTGATTTTATTTTCAACCGCAAATTTTTCGGCATAAGAACCCTTTTCGGCATATATCGTAAGGTTGTCAATGCCGTCAAAAGCGGTTTTTGCAATCTTATTTACGGAGGGCGCAATATAAATTTCCGTTATATTTTTTGAATCCTTAAATGCGTCATCCTTGATTTCACAAATGCCGTTGGGGATAACAACTTTTTTCAGACAATCAAATTCGCTGAAAGCTTCCTTTTCAATAGCGGTTATTTTTGTATTTTCATCATATGAAGTAGGAATATACGCATCGTCCAAGCCGTAATATCCGCCCTGAAACAAGCCGACAGTGGCATAAAAATTTCCGTTTTTATCATCTTGAAATTGAATTAAAAACTGACCGTCGGCAGAAGGTTTTAGACGATATTTTTCATCAACAGCCATTTGTTCAAATCTGTTATTTACGATTGTCGCTCTGGCAAGGAAAGACAATCCGAGCAAAGCGGCAACCGAGATGCAAAGAACAATGAAAAATTTATGAATAAACAGTTTACTTTTCATGCAGCTCACCTTCCGTCATTTTCAAAACAACATCACAAACTTCTTCCAAATCCTCTTTGTGATGAGTTGTGATAACTACGAGCGCACCTCTTTCTTTTTCTTCTTTAAGAAGCTTGTAAATCAGCTGTACACCGTCATTATCAAGTGCATTTGTCGGTTCATCAAGCAGGATGATTTTCTGCTTTTCAAACACAGCCTGAGCAATATTCAGCCTCTGTTTCATACCAAGCGAAAACTTTTTCACCTTTAAATCAGACTTTAATCCAACACGCTCAAGCGCTGTTTTAATATCCTCATCGGTGGCGGTTTTCTTGATTTTGCCGAGGATTTTCAGATTGTCAAAAGCATTGTACTGGGGCAACAGGTTCATATTTTCAATCACGATGCCTATGCTCGGAGGGAACGACATATCCTTGTGCAAAACCTTTCCGTCAATCACAACAGAGCCGCTGTCGGGAACAAGCAAGCCTGCAATTGCTCTCAAAAGCATAGTTTTGCCCGAACCGTTGTGTCCGTAAATTCCGTAGATTTTGCCGTACTCAAAATTGTAACTTACATTATTTAAAATTGGTCTTGATTTGATACTTTTACAATAATTTTTTATTTCTACCATAATATCACCTCAAAAAATATCGGTTTTCTTAAATCTCAAATTCAGAATGAAAATGCACAAAGCATTTAACGCAACTATGAATAACAGGTATCCGTAGTAAATGCTCTCACCCGACACAGCACCGTTCTGCATTCCGAACATCAAGCTCGGGAAGAGAAGCATTTTCCAAATCGGTGCGTCAACAAAATTCTGAACCAAATAGTACGCAATAAAGCAATAGGTGAAAATTCCTATGTTCACAATGTGTGCAGGAATACTGATTTCAAGCAAAGACTGAATAACTATCAGAGAAAAAATTGTCAGAAAGTACATAATCAAAGATTTAAGAGTTCCGCTTTCAACGGGAGTCATACTTTCTCTTGCAACAAAAAAGATTATGAACTGGAACAAAACAATGCAAATCAATGCTATAAAATTGTCAAGACAACGCTTTAAAATCAGCACTGTTTTTGAATAATTGCGTACAATCAACATCTTGCCGTAGCCTTGTTTAAGGTTCTCAATTGAGCCGCTTGTAAAGAAGAGAATAAAACACACAGGCAGCAAAAGCGGCAGAAATTTTGTAATTTCAAGGCCGTAATCGCTTGGGGCTAAACCAATCATAAAGGCATTTTGAAAGTTCCCCTGAAATACACAACTGAACAATTGAGCAAGGCACGCAACAATTAGTATTATCGACAAAACAAGCTTACTTTTTAACATTACTCAAAACATCCTTTTTCTGATACAAAAAGTAGGAAGAGAAGATAAGCAAAAACATCATAAGCAATGCTCTTAATATAATGCCCCACATATCCGACAGAACCATTTCGCCGTTCATAAGTTTTGACACCACTATGGCATCTCTGAACGGAAGCCACACCCTGCTTATCATAAAAGCTACATCTGCAAAAAACTCTGTAAAAATCAGAGCTATGGTGATAATTGGAGCAACTTTTGTAGAAATGATTATTCCGAACGAGAGCATAACGAGTCCTGCTCTGAAATAAAACAAAAACAAAGTCAAAAGTTCAAGTGCCGAATATTGCAGAAAATTCGATTCTAAAATCAGGTTAATGTCAAAGCAGATGAGTGCCGAAACTACGCTGACTGCTTCTATCAAAAATGAAAACAGAAAAGCAAATACCGCACAATCAGCAATTCTTCTTGTAACAAAAGAGGCTCTCGATTTCAGTCTTACAATGTAACTTACATTATCATCGGTAAATATGTAAAACAAAAACAGAACAAACACTACTATGAAAATGCAAGCAACATTACCTGATGCATTAAAATCTCCGTTGCCTGCAACTCTGTAAAAAACACCTTTGGGGCTTAACTTCTCAGCATAATCCGAATTAAAATAATTATAAAATCGCAAATATGTGTATGTGCAAAGCATAGTGAAAAACACTGCACAAAGCGGAAGTA
>SKED01003045.1_pt1 | contig 10858 bp, 6 predicted proteins | sample 4826651 | NCBI WGS metagenome assembly SKED01 (sample SAMN11008818, study PRJNA524170) | human gut metagenome | biome: Human fecal sample; material: Feces; isolation source: fecal sample from pouch patient p19 | host: Homo sapiens | place: Israel: Tel-Aviv | collected 2016-06-28
TTGCAGAAAGTCTCATCAGATCCGTCTCCGCAAAGTACAGGGCTATTGACACAACTCTTAAGAAACAGTATTACACTTATACGGATACAGATGGAAATACGGCCAGATATAAAAAAGACCTGAACTGGCTGCAGCATCCGGTTGTGTACAGGCGGCCACAGGCAGACCTTGTCAGAGGGCGTGACTGGAGCTTTGTAAATGATAAAAACGGAGGGCTCCTTCTTTCTATCGCTACGCTTACAGGTCGTACAAAAGTAAGATTTGTAGTAAAAGGATCTGAGGATATCCTTAACGATTCAGACATGCCGGGCTTAAACATCGAAGACCCGAAATGGAGATTCGGAGAAGCGAAACTTCTTTCCTCCGGCGGAAAATGGTTTCTGCATATTTCAGTAACAGCAAAGCTTCCGGTAACTGAAAACGAAGACATTTCAAATATTGTCGGGCTAGACCGTGGGCTTGTCAATATCGTTACCGCTGCCGACCAGAGCGGCCTGACCGCACGGTACAGCGGCGATGACGCAAGAAAGATCCGGGCAGGATACAACAGGACCCGAGCGTCACTCCAGAAAAAAGGGACGCGCGGGGCAAAACGTGTATTAAAGAGATTATCCGGCAGAGAGAACGGCTATATGAACGATGTAAATCATTGTCTCACCAGGGCACTCTGCAAAAGCTATCCGGAAAATACACTGTTTGTACTGGAAGACCTTACCGGGGTATCTTTTGAGGAACGCAACTTTTACTCTAAAGAACAGACAAATGAGCTGCGGTCGTGGGCATTCTATGATTTTGGAGAAAAATTAAAATACAAGGCGGCTTTGAGGGGGCAGCAGGTGATTGAAGCTGATGCATACAAAACATCACAGAGATGCCCTCACTGTGGAAGATATGATAAAGCAGCCAGGCATCGTGATACACATGAATATATATGCCCGGAATGTGGGCACATAGAAAATGACGATGAAGTCGGGGCAATAAATTTAATGTTTCTTGGTGCTGAGTATCTGAAAGGCGATAAGACCCCATCTTTTACAAAGATGGAGCCAGGTGGCAAGAAGCGGAATGCTAAGGCAGCAAAGAAGAATGCGGAGAATACGATAGCAGAAAATGCTTTTGTATTGATCCGATAAAACATCGTTTAAACTGATTTTAATTTTACAATGGGGGCATGGTATGGTGTACCTTAAGGTCTGACAGCCTGACCGTAAGCTGTACCTGTCAAGTGTCCCGAAGCCGCGGCGACCCTGAAGAATTTCCAGGTACTGTTGTGGGAGCAGAGATGGCATCTGGCCTGAATGCGGACGAACCACAATGCCAGCGGTAAGCCCAGCCTTGAGGTCTGTGCTGGTTTGAGATATCTACTTCGGTGGGTATTACAAGCCACACACCCTTGGGTGTGTGGTATTTTGACATTAGTATTGCTGAAAAAACGATAACCGGAAAGCAGACAATAAACTGATCTTTTCAGCGTCAGGGTTTCTTTTTTTAAGAAATAATGCTCCAGCCCGTGAGCTGGATGTCTGTCGACCTTCGGTTTTCACAAATTTGTTTTTTATCCAAACGTATTTTAAACATATAAAAATCTTTCCGCAAGCATGAACGAAATTGCTGATAGCGAATGAAATTAGAAATAAGTAATAACGGTGAGTGGAGAAAATCGATATCCTCCGATAATTAACGTCTGTGCAATGCTGGCACACCTCTCAATACCGGATGTATCTAACAGTATTTGTATTAAACGGTATCCGAAAGAGCTATGCGGTCAAAGGCTTCGGAAGATGCTAAGGCACAAAAATGTGTATATATGAGATGTCACTCCTTTTAGCGGAGGGGCAGGAGCGTTTACCAAACACGCAAACCTGCCTGATGGGAAACGAGACATAATAACAACGTTAAGTGGTCGATCGAGCGGCAAGAAGTCGATGGGGTAGTGGAGAGAACAGTTCCGATCTTTCTGCTGTACCAAAGGGGTTGAAGCGGGCGCAAGACCTCAATAAGCCTAAGTGTGTAATCGCAGCGCATATGGTTAAATGTAGCGCTTGGAGGCAACTCGTCAATAGTGACGCGGAACCAGGACGGGATACACCCGTTACAGATTAGTATAATGCAGATGGAAACAGAGTAGTGTGAGGGGGGTTCCAATCGATTTCCGCTTTTACAGGGAATGAAGAGACCACACTACGCAGGTAATATATCTGCGGTATTATGCTGGCAGGGCTGCCTGCCACTATATCGGAACCATGGTGAGTGACCGACCGACGGTGGCGGAAGACATTCCGTAAGTCGTTCAAAAACGAACCGGGGCATAGAGATCCTCTAATCCAAAATCAAGGGGGAAAACTATGCCTCGGCTCGTTCATCTCCCTCTGGCTCTGGAAGGGGCCATCAAAGTTCATCTGATTTCAAAAATTCGTCATATTATCTACGAAACTTTATCCATTTCACAAAACTCAAGTTATTCACAAGGCTGGTTCATCAGTGATGTCGAAAACCCGTAGTACATCAGGAATCCTACAACACTTCTCTAATTCCTGTATTCCATCACCCAGCCCAGTCAGCTCCATAAGCTTCAGCACTTCCCCCCAGACAGCCAAGTAAAACCCAACCAGCAACCTCGACTCCTGAAAAAGTTGGAGAGGCCTGACGGGAGTACCAGGCTCTTTTTTTTATGCCCCAAGCAGAACTGGTGTTCCCTACAGTATTATACAGGTCACTACTATTTTCAGACAGCACAAATAGACAGAGGAGCTCTCTGCCTTAAAAAAATTTCATCTATAAACCAATGCATTATGGATGTCGAACAGATTTCATGAGCAGCTATACCTGATAATCAGGAGCAAATCATTCGCTACGCAGCCCTACACCGAATAAATGTAGTTTATCAGTAAAAGGATGCACTCCTCCTGATACAAGCATGTACCCGCTTATTACTTTTCGCAGCTTCCGCAGAGAACTTATCTGGTTCATGATCCATAAGAGCATGGTATGTCATATTATGCAGGTTTCCAACCGCATCAGACTTTTTATTCCTGGATGGTAAGATGTCCTCAATCTTTCGATGAAAGGATTGATCGACAGGCTAATCATATGTCTGCTTCCGCGGATATTCAAAAATCTTCGGTCTCAAAATCTGGAATCTGCATCTTAGGTAATAATCTGATTGCTCTTATCCATATCCTGTTTTAAAAATCATACCAATACCTCCATTTTTTATTGATATTTCCAATATGATAAAAAAAATAATTCTTTTTCACCGTTTTCGTCATATTGCAAGCGCTGACAAAACACTATATCTTGTGTATGCCATTTGTAAAAGATGCACAATTTCCGTACCAGATTTTGAGGCACACACAAGATATGGTATAATAAGCACATGAAAAATATTTTTAAAAAATTTTGGGAAAGTGAGGAAAACTGATGGAAATAATTACTGGAAAAATGAAGCATATCATCTTTCATAATGATGAGACAAACTACTATGTCCTCACTGTCGTTGCCGGGGATGAAGTATTTACGGCTACCGGCAGCTTCCATGGAATAGAAAAGAACATAAAAACCGACTTTTACGGTGAATGGGTAGAACATCCCAAATTTGGCAGGCAGTTCTCCTGCGGATACTGGGAGAAGGCCAAACCGGTCAATACAGAAGATATCGTGTCCTACCTTTCTGCCAAAACTGTTAAAGGGATCGGAAAGGTAACGGCGAAACGGATCGTTGATGCTTTTGGTGTGAATACATGGGATGTCCTTGATAATCATATTGAACGGCTTTTGGAGATCAAAGGGATCTCTCCTAAAAAGCTGGAACGCATAAAAGGCTCTTGGCAGGAGAACAGCATCCGCAGGATCGCTTTTGTGTTCCTGTTAAAATACGGGGTATCCTACAAGCTCGCAGATAAGATCTACCGGACTTATGAGGAAAAGACGATCACTATCATGTCCGCTAACCCATACAAGGCCGCGGATGATGTCAAGGGCATCGGATTCCCCACTGCGGATGAGATCGCAGAAAAAATGGGGATTGAGAAGAACTCACCTTTAAGGATAGAGAGCGGGATCAAGTACGCTTTGGAACAACTTGCCATGAAAGGACATGTTTTCGGTTACCGGGAGCAGGTCGTAAATGAAGCCATGGGAAAAGAAGTTCTGGACCTGCAGGACAAAAATCTTGTTTCCCTCACACTTTCGGATATGCTTGCCAAGAAAGACCTGGGATGTGAGATGGACTGTATCTACCTTCCGCAGCTTCTGAAAGCAGAAAACTACTGTGCTGAGAAATTAAAGAAACTGGCTTCTGTCCCCGCTGAAGACTACCTTTACCGCAGGATCTGGTATGAAAGACAGCGAAGCGGGAATCCGGATCTTTCCGTTGATGTATCCGGAATGGCAGAGGAACTGGGCATCCAGTATGATGATGTCCAGCTGTATGCGATCCGTACCGCAGCCGCATCAAAGGGCATGGTGCTTACCGGAGGCCCAGGTACCGGAAAAACAACCGTCACCCAGGGGATCATAGAGGTGTTTAAAAAATTCAAGCTGCACATCCTTCTCGCCGCACCTACGGGACGTGCCGCAAAGAGGGCTTCCGAATCCACAGGGATGGAAGCAAAAACGATCCACCGTCTGCTGGGCTACAGCGGCTCCGGAACTTTTGAACACAATGAGGAACACCCACTGGAGGGGGACATCCTGATCATTGATGAAAGTTCCATGATCGATCTCCGTCTGATGAGCAGCCTGTTAAAGGCTGTGCCGGAAAACATGCGTCTGATACTGATCGGGGATATCAACCAGCTGCCTTCCGTTGGTCCGGGTACCGTTTTGAAGGACATCATCGACAGCGGGGTGTTCCCGATCGTCCGGCTGACTAAGATCTTCCGTCAGGCCGCAGAGAGCCACATCATTACCAATGCCCACAGGATCAATGACGGTCTCTTTCCGGTGATCGACGATTCGGATCCCAAAAATGATTTCTTTTTGGATATGATGGACAAAAAAGGGGAAAAACTGGAAGCCTCGGAAATCGCAGAGCGGACTGCACAGGCCATTATAAAACTTCTGACGGATACGATTCCAAATATGTACCATATCCAGCCTAGGGATATCCAGATCCTTGCCCCAATGAGGAACGGCAGTGCCGGAACAATAGCCCTGAACAAACTTGCCCAGGAAGCTTTAAACCCGGAAGGTCCGTCCATTGCATTTGAAGGATATTCATACAGGAAGGGAGACCGTGTCATGCAGACGAAGAACGACTATGAGAAAGGAGTATTTAATGGCGATATTGGGTATATCGTGGCAGTCAATTTAGAAAAAGAACTCCTGAAAGTCGAATTCCTTGATACGGACAAACAGGAAACGGATAGCAAATTCTGGCTGGATTATTGGGATATGGATGAGGAGGACGAAGAGGAGGATGAAGGAATAGGAGCCCATGGCCCAAACCCTTACGTGACTTATTCCCGGAACGACCTTGAAAACCTGGATCCTGCCTATGCGATCACGATCCATAAATCACAGGGTTCCGAGTTTCCTGCTGTGATCATGCCGTTTTTGAACAGCCACTTTGTCATGCTGGAAAGAAACCTCCTGTATACCGGCGTCACACGTGCAAAGAAATACCTGTTCCTGGAGGGACAGCGGAATGCGATATACAAAGCAGTAAAAACAATCTCCATGCTTTCAAGGAACTCTAATCTGAGGTCGAAGCTGCAGGGAGATTTTGGACAGATTTCCTTCTTTGGAGAAAATATGGGATTGTATTAAGGCCATCCGCGGATGGTCTTTTTTTTTGCGGTTTCTGCTCATATGTGGTAATATTCTCGTATGAAAACAACTGGCTTCCATATCATGGTATCCTGACTGTACATACGAAAGGAGAACAGATATGGCGATCGATAATTTTTGCGAAGGAAAGAATATGGAAGAATACGAAGTACTCAAAAAAGCTGCTGCGGAATTAAACGAGATCATGCATGCAGCCCACATCAATGCTTCCGACCGGGCAGTCTATGCCAGCGGAATGCTTCTGGCGATGCATGTGCTGACCCCGGATTCTCTGTACGCTACAGAGGATACCGCCAGCCACTATATATACAGGCATCTGATGGACTTCTTAAAAGACCAGCTTTCCCCAGAGATGTATCAGATGACAGCAAGAGAGTTTCAGGTACTGACATCTGATCCGGAAAGAGACAGATACCTTGACAAGCTACATAAGAGCTACACACAGTATATCTTTTGTTTCATCTACCAGAATATCTTCCAGATCTCTGACGGAATGGATTCCATAGGGGAACTTTTCGGGGAGTTTCTGAAATATACGGTACAGATGGCAACGGAAAACGGCAAAGTACTGACTCCCTCCTACATCAGCCATCTCATGGCAAAATTGATCCATGTGAAAGATACAGACGAAGTATTGGATGTCTGCGCAGGCAGTGGAGGGATGCTGGTAGCTGCTTATGATGAAATGCGCTCCAGTAATCTGGGTATTCAGTTAAAGAAAGACCAGCTGCGGGGGATTGAGATCAATCCGCGGATGGCAGCCCTTGCAGTATCCAATATGATCCTCAGGGGGATCTCTGCGGAAGCAGTCGTCCTGGGCAACACATTTCTGTATTCTGAGGATAAGAAATATGATAAGCTCCTCATCAACCCGGATTTTACCTGCGAGGAAAACGGACTCCCGTTCCTTTCTTATGGACTGGACATGTTAAAAGTAGGCGGGGAAGGTGCAGTGATCATCCAGGACAGTGCCGGAGGCGGCATGGCATCTGTATCAGCCAGAGAAATACTGGCACATCATACACTGCTGTGCAGTATCAAGATGCCGATAGACCTGTTTTCCCCCAATGCAAAGGTACAAACAAGCATCTACCTTTTCCGAGCCCATATCCCGCATGATTTCCAGAAAAACGTGCTGTTTGTTGATTTCCGCAATGACGGATGTAAGAGAACAAAACGCGGCTTTAAATATAGCAGGGATGTCTGGAGACTATACTCTGATCTGGTAAAAACCTGTAAGGAAAAGAGGGTGTATCCGGGGATCCCGGTCATCCTTGATCAGATCACAGATTCCGGATGTGACTGGAATTATGAATCACATTTAAAGATCGATGGAAAAGTAACAAAGAAAGATCTTTCCTCTGAGGTGGCAAATGCCCTGCTGGAGAAGATCAAAGACCTTCTCAAACCAGAGGGTGATGGGGAGATTTCTGCGGATAGGAAGCTGTTTTCCATAGAGGAGCTGTTTGAGGTACAGAACAGTATCTATTACCGCGGAGTGCCGGAAGCCGATCTGTATAATGCAGACGGAACAGTGCCGGTGATCACAAATACAGCCTTAAATAACGGGGTAAAAGGATACAGCAGACTAGAAGCCTGTAACAAAGGAAATGTGATCACGTTGAGTGATACCATCGGCGGCAGTCCTGTTTTCTACCAGGAAAAGGATTTCATCGGGTTTGCACACTTAAAGATGCTGATCCCCAAAAAGAATACACTGCCTGATTTTGACGGGCTTGTTGGAAGATATATCGCTGTTTCCATAAGGAAATCCATTTCCGGCAGATACAACTACACCACAAAACTGAACACTGGAAATATCCTGAGGACCAAGATCTCTCTTCCATGTAAGGATGGTCTGGTGGACACGGATTTCATCAGAAAGATTATGACAGAAGAGCAGAAGAGGAGTGCCGGTCTGGTGCTGGACTATCTGAGATCTTTTTCGGAACAATAATGACTACAGATGAGATTACAACTAATCAACATAAGGAGATATTTATGAAGAAAAAATCACGTTTAATGCTTTTGGTTTCATTCATATTCATGGTCTGTTTATCCGGCTGTGCAAAATGGCAGTCCGTCATCAATGACCTGCATGGTTCTTTGATAGGAAACAGCTATTCCATCTATACCTATGACAACTATGGCAGCCAGACACTCAAAACATCCGGGAATAAGATCAGTATTACCGGAAACAAGATTGAAACCACAAGCTTTGACAGTGAGGGAAAAACGATCACCGGCTATGATCTGTCTTCGGTCATCACCATCACCATTGATGGAAAAGAGATTGAAAACTGCGGGGATACCTGCATCTTTGTCCAGAAAGGACTGGAACCGGAAGTCGACTTTTCCCTGGAAGAGATCAGCAGCAATGGAGGAGGAAGCCCTGCATCCATTGCCCGTGTATTAAACAAATATAAGAATGATTTTGGTAAATCCCGTGTAGTGGTCATCAAATCCCAGTTAGGACAGCCCATAGCGGCTTTTTCCGGGGATGACGTATACTGGGAAGTTCCGGAAGACCTTCCAAAAATGACCAAACTCATGATTGACGGCAAAGCCTTGTATATCCATCGGGCAAATTACCAGATTGTCGATAAGGCTCTCCTGTAGCCTATTGTAATTACAGTTTTTTTTCGATATACTATATATAACAGAGTTGCCTGATGCCATACGGCATTGGGGACCAGGCTGAGACTCGGGCTCAGCCTTTTTTTTCTTTAAAACAGAGGTGATAATATGGTAAAGAAGTGCATTATCTGCGGAAAAGAATTTCAGGGTAAAAGTAACAGCTCTCGGTATTGTTCTGATGAATGCCGAAATACTCCTCTGTACACAGATGAGATAAATGGAGAACAGTACGGACATCTGACTGTCACAAATGCGTTCAGAAAAAAAAGTAAACTCTACGCTGTCTGCAAATGCAGCTGTAGAAAAGAGTTCGTCGTGCTTGCCAAAAATTTTCCAAAGGTAAAATCCTGCGGATGTGCCCAGACTCGGGCGAGAAAAAAGAATATACAGAAAGCCCAGAAAACATTTCTTAACGGATGTGTGGAAAATTCCTCTGTGTATTGTATTAAACCGAAAAAAATGCTAAAAAATAACACTTCTGGAGTCAGAGGTATTACCTATGACAGGACTGCACAAAAATGGCAGGCACAGATTGTCTTCAAAAGGAAAACTTATAAACTTGGAAGGTATATAGACAAGGAAGATGCTATAAAAGCCCGAAAAATGGCAGAAGAAGCTATGTTTGGCAGTTTTCTTAAATGGTTTCAGGATACGTACTCAGATAGATGGAAAAGAATGACGAATACAGATTCTTCAAAAATGAAATAACGGTATCAAAAACAATGGGGAAAGGTGCGGAAACTGAATCTTTTGATTCCACTAAGAAATAAAGAGACCCTCTTTGGAAGTATAGGATTAAAAAGGAACTTCAAACTATTCGCCAAACACTACTTTTACGAATAGATTAATATACCACATTTTATAATATTGTATATTTTGCTTTCTTTATAATTTTTCATATAAATTAACACGCATATCAAATGATGGTCATCCAGAACCATTTTTTTTCTTGTCAATATATGAATAACATCTCCCTGTCGAATTAAGGTTAAATCGACAAGTATTTTAAACCAAATATATGCAATAAATGGAAAAGAAGCGAATTTTTCATCTATACGACAAACGCTGATTTTTCCAATAGATGTCTGGAAATCACGACCACCGGCTTAGCCGGTGGTTTGCTTTGACCCTATAAGGGTCTATTACCGGCACTGGAGTCTAAAGACTCATCGAAATAGGTTCGCCAAGCGCAACATCATTTACCTACAAAGCCCTTTCGGGCTTATCTTTATTTGTTACGTTTTACTGGCTCACCCGTAAACGGGTCAATATACTCTTTCAGTGTCATTTGATCATATTCCAGATCATCCTGTAACTGATTTGCTATATATTCCTGTATTTTCTTTGCATTTTTCCCTACCGTATCTACATAATATCCGCGACACCAGAAATGTCTGTTTCCATATTTGTACTTCAGATTTGCATGTCTTTCGAATATCATTAATGTACTCTTTCCTTTTAAGTACCCTACAAAATACGATACACTTATGCTTGGCGGAATTTCTACTAACATGTGTACATGATCTGGACATATCTCTGCTTCAACAATTTTTACATATTTACTGGAACGTCCTGCTCCAACTAATGGAACCAAAGATTCTTCTCTCATCTTATCCACGGTGCTTCTTGCCTGCACTAGACAGATGCACAAACGGGAAGTCTTAATTTATAAAGTTTCCCTATTTCTGTAAAAGCGTAGTCTTCCCAGTAACACTGTCGCCTTTTATCATTCATTTTATTAACAATCACCTGGCAATAAGAAATGAAAGCTTAATGTAATAGATGTCCTCTATAATTTCCACCATCGAAAATCCTTTCATTTGTTCCATCATAAGTTCGATATTTTTTAATCCAATACCTGTACCTTTTACATATGGATTAGGTTTGATAATTTTATTCCTAAATCCAAGTTCCACATATGTATCAGTATATAACACTTCCAGTTCAATCGGTTTATCTTTCGCTGCATATTTCTCTATATTGGAAATAAGATTGTTCATAATTCTTCCAAGATAATCTGAATTTATACATACCATAACCGATTTCCATTTGATTCTTTCAGTTTCGATGCAGAAACCATTATATTGAAGAAACACACAAAATTCAGACAAATAATCTTCAAAAATACTTTGAACCGTTTCTGGTTCTTCCTGTTTCACATCTGACTCATTACTGACCAGAAAATATTCAAATAACTGATCCGAGACAGAGCGAAGCTGTTCTGCTTTATTCAAAGCTTTTATTGCATATTCAACTGCTGGTTTTCCTTCTTTTTCCAGCTTCTTAATGATCTCCAGATAAGAAAATAAACCGGTAAGTGGTGTACGAAGATCATGCGCCATTCCTAAGACAAGTTCATTCTGAACCTGCTGCATTTTTTCCTGTGTTTTTTTCTGTAATATTAACTGATTCCGCATATGATCAATACCTG
>SKED01003067.1_pt1 | contig 10798 bp, 9 predicted proteins | sample 4826651 | NCBI WGS metagenome assembly SKED01 (sample SAMN11008818, study PRJNA524170) | human gut metagenome | biome: Human fecal sample; material: Feces; isolation source: fecal sample from pouch patient p19 | host: Homo sapiens | place: Israel: Tel-Aviv | collected 2016-06-28
TTTCATTGTTTTCATGTTAAAGACTTTTTCCATCTTTACAGTACCAAGGGTACTGAATTTTGGTACATACTGCATTGCAAATTTCACTGAAAAAACAATCACTGCAATCTCCAGCAATGTCATCAGTGCTGCTTTCACATACTGTTTACGCTTTGCATAACCTGCACCCATCCAGATCAGGGACAGCTTTACAAACGCATCACCTTTCACTACAGCAGTACCAAAGTCAGCGAAAAATCCACCGATAGCTTTAAAGAATCCACTCACTGCCGCTACAGCAGAATTATTTTCCTGTGCTGCCATATCTTTCCTCCTCATAATTTCATATGGTTACTGTCTATCTTTAAAACAGCCCACATGCCATTATGCATATGGGCTATCTTTTTAGTATTTGCTGTCAGATAGTAATATTATTCTACAGAAGCAGTAGCACCCTCTACCAGATTATCAAGTGCTTCCTGGATTGCATTGTCGTCATCTGCTGCTAATGTTCCCTGTGCAATCAGTTCTCCGAATGTCTTTGCAGGATCCCAGTATTTTCCGCCAACCTTCTGAGCCTGTGCATATTCAGACTGAGCTGCAAGTGCTGCAAGTGCTACATTTTCCTGAACAGAATCAGATGCTGCCACATTCTTGTTTGAAGGACCACTTTCTCTCTGATCAAAGAACATCTGCTGGGACTCTTCGTTTGTAAGGTACTCTGCAAGAAGAACTGCCCATCCGGAATTCTCAGAATAACCGTTTACACCAACATATTTGTAACCGGCAACTGATCCCTGCTGAACCTGTGCATCACCTACTGTAAATGTAGGAAGTTTTGTTGCTGCATATCCATCACCAAATGCTTCCTGTGCTGTCATAGCATCCCATGTACCGGAAACACATGCTGCAAGATTTCCTGATGCAAGCTGATTGGAAATGTCACCATCAGCAACCGCCATAAATGCCGGATTGGATGCAATATCAAGCATTCCTTTTACTACATCAACACCCGTATATCCGTCAGCACTTGTTCCGTTCCAGTCCATAGTTGTTGTTCCGTCATCGTTAAGCCCTGTTGTAAATCCTGCTCCATAGAAGAAAGAAGCATTGTACCATCCGGAAGCAAGTGTCATACCAACTTTCTTTCCAGCCTTATCAGCTGCTTCAAGAAGGCTGTCCCAGCTTGCTGCAGCTTCTTCTGAAATTACAGATGAATCATAGTAAAGAAAATATCCGTTGTCAGCAGCTCTTGGAAATGCATACAGGCTGCCATCAATTGTTGCTGCATCAATAGAGCCTTCAACGTTTGCAGCTTTTACATCATCAAGTGTTGTATCTGCAAGCTGCAGCGCCTCTGCATAATCATCAAGTTTCAGAAGTGCTCCGGCTTTTACAAGATCCGGAAGCTGATCATCTGCGAATGCATATACATCTGCACCTGCCTCTACGTCTGTCAGAATTGTATCTTTTGCAGTAGACTCAGATTCTACTCCAATCTGAATATCAAATTTCTGATCTGCATACTTCTCCTGAAATTTATCTGTCAGTTCTTTTAATAAATTCTGATCTTCCTCAGCGCCCCATACAGTCAGTTTAATTGTCTCGTCCTCTGCTGCGCTTACACATACTGTGCAGGAAAGTGCCATAGCTGCTGCCAGTAACGGTGCGATTACCTTTTTTACATTTTTTCTCATTTTCTCTTCCTCCTGATTTTTTGGTGGTTGTACGCAATCATTTCTTAAACATATTACTATTCACTGCGTGCACAGTAACCATAACGCTCTGTTTTTTTGTTGCGCAACCGTTTGTTCATGTTTTTAGTATATTACATAATTTTATTAAAGTCAATTAGCCATTATTATCTAATTTTCAGCTGATATTTTGCTATATTGCACAATAATCTTGTTCGTTTTCCGTTTTTCTGCGCAATCGTTTTTTCAACCCCTGCCTCAATATAATGTCAATCGGATAAAATCATCCGCTTCCGCTACGTGGCTCTACATCGAATAACTGCCCGTGAATCCTACAATCAGGACTCTCCGCCTGCAACGAATTGATTCTGTGACATAATTTCTTTCCGCTGTAGTGCGGTCCTGCCATACCATAGGAATATTACGGAGTAATTTCTTATGATTGATATAAAAAGGGAACCCTTATTCCAAGGATTCCCTACATTTCTCATATACTTTATTTATTGTGTTGATTCTCTCAGCACTACCTGATAATTAAGCGGTGTTATTTCTTCCTGTGGATTCTCTCCAAGAATCTTCAATAGCTTAGTACAAGCCATTTTTCCAAGCCGTACCGCATCAAACTTAATACTCGTAACCGGTGGATTATGATATTCCAGATTTTTACTGTCATACATACTCGCTGCTTTTATTTGTGCCGGTACCTGTATTTTCTTTTCCCTCAGGCTGCTCATACACATACTGCAGATCACGTCATCCATGCATACAATACCGTCTGCTCCTGCTGCATACAACTTACTTACTGCCTCTGATACAACCAGCTGATTATCTACATTCATGAAAATAAGATTCTCATCAACAGGAATCCCTAATTCATGATGTGCATCCAGAAATCCCTGATATCTGCTTACCGTAACATTGTAAGACTGATTTCCCCCAAGGAGCGCAAGGTGACGCATTCCCTTCATCAGCATAATACTTGTCAGTTCTTTTCCTGCCTCCTGATTCTTATTATCTATAAATGGAATATTCGGATCATCTGACGGACCGATCAGCACAAATGGTTCTCTGCACTCTTTCAGATATTTCTGTACCTTAGAGCTTACCACCGCCCTGCTCACTATAATCCCATCCACCTTGCGATTTGCTTCCAGACGCTGTATCTGCGATATATCTTCTCCGTCAATCATAGAAATAATGATATCATAATTATATTCCGAGGCTACTTCACAGATTCCATTCATACAATCTTTAAAAAACAGGAACTCTGTCGCAACATAATCTTTCGGCATTAACAGTGCAATATTATAAGTTTTTCGCTGTGCAAGGCCTCTCGCAACAACGTTTGGACGATAGTCATGCTCCTTGATAAATGCCAATACTCTTTCTCTGGTTGCCTGTCCGATCCGTCCCTTTCCCGAAATAGCTCTGGATACCGTTGTTTTACTAACTCCAAGCTCTCTTGCAATATCATCAATTGTATATATTCTCTTCTCTTCTTCTGTCATCATAATAACATCCTGTCGATATGCGCAACCGATTGCGTTTTTCGTATAGCATAACAAATTAACTCTCTTCTGGCAAGTTAATTCAGAGAAGATATACCGGAAGTTCCTCTTTAATACGAACTGGCCCTTCTACTGTCTCATTTTTATTTTCTGTAACAAATACTGCTTCCAGCTTTTTGGTATCCTGTGTGGAAACAACTGATTTCTTCACCGTTTTCTTCTCAAAAGTTGCTTTAGCTGCTGTTTTGGTTGTTGTCCTGGCAGTTGTTTTAACTGCTGCCGTATCTGCTGTTTTTGCTGTCGTTTTTGTAGTCCTTTTTGCACCTGCACTTGCTGCACGTCTGATACTCTCTTTGCCTACTGACATAATTTCATTACCTCCTCCGCTAATTTCGTATATTCTTTTGCACTTCTGCTTGATTTTTTATACTCTACAACAGGAATACTATTGTCCTGGGACCACTCTATGGAACTATCCACCCTGATTATCTGTTCAAACACGTGGATATCTTCCAATTCATGTAATGTTTCCATCGTCTGCTTATAGTAATTCTTTCTCGTATCCACCTTTGTCACCGCTATCCCGGCGACTTCAAGCTCTGGTGATATCTGTTTTACTTCATTTAAGAATTCAAACATATTTGCAAGTCCAAACATTCCCCACGGGCTTGCCTCAACCGGAATAATCACTTTATCTGAAGCACATAGAATGTTCATAACCCAGCCTCCAAGTGTAGGCGGTGCATCAATCAAAATGTAATCATAAGCTCCTGTCTCTTTAATCTTCTGAATACATTTCCGAAGAATAAATTCTCTCTGCCATTTTGTAAAAAGTTCATATTCTATAGAACTCATTAATGTAGAAGACGGAATCAGATCCAGATTCTCATATGGAGTATGTACCACATAACAACTTAGGTCTTCCTGCTTTTTAATCGCATAATACAAGTTCTTCTCCCCTGTTGCATGCTCCAGCACCCAGTCCTCTGAAAAAAACGCAAGTGACAAATTCAGCTGCATATCTCCATCAATCAGAAGAACCTTCTTTCCAGCCTGAGCCATTGCCGCTCCAAGATTAGAACAAGTGGTAGATTTTCCACTTCCGCCTTTATTATTTGTAAAACATATCGTTATAGTTTTCCCCATGGAACTGCCTCCCTTGTCACTTACTTATCCCACAATAATTGTTTTTTCAATTAATCTCATTATATGAGCTTTATCACGCATTTTCAACTATTTTCCATGCTCCAAAATCTTTTTATTTGATTCCCAAAATATATACTTGATTTTTTGAATATTTGTGTTATAGTAATCGTATACTTATTATATAGTTTTTAAAACTACATATTATTGTTTTTATTTACTCACATAAATGGAGGCGATTTTTATGAAATTCAAATTAAAAGATCCCGGAAGTGCTATTACACATGGAATCGCTCTGCTTCTCGCTGTTGCCGGGGCAATTCCCCTTATCGTAAAGGCTGCACGTTCCTATGACGTAATCCACATCGTAGCTCTGAGTATTTTTATCCTGTCTATGATTCTGCTTTATGCAGCCAGTACTATCTACCATTCCGTAGACTCTACGGAAAAAGTCAACAGACGACTTCGGAAAATGGATCACATGATGATTTTCGTTATGATTGCAGGAAGTTACACTCCGGTCTGCCTGATTGTTCTTCATAACCACATTGGCTATATTTTATGTGCACTGGTATGGAGCGTTGCGATTCTTGGCATCATCTTAAAGGGCTGTTGGATCACTTGTCCTAAATGGTTATCCTCTGTACTCTATATTGGTATGGGATGGCTGTGTGTACTGGCATTTGTTCCTATTTTCCATGCACTCCCACGCGCAGGATTTGGCTGGCTTCTGGCTGGCGGAATCATTTATACTATTGGCGGTGTGATCTACGCATTAAAAGTTCCACTCTTTGATTCCAGACATAAGAACTTCGGTTCTCACGAAATCTTCCACATTTTTGTTATGCTTGGAAGTGCCTGCCACTTTGTTGTAATGTATTTCTTTGTAGCACCATTACCAGTATAAGCAATGTATCTTATTTTCTGGAATTGCCATAAAATCGAATATTCGCAATCCGCTACATGGTTCTACACCGAATAACTCAAAAAGATGCTCTGAACAGTCACAATGTAATCTGCCAGAGCATCTTTTTATATGTTCAATTTTAAAACTCTCCAAAATTTATATAGTCCCACCCACTGCTTATTGCTCCTCGCAACCTCCGCAGGGGACTTACTTGATTCGGTTAAACAGCCACTCGTCTCTCCGGATATAATCCATAGGAACCATATCCTACACCAAAGTATCCATAGTAGCTCTTAGCTTCTGCAAATAATGGATCATATACTCTGCCGCCGATTTCAGCCCAGCAATGTCCGCTTCCATCAGTTGCCGTTGTATCTACACAAACATAAATATTTGTATATCCCAGCGCCTTTGCAAGGTATGCAAAAGAACATGCATCAGAGAAGCAGTCTCCGCCTTTTCCACTCAGGATAAGATAGTCATTGGCATATAATGCCGGCCATGCAGTCTGGTTGTAGAAAATTCTTCTGGTATCATAATAATGCTGATACATTACCCATCTAAAGCAAGTCTCAAACTTCTCACTTTTTGACATACTTGGTTTTGTGATCGCATTGACAACCTGTTTTGCTCTCTGTAAAGTTTCATATTCATATGCTCTTGTGGAATTCATTTTCTTTCCACTTGGATAATAAAAAGTGCTTCCCTTCTTCCAGGCTTCCAGAATTCCTTTTTCTGTACAGTAATATGTCGTATTTCCAACTTTGACAGTCTTTGTTCTCAGAACACCCTTATCACTGAAATAATAATATTTTCCATCAATTTTTTTGACACCACTGTATCTTACTCCATTTGAGCCGAAATAATATTTCTTATTGTTATACTTTATCCATCCTGTTTTCATGAAACCTTTAGGACTAAAGTAATAGATTTTTCCCTGAACTTTACGCATTCCGGTCAGATACTGTCCATCTTTATAATATCTTTTGTTCTTTGACGCGTAAGTATACCAGCCATTCTTTACCTGTGGTTTCTGTGTTGGTGTCGGTGTTTCGATTGGTGTAATATCCGGTGTCTCAACCGGAGTCGGTGTCACTGTAACTCCAGGCATCTCTGCTGCCATGGCCGGAACGCTGAACGCCATACATGCAGCACACACTGCAAGCCATTTCGTCATCCTTTTCATCTTTTTTGTCCTCCTTGTACAATCTGGTCAGAAATCCATCAATTCCAGTTTTTTATTTCTGGTAAGCTGCTTAATCTGATACTCCCGTCTCATTGCCTCTTCCTTCGTGGAAAAACCTTCATAATATACCAGCGTCACCGGTCTTTTGGCCTTTGTATATTTCGCTCCGTTTTTTCCCTCATTATGTGCTTTCAGCCGTTTCTGCAAACAGTTTGTCCACCCCGTATAAAAAGTTTCGTCTGCACATTTGACAATGTAAGTATAATTCATCGAACTCTCCATCTAAATTACAAATCTCCGGCTATATTGCCATACATTCGATTTCTTTTGTTCCCACAGACTTGTTATTAGCATCTGCTTATTTATTATTGATTTATAGTAACTATTCAGCAATCTCCTGTGAGGAGACTGATCAGTTACAATTTATGTAAAGGACAATTGCATTAGCATCTCTGCAATCATCCTTATTTCTATAATAAACAGCCGGTATAAAGCACGTATCTCATCCAGACATATCCTTTTCTGACTTGCATTTACAATATCAGAACTATTTATATGTCAAAAAAGCAGGCTGGGAAACCGACTGAGGATTTTCTTTCCCACCTGCTTTATTATACGTTTATTTTCTTATTTTGTGAATATCATTTTCCGAAGATTCCAGAGATTCCCCCTGAATTTACCACCAAGGATCTTTAGCTGAAGATCCTCACGGTCAGGATAATATCTGGTTGAAAATACAGTCTCTCCATCATTCAGATAAATCTCTGCTGCCGAAGTGTCCGCGAGAATACGGATATTCCTGAGTTCACTGATTTTAGCTTTTCGCCTGTCTCTTCCCGCACCTGCAATTCCGGAAAAGCCAATTTCAGCGATTCCCTCTTCATATTTAAATATCATCTGACCACCCATGCTGATCTGAAAACTGCTGTCTGTTATTGCAATCTCTTCAAGTACCAGGTCAAACCCCTCATTCACTTCAACGCGAATCTCCGCGATTGATTTTTCATCATGAAGTATCGTTTTCTCTTTTCGAAGCCGCTCAAGTTCTTTAACAGGATACTGAAGAATTTTTCCATCCTGTACTTTCAGTTCTCTCGGTACTGTAAGGCAGTGCTGCCAGCCTTCATCGATAGTCTTATTTATATACTCTTCTTCTGCGTCCGGCATTCCCATCCATCCGATCAGAATCCTTCTTCCCTTATCGTCCACAAAGGTCTGCGGAGCATAGAAGTCAAATCCCATATCCCATTCACGGAAATCTTCAGTATCTACAGATTCATCTTCTTTTACCGGGAAATATCCGGACTGATAAATATTCTGGAAACGATATTCTTCCCGTTTAAGTCCCTGAGGTGATACAGATAAAAATTTCTGTCCGTCCAATTCGAAATAATCCGGGCATTCCCACATATATCCAAAAGCTTCCGGTGTGGTGATCACACGATCAAGCTTCCAGTCTTTCATGTCTTCTGATCCGTAAACTAAAATAGCACCTTTATCCTCTTTCAGGCGTCCTCCAAGAATCATATAGTATCTGTTATTTTTTTTCCAGACTTTAGGATCCCGGATATGACATGTAAAATCTTCCGGATATTTTTCAAAAGAAATGATTTCTTCCTTATCTCCGAAATGGATTCCATCTTCACTTTCCACATGAAGTGTGCTGGTTTCCCTTCCTTCGTTAATGTAATCATAATCACCATCAATCTTTACATTCCCTGTAAAAAACAGATGCATTTTTTCATCTTCAACCAGCGCAGATCCAGAATAAACTCCATGACAATCATACGGAGAATCTGGGTAAAGAGCTGTTCCTTCATATTTCCAATCTACCAGATCTACACTTGTATAATGTCCCCAGAATTTTAATCCACCTTCAACATCAAATGGCGCATACTGAAAGAACACATGATATTTACCTTTATACCAGCATAACCCATTTGGATCATTCAGCCATCCGACTGGCGGCATCAGATGATGCCCCAATCGGAATCTGCCTTCTTTCATATCTGCGTTCTTTTCAATCTCTGCTACGTTTCTCTCAAGAACTTTCGTTAATGTGCTCATGCTTTCACAATCTCCAATACTTTATCAGCAGATGTTACTGCGCCTTCACGTAAAACCTTCACATCTTTATAATCATCTGAATTGGTTACAATAAGTGGAGTAGTCACATCATATCCAGCTTCTTTGATCTTATCCATGTCAAAGGACACAAGAAGTTGTCCTTTCTTTACCTGATCACCATCTTTTACGTGAGTTGTATAATATTTTCCACCAAGTTCTACTGTATTAATTCCGATATGGATCAGCAGTTCCATACCACTTTCAGTGCTTAAACCAACTGCATGTTTTGTATCAAAAACAGTCTCAACGGTCGCATCACATGGTGCAACTACCTTTCCCTTAGCAGGAATTACGGCAACTCCTTTTCCAAGAACCTCAGAAGCAAATGTAGCGTCATTCACCATGGACATTGGAATTGCTGTTCCTTCTAATGCACTATAAAGTGAAAAATCTTCTACATTGTCAGCTGTCTCTTCCATCTTAGAAATCTCTTTATTCTCAGTTACACCAGTCTCGGTTTTTACACTTTCTATATCTTTTGTTCTTTCAATGTTTTCTGTACCTTTAGCAGAAATATTTTCCACATTCTTCTCGACAGTTTTATTTTCTCCGGCTGCCATATCCTTGTATCCAAACAGCCATGTCAACACAAAAGCCGCACCAAAAGCAATTACAAACATCAGAATATAAGATACCGGATTATTCAGGCAAAGCAGAATTCCGAAAATACCGGTTACGCCAGTTCCTGTAGCGCCCAGTCCTGTAACCGATGCAAACAACGCGCCAACTGCGCCACCAACACATCCCATTACAAACGGTTTTCCGAATCGAAGATTTACACCAAAAATCGCCGGTTCTGTAATTCCCATACATGCACTTAATGCAGATGGAACAGCCATAGATTTGATTTTCTGGTCTTTTGTTTTGAGTGCAACTGCAAGTGTAGCTCCACCTTGTGCGATATTTGCTGCTGACGCAAGTGGCAGCCAGTAGGTAACTCCAAACTTGGAAATCTGTCCAAGGTCAATGATTGTGTACATATGATGCACACCGGCAACAACTGTCGGCGCATAAAACGCACCCATGATAAAGCTTCCGATACCGAATGGCAGAGCAATCAGCCACTGAATACCATTCAGAAGTCCATTCTCAACAGCTACAAAAATCGGTCCGATAATAGATAATGTAAGATATCCTGTTACAAATACACTTACAAGCGGGGTAACAAACAGGTCAAACATCGCTGGAACAACTTTGTGAAGTCTTTTCTCAATCTGGGCAAGTACCCACACCGCAATGATAACCGGGATAACATGTCCCTGATACCCAACCATATCAATAGAGTAAAGTCCAAACCATACTTTCTGTGTTGCCTGAACACCTTCTGTTGCAACTGTCCATGCATTCTGCAGGTTTGGATGAATCATAATCATACCGATAACCGCTCCCAGATACGGATTCGCGCCAAATACTTTCGCACCGCTGTATGCAATCAGAATTGGCAGGAATGTGTATGCCGTATTACTGAAAAGCTGTGCAAACGTATAAATCGAACCACTGGTATCGATATTCAGGAATCCATTGTTAACCATGAAATTCAATGCTTCCATAATTCCCATAAGGAAACCACTTGCAACGATTGCCGGAATGATCGGAACGAAAATATCACCAAGAGTCTTAATCAGTCTCTGTACCGGATTTGCTCTGGAAGCTGCAACCTTCTTCAGATCTTCCTTACTGCTCTCAGAAACTCCGGCAATCTGAATAAATTCATCGTATACCTTATTGACAACTCCTGTTCCCAGAATGATCTGCATCTGTCCCTGGGCAAAGAAAACGCCTTTAACACCTTCAATATTCTCAACATATTCCTTGTCAGCCTTCGCATTATCACCGATAACCAGTCGAAGACGTGTGGCACAATGAGCCGCGGAAATAATATTCTCTTTTTTACCAATATGGTCGTATATTTCTCGGGCTGTCTTTCTGTAATCCATAATATCCTCCCTCTTATTATGTAATCGTTCCCACATTTGATTCTACTTTGTTTTTTATACATTTGTATTTTCACTTACAAATATATAAATCTATATGTTTTTCTTTATGGAATCGTTCTCATGTATTATTTTTATTATATTATCATTATTTAAAGTAAGAGAAGCTGTTGTAAATGCAATTCCTAAAAATATGAAGTTAGCAGTAACAGGTGGTATTGGATTATTTATTGCTTTCATAGGTATGGTTAATTCAGGATTAGTTGTTGCAAACCAGTCAACAATGGTATCATTAGGAGAATTTACGCCAGCTGTAATAA
>SKED01003078.1_pt1 | contig 10767 bp, 14 predicted proteins | sample 4826651 | NCBI WGS metagenome assembly SKED01 (sample SAMN11008818, study PRJNA524170) | human gut metagenome | biome: Human fecal sample; material: Feces; isolation source: fecal sample from pouch patient p19 | host: Homo sapiens | place: Israel: Tel-Aviv | collected 2016-06-28
ACTTATAATTAACAGGTTTGGTACACATTGCGCCTCATGGGAAGCGACAAGGGTCTATATGCCACGAAGAAAAGGTGGCGTATAGCCCCTTGGTTATATGGTGATATTCGTAATCTATATCTCCGCTTTCTGTTTTTTATGAATTGCTCAGATTCTTAATGATTTCCAAAGGCAGCTGGGTAGCTTTGGCAACCTGTTCGGCAGAAAGTCCCATTGCCAGCATATTCTTTGCTATATCCTGAGCTTTCTGATTCATACCGATTTCAATACCCTCCGCAAGACCTTCACGCTTGGCTGTGTCTACGGAATTCTTGATGTCGCGATATGCCATCTTGCTGGTCTCGTACTCCCTCATTTCCTGCGGAGTAAACTTGGCTATCTCGGCTTCCTCGAAGAGGCGGTCGAAACCGAAGTCGGTCAGCAAGCTGATATATCTTTCTTCTACCTGCTTCATAATCATCTGTTTTAAATATCCATGCCGCAAAGGACAACTCTAGTTAAAAGAATGATAAAACCTTTTCTAATTTAATAATTGCTTGGCAGAAACTTCTACTACCCCGCCATTTCCGTCACTAATGACCACAGGACGATTGTATAAAGCCTTTTCTACCAACATATCATGCTGAGCTTCAACTAAACCTGATTCAACTTTGTTGATAAAGCCCTCAATCTCACTTTCACTCATAATCCTTAATTATTTTAAATTTAACAATATCCTTAACTCAACTTTCGCATGTAAGCCCCACACGCCCTGAAAGGGCAGAAGCCCCTAGCCCAGGGCATCGCCCTGGGTTACTATGGACGCAAACCTGTCGCCCTGTAAGGGCAAAAGCTTTAAAACTCCAGACAAAACATAAAGCTTTTGCCCTTACAGGGCGCCTTGCTGATTGCTATTATACCCAGGGCGCTGCCCTGGGCTAGGAGCTTTTGGGCCTTCAGCCCGTTCTTGAACCACATACGAAAGTTCAGTATATAAATGCTTAACCATTTGATTCACATCTAAATTCTTTTGGATGCAAATATACTGCAAAATCTTGATAACGCCAAATATTTGAATGAAATTAACATCATTATTGGTCAAATAATACTAAATCCCCCAACCTGCCAGAACATACAGGTTGGGAGAATTTCATGAGATGCTATGAAGCCAGCAGAGGCTGAAGCTTCGTGGCATCGAAGCAGGGACAGGCTTTCTGCATACCCGGCAAATCACGGTGACCCAGAATGGTCTTGATGTCCGGAAACTCACGGTGAAGACGGAGGATGAGAAGCTTCATCGCCTCCTTCTGGGCTGGCGTGCGGGTATCAGAGATGCAACCGCTCGGCGACAAACCGCCCTCGTAGCAGATACCGATGGAATGAGCATTGTAGCCCAAGGCATGAGCACCCATCCGCTCCACCGGACGGCATGGATAAACCACACCTTCCAGGGTGATGTAAAAATGATAACCGATGTCGCGCCAACCGTTCACCACCACATGGTCGTGGCGCAACTGCTCCAGAGTGTACCGGTGATTGCAGCGGCTACCGCTGCAATGCACCACAATCATATCAATCTTTCTCATAAGCCGTCCTCCTCACTATAGGGTGCAGGATGATACACCCAGTGCCCCAAGCAGGGCGGTTAATACTGTCACCACAAACTTGATGACCTCGTTCAGTGTCTGTCTCTTCTTTTCTGTCATACGCTAAAGATTTAAATGAATAAAATTAAATGATACTTACCATGATGCCATGATGCAATGGTTCTACAAACTTACATTGTCACCATCAGAGCCTTCACCATCCGTGCTGCCGCCCGTTGTACTGCCGCCCGTTGTACTGCCACCCGTTGTACTGCCACCAGAGGTATGCTCGCCGTCGGTAGAAGAATCGCCACCTGCAGAACTGTCGCCAGAAGTATTCTGCTTCTTGCTGGCAGCCTTCTTCACCTCCTCAATGTCAATCGTCTTGGCACCCTCCTTCTCAGCCTTCAATGCGGCACGCTGTACAGCACGGGATGCTACCTGTACAAACTCCATATTCTGGAATACAGAATACAGTTCCGGACCTGGAGCATACTGGACGTTGACACCCTTGATATGAGTGTCGCTCTTGAAATCAGCGGCACTGTCAGCACCATCACTGACAATCTGCAGACGGAACTTGCCCAAGTCGCCAAACTCCACCTGGTTGCCACGCTGAAGCTCCAGTATCAGATTCTCTACCGCACTTACCAATACTGCGGTGACATCTGCGTAGGTAACCGTGGTCTGCATCGCAATCATCTTAGAGAACTTCTTGAGCGAAGTCTTCTCGTTCACCTGGGCACGGGCATAAAACTTACCCTTACCTGCATTCTTTCCAAACTTAGGAACGTACTTTACCAAACTGTAACTAACTGACATAATACTAAAAATTTAAATTGTGATAGAATGTTCGTGCATCGGACTCTTCCCGAATGCAATGGCAAAGTTACGAAACCGGCGAGGGGGCATCTGCACACTTTCGTCCGCTTCCGTCGTCTTCTGCACTCTTTCGCCTTCTTATGTTCACTTTTGCACTCTTTTATCAGGCACGCCAATCGCTCTTAGGAAAGATGAGTATCGTTCATAGGAAAGATGAGTATCGCTCATAGGAGCGACAGACCACGCTGATAGGAATGATGGGTATCGCTGATAGGAGCGGCAGCCACCGCTGATAGGAACGATGACTATCATTCGTAAGAACGTGATGCTTCACTGATAGGAGAATTGTAAACCATAGATATGATTGAGTAATCTTGCAGAAAGATGAACTTTTGCACTAGCAGGGAGAAGCGTAAGAAAGCAGTACTAGCAGGGAGAGGTTTAGTCACTACCAGGGTTTTTCACTCCTATTAGAAAGAGGCGCTACCACTACCGAAGATAGGACAATATTCGTAAATATCTATCTATCAAGCTATTATATAGTTATTTTTCTTAATATACTATACCCATATAGCTAATAGATATACGATTTATACTTAGAATCACAATGCGTAATGCGCAAAAGAAAAAGTTTTTTTTCAAAAATAACAAGTAAAATCCTTACAGGGCATTATTGTGTCCGATTAATTCGATTTGAATTATCGGCACGGATGCGAAGTAAGGTTATTAGAGTCAGGAAAAATGTCCTATTTAGTCAATATATGTTGACCTATTCTCCCCGAAAGGTGGAATGCTGACTCCTCCCGCCCAGATAGTTGCAGAATATGCTTTCTAAAAGATGCAGAAAGAAAAACTTTCTGAAATGTTTGGAAGTTACAAAAAATCAGCGTATCTTTGCAGAAGATTGGCGGCGCTCGGCAATTTGAAAGCAAGCTTTCATTGCACTCGCTGGCACAATCTTTGCATTCTATTTATTAATCATGGAGGAAGAATATGGCAAATTATATCAGATTTGACTGGGCGATGAAGCGCCTGCTTCGCAACAAGGCAAACTATGCCGTGCTGGAAGGCTTTATGTGTTCGCTGCTGAACGAGAAATTCAAGATCAACCGATTCCTGGATAGTGAGAGCAATCAGCAGACCGAGAATGATAAATTCAACAGGGTGGATATCCTGGCAGAAAATGAGAAGGGAGAATTCATCATCTTCGAGATACAGAATACCCGGGAACATACCTATTTCCACCGTATGCTCTATGGAGTTTCCAAGGTGATCACAGACAATATCAGTCTGGGCGATGATTACGACAAGGTTCGCAAGGTATATTCCATCAATATCGTGTATTTTACATTGGGACAGGCCAAGGATTATGTATATCATGGCAAGACGATGTTCCAGGGACTGCATCAGCCGGATGATATTCTGAAACTCTCCAACCGACAGAGTGAACTCTTCTTCGGTGATGAAATTCCTCAAGGTCGCAAGACTAATCGCGAAGCCGGAGACATATTCCCGGAGTATTATCTGCTCTGCGTGAACAACTTCGATAAGCTGGCGGTGAACAATCTGGATGAATGGATCGAGTTTCTCAAGACTGGCGAGATCAGCGAGGCAGCCCAGGCCCCAGGTTTGGCAGATGCCCGCAAATGCCTGGATATAGATAAGTTGACCGTAGCAGAAAAGAATGATTATGTCCGTCACATGGAGAATCTGCGCTATCAGCGCAGCGTTATCAAGACGGGTTATGATGATGGCTGGCAGAAAGGTCTTGCCGATGGTCGAGAAGAAGGACGAGAAGAAGGTCGTGCCGAAGGTCGTGCCGAAGGAGCCAAAGATGAGAAGAAGGCCACAGCCCGTCGTCTTCTTGCAATGGGCTTGTCTGCCGAGCAAGTGACAGCAGCAACCCAGTTGTCATTAGATGAAATCAAGAAATTATAGCTGCTTTTTGCAATAGATAAAGGGAGATTTCGCCAAGAAATCTCCCTTTATTGTTGTATGCTCGGCATGGACGTTGTCTAACGGCTGCAAATTCTCCCTTAACTCAGTAGCTGCTGTTCCAGCAGCTGACTGCGAGGGAAGATGATCTCATTCTCTATATAGACATGCTCGTTCAGATCTTCTGCGAAATTCTTCAGCAGACTCAGTAGCAACTTATAATCTCCGCTGGCATCAGCTGCCGGGGTGTAGTTGTTTGTGAGCTTTCTGAGGCGCTGCTGGCGCTTGGTCTCATTATCATGTTCCAGTATCATCACGTGAATAGGCATGGCTACAGAGCCGCAATGTATCGGCGCTGCAGGCTGACCCGTAAGCTGCGATTCCATCAGTTGATAGGTGAACGGAAAGAGAACCTGCTCTTCCTTCTGCAGATGGTTCTCCAGGTCAAGCATGCACTCGCTGAAGAGACTCTCTATTTCTGCCATTAACTGATTCTCACCCATCATCGAGTGGATGAGACTGAGGATTTCCGGACCCTTCTCACGGATTCCACGGTGATGAATCTTGAGGGCATAATCGATCAGCAGATCGGTTGGCCACTCCTCGAATTGATATTTTGATACTCTCATATCCTATTGTAATATAAAATTATTAAATCCCTTTTATCCTATATATTTTTTGATGTCCTCTTCTACCGTTCCGTTTCCGGCAATGCCAAAGGTATCTACCAGAACCTTCAGTACGGCTGGTGAACAGAAGGCTGGGAGCGTAGGACCCAGATGGATGTTCTTTACGCCCAGATGCAGCAGGGCAAGAAGTACGATGACTGCCTTCTGCTCGTACCAGGCAATATTGAAGAAGATAGGAAGTTCGTTGATGTCGCTGGCTCCAAAGATCTCCTTCAGCTTCAATGCCACAACCGCCCAGGAATAGGAGTCGTTGCACTGACCGGCATCCAGCACACGAGGAATGCCGTTGATGTCGCCCAGATTGAGCTTGTTGTACTTGAACTTGGCACAGCCGCTGGTGAGTATCACTACATCCTGAGGCAGCGCCTTGGCAAACTCCTCGTAGTAGTTGCGGCTCTTCATTCTGCCATCGCAGCCACTCATCACCACAAACTTGCGGATGGCTCCGCTCTTCACAGCCTCTACTATCTTGTCTGCCAGGGCAAAGACCTGGGCATGCGCAAAACCGCCGATGATCTCGCCTGTCTCTATCTCCCTAGGTGGCTGGCAGGTCTTGGCAAGCGCAATCACCTCGGAGAAGTCCTTGTGGCCGTCGGCACCCGCCTGGATATGCTTCCAGCCAGGGAAACCGGTAGAGTTGGTGGTGAAGACGCGGTTCCTGTAGCCTGCCGATGGCGATGGCGGTACGATGCAGTTGGTGGTGAAGACTACAGGACCGTTGAAGCTCTCGAATTCCTCCTTCTGTTTCCACCACGCATTGCCGTAGTTGCCCACCAGATGCTTGTACTTCTTGAGCTGCGGATAGTAGTGGGCAGGAAGCATCTCGCCATGGGTATAGACGTCGATGCCCGTGCCTTCGGTCTGGATGAGGAGATCTTCGATATCCTTCAGGTCGTGACCGGAGATGAGGATGCCCGGATTGCTGCCTGTGCCGATGTTCACTCTGGTGAGTTCCGGATTACCGTATGCCTGGGTGTTGGCCTTGTCGAGGAGTGCCATCACATCCACGCCGTACTTTCCTGTTTCGAGCACTACGCCCAGCAGCGTGTTCATATCAGCATCAGGGTTACTGATGGTGGCGAGTGCACGGCAGATGAAGCTGATAATCTCGCTGTTCTCTTCTCCCAGATGGGCTGCATGCTCGTAGTATGCTGCCATACCTTTCAGACCGAGCATGGTGAGTTCCTTGAGCGAGCGGATATCTGGATTCTCGTGGCGGAGCACGGATTCACGGGTGCCCTCTGCCTCATAGTCAGTCTTCTCGCCACCCCAGGTTACCTCCTGATAGGCAGGGAGGTGGATATTCATACTTGCCGCCTTTTCCAGCAGCTGTTTCTTCAGGACGATACCCTTATCTACCTTTTGCAGGATATCCTGGTCGTTGAAGTTGGCGTTGGTGATGGTGGTGAAGAGTGCATCCGTGAGGAAATGGGTTACCTCTGGTGTCGGCTCTTTGCCTATGCTATGCTGTATGGTTCCTATGCCACGAACCACGCTGAGCAGCAGATCCTGCCACTTGGAAGTTGTAGCCTCCTTACCGCAAACACCCTTGATGGTACAGCCTGTACCCTTAGCTGTTTCCTGACACTGGAAACAGAACATCTTGTTTTCTGCCATATTGCTATAAATTAATGAGTTATTTTAATGTTTTCTTCCAGGCGGCAATCTGCCATTCCTGGTTTCCGGCTGCAAAATTACGGCTTAAAAAATAATCCTACGGTAACAATTGTGACCGTAGGATATTAAAAAAACATAAAAAGAGTGTGGGGGAATGGATTTCGTTTTCAGTAGGGCTATTATTGCAGCTGCGAAATTTTCTGCATCAAATCATTCAGGCTCATGGCTCCGCTCTGTCGCCAGAGCATTTCTCCCTTCTTGAAGAGCATGAGGGTAGGGACCGACTGAATGCGGTACTGCATGGACAGTGCCTCGTTCTTGTCTACATCTACTTTCAGGATTCTGATGTCATCGCCCATCTTCTCCTTCAGCTGTTCCAGGATAGGGTGCATCATCTTGCAAGGTCCGCACCAGGTAGCGAAGAAATCTACCAATGTCAGCAGTTCGCCGTTAATCATTTCATTGAATTTTTCCATCATTATTGATATTTAAAAGTTTTTACTTGTTTTTGTCGGTGCAAAGATAAGAAGATTTCTGCAATCCACCAAATCACTCCATCTATGCGGTGATAGATGAAGTCTATTGACGTAGCATCGGATATGACCGTCATCCGTCGCGACGCCTAGTAGAAGACAACCCTTATTACATAAGCAAAACCCCCAGCCCGCTTGCGAAAGTAGGATGGGGGTAATTCTTTTATCCCAATACAACGTTGGCAGGAACACCAAGGTTGTGGTATATGTTTCTTGCAACATCAAAATTGATAGCGCGACGACCATGGAGAATGTCACTTAATGCTGTAGTTGAAACGCCGATAGCTTTTGCGGCCTCCTTCTGTTTGTAGCCTTTTTGGCGGAATGCAACCTTGATGGCTGCAATAAGGGAGGGTTTCACTCGCCATGGATGGGGATCCACTTCACATTCCCAATCGTAAGCAGCTTCGCTGAGAATCTTCAATTCTTCCTTTTCCACTTCGCTGAGAAAATCCATACCGCCCAATTGGGTGCCCTTCGCAAGCAGAGCCTCCATTCTCTCTTCTATCTCATTATAGGTCTTTTCGTCTTTGATAGTCATAATTATATATTTTTGATGTCCTTAATCTTGTCATATTCAGCATGTGTTCCGACAAATCTTATATGTAGAAAGCCTTGAAAGAACACAACGATTGTTACAAGTCTAAATTTATTGCCTGAAATATTGAAGACATATCTGTCATTCCCGACATAATCTGCTGAAGGAAATGCTTGTTTCAATTCTGCATGGCTTTTCCATTCTGTCTTTTCAACATATTCTGCCCAGCGCATGAGTGCGTCTGCGGAATCTGGATGTTTCCTTGCAAAATCTTTGAGCAATTTGAACTTTAATATCTTCATAATCTCTTTTTTGCTGCAAATATAGTGAAAAGTTCTCGAAATAGAGAACTTCTTCGGAGGAAACATATAAATATTTGCATATTTTAATGTTTCTGATGCGTCGGATATGTCTTTCCTCCGTTAGGCGTTCCGGCGGATTTGCAATCCGCCGTCAAAAAATGTCCTAACCTCTTTATGTTCAGGGGATATGTTATCCCCAGCAACCAGGATGTAGTAAGGGTTACAGCCTGATGCCGTATTTCCTGATGCCTTCTCCCATCATATCCTCCGGAATGAATATCTTGAGGGTATCGACTAGGGTGTTCAGCATCCGCTCACGGATGTAATCCTCCCTGATATAGAGCGATATGCGCCGCTGCGACAGATAATCTCCTTCTATCTTTCTTACATTCCTCTTCTGCTCCTCACTCAGGAAGGGGAGGTGCATCTCCGGAATGATGGTGAAGCCGCCGTTCTCATCCACTATCCTAATCAGCGTCTCGATGCTGCCTGCCTCATAGATATGATGACCCTTGCTGCGCGCCTTGCAGAACGAAAAGGCACTGTTGCGCAGACACTGTGCCTCCTTCATAATCCACATATTCTCATACTCCAGATTCTCAGGCTTGAAAACAGGAAGCTTGCGCCAGCAGCTCTCGGCAAGATATACATAGAACTTCTCCGTGTAGAGCGGTATCTCCAGAATGCCTTCACGGATATTGTCGGAGATGGCTATGCCGGCATCCGTCTCGCCACGAAGCAGGGAGTCGAGCATGAAATCAGCCTTCAGTTCCTGAATGTTGAGATCTACCGATGGATAGTTTTCCCGATAGTATCTGATGAACTTGGGCAGGATGTAGGGGGCAATGGTGGGTCCCACGGCGAGCGACAGCTTTCCACCTATCTCTCCCTTATCTTCCATCACGATTTCCGAGATGCGTTCTATCTCCTGCAATGCCGTTTCTGCCTGACGGATAATCTTCTTGCCTGATGCAGTGGGAGATACAGACTTATTGCTTCGTTCGAAGATACGGGTATCCAGTTCTTCCTCCAGTTTCACAAGCATGGCACTGAGCGTGGGCTGCGAAACCTGACAAGCCTCTGCCGCTTTCGCAAAATTGCGAAAGCGGTTGAGTGCCACAATATATTTCAGTTGCTGTACATTCATATCGTTATTCTATTTATATCAGCCAAGTACAGGGCTTATCTTGCCTTGAGCTTGCAGATGAGTTGAGTCATGTTGCCCATCGGACAGAAAACACACCAGGTTCTCGGACGGTAGAAGATGGTGAGGAGCACACCCACTATCAGGGAAGTGAGCATGATGCCATAGAGACCGAAGGCAAATTGAGCCTTCCAGGGTTCTATCTCTTCAGGATATGCCCAGTGCCAGGGAACATCAAAGGTCCAGAGCAGATGAATGGTCTGATGGAGATTCTCTGCTCCCTTTGCCACCATCACTGTGAGGATGATCATCTGGATGAAGAAGAACATGAAGAACAGCAGGAATCCATGACGGAACCATTTGGATGATAACCATCTTGGCGCTACCTTCCTGCGCGACCATCCCAGGGTATTTCCTATCTGCAGGAAAAGCTGACCTCGTCCACAATAGTTGTTGCAATATCCCTTGCCGCCTCCGAAAACTGCCATAAACAGCGGAATCATAAAACAGATGACTCCCAGCCACGCAAACACGATGTTGAAGAATCCCAGGGTGAAATAGGTGGCGGATACCAGCCACAGATAATCACTCCACTTCTTGCTTTTTTGTCTTGCCATAAAAATGCTTTTTATCTGTTATCTCAATACCTTGTGCATGACTCCTGCCGGACAATTCCTTTCACAGATGCCGCAACCTATGCACAGATTCTCATTCACTACTGCATAACATCCCCGGTAGATGCTGATGGCATCCTTGGGACATACCTTTACGCAAACACCACATGCCACGCAGCGGTCGTGCTCGCTTTGAGCCTTGTATTTTGCCATCGTTTTCTACTGATTGGTTAGTTTATCCAACTGCTCTTCCAGGAATTCTGCCGCATCGGCTACGCAGAGCGGGCATTCTCTGAGGACCTTTCCCGTACCTACGCCCTTGAGAAGCCTGCACTGGGTAGCTCCGTTGCGCTGCTGGAATTGGGTCATAATCTGTCGCATCATCTTGATAGACTTTGCCTTATCCTTGGTGGCAAGACCCAATACCACACCTGCTCCTACGAGGACACCGCAGGTTCCTTCCATATTACCCATACCTGCCGCAAAGGCATTGCCTACATTCTTGAGGGTATCTTCGTCGATACCTGTATAATCATAATAGGTACAAACCACTGCCTGGGTACAGTTATGAGATCCACAACGCTTCTTTTCTGCTGCAATTTCTTTTCTTGTTTCCATTTTAATCTTGTTTATTTGAAATTTGCTGCAAAGATACGGCTTTTATAATAGATAGACGAAAGATTATGGCTATTATTTCATAGAATCTATCTATTATATTCTGCTTTCCGGCGGGCTATGCATACGAGTGCATGCCTGTGAGGAAATAGTTCACACCGAAGTAGGTCATGGCGATACTCAGGAAGGCAAGGGTGACGTAGGCCTGGTGCATGAGGCGGATATCCGGCAGGTAGCATATAGTAGAAAAAGCAATAAAAAACGAAGAGGGTGTGTCATAAGTCTATGGCGCACCCTCTTTTATGTTATTTATTGCATAATCCTAGAAGTATCGTAGTCTATTCCAAAAAGGGAATCATATAATATCGTCTGTAAATTTTACTTTTTCCGATC
>SKED01003087.1_pt1 | contig 10740 bp, 10 predicted proteins | sample 4826651 | NCBI WGS metagenome assembly SKED01 (sample SAMN11008818, study PRJNA524170) | human gut metagenome | biome: Human fecal sample; material: Feces; isolation source: fecal sample from pouch patient p19 | host: Homo sapiens | place: Israel: Tel-Aviv | collected 2016-06-28
CTGTCTGGTTTCCTCCTTGTGGGGAAGCTGGGAATTGATCACCACAAGGAATGGTTTTCCCTGCTTTTTCAGTTCTGCTACTGTCTGCTCCTCTGCCTGAACGAAATTTTCCCTTGGAATTTCCCCGAAGCTGCCATCTGAGGTGATCACAAGGCCAATGGTGGAATGCTCCTGGATTACTTTCTCTGTACCCATTTTGGCGGCTTCATGAAATGGAATGGCTTTTGTAAACCAGGGCGTTTTCACCATACGCTCTTTGCCGTCTTCGATATTTCCTGCGGCGTCTTTTACCAGAAAGCCTACGCAGTCGATCAGGCGAACCTGTACCTTCAGATCCTCACCAAGGGTTACAGGCACTGCTTCTCTTGGGATGAATTTAGGTTCTACAGTTGTGATCATTTTGCCGGAGCCGGAAAGAGGGAGCTGATCCCGAACCTCCTTCTGCATTTTTTCATCCATTCCAGGCAAAGCCACAAGCTCCATAAACCTGCGGATAAAGGTGGATTTCCCGGTGCGTACAGGGCCTACAACGCCTATGTATATATCACCGCCGGTCCTTGCCTGGATATCCCGGTAAATCTGAAAATTCTCCATACGAAAAAGCCCTCCTGCCTGATATTCAAAGGTTCTGCGGCGGCATAGCTGCCGCCGCTTCGCATAATCCTACACTCTTCCTCTAAATAATATGCAGTCGGGCTTTTTATTATTCTAATCAATAAAACTCATTATGCAGCAGCTTGTGCTCCTTGCCCTTGAGCAGTCCCTGGTAGAGTTCCATAACCATAGGGTTCTCGTCGGACTTCTTGATCAGCATGGTATTGTCTGCGCTGTACAGGCCTCTTGCTCTTGCAGCCTTGGTTCTGTCACCTGCACGTACAGGCTGACCGCCTCCCATAATACAGCCACGGCGGCATGCCATAACCTCGATCAGATGATAGTTGGCTTCACCGTTCTTCACACGCTCCATAACAGTTCTAGCATTTGCAAGTCCGCTAGTTACGCAAATGTTAATATCCATTCCCTTATAAGGAATAGTAAATTCTTTGATTCCCTCATCGCCGCGCACACCGCACTCTGCGATCTCGCGCATGGTCTCCTTGGTGTGATCCGGGCTTAAGCGGCGAAGAACCGCCTCTGTAACACCACCTGTAACACCAAAGATCACACCGCCGCCGGAGCCAAATCCAAACGGCATATCGCATGCTTCCGGCTCCAGCTGTCCGAAGTCCAGACCAAAGTTGTCGATCATGCGAATCAGCTCTGTAGTCGTGATAACAATATCCGTGTCCTGCTCTCCGTCTGTAAAGCTGTTCGGACGGATTGCCTCTGCTTTCTTGGCAGTACATGGCATAACAGATACCATAACCGTTCTCTTGCCTTTGGCATTTTCAGGGTCACGGAAGTACTCCTTAATTACTGCTGACATCATTCCCTGCGGGGATCTGCAGGTAGACAGGTTCGGAATATAATCCTTGTACTGATCAGTAATAAATTTCACCCATGCCGGACAGCAGGAAGTAAGAAGGGGAAGGTTCTCACCATTCTCAACCCGTTTCAGGAACTCTGCGGATTCTTCCATAATAGTCAGATCCGCGCTGAAGCTGGTGTCATAGATTTCATCAAAGCCCATTCTGTGAAGTGCATTGACAATCTTGCCCATTACACTGCGTCCCTTGGTCAGTCCATAGTGGTCTCCCACGGCAACACGTACTGCTGGAGCAATCTGTGCAACCACCCGTACATCCGGATCTGCAAGGGCATCCCATACTTCATCCATATGTGTCTTAATGGAAATAGCACCTGTAGGACAGAATACACGGCACTGTCCGCAGTTCACACACTGTGTCTCTGCTATCTTTTTATTGAAGGCCGGAATCACAATGGCTTCTGTTCCGCGGTATGCAAAGTTCAGGGCACCGATTCCCTGAAGCTCCTCGCAGGCACGTACACAGTCGCCGCAAAGGATACACTTATTGGGATCACGGATCAGAGAAGGTGAACTGTCATCAATCTCATAATGCTCTCTTGTGTTCTGGAAACGGATATTATGTACCCCAAGTCTGTGAGCCAGCTCCTGGAGCACACACTCCCCGCTCTTAACGCAGGTAGTACAGTCACGGCAATGTGCTGCAAGAAGCAGCTCCACTACCAGTTTCCTGTATTTCTTAATCTTTCCTGAGTTTGTATAAATAACCATGCCGTCCCTTGGTTCCTCAGAACAGGAGGCAAAGGTTCTTCCACGGTCATCCTCTACCGTACACAGACGGCAGGCTCCAAAGGTGGAAACCTCTGAGTGATAACAAAGTGTGGGAATATTGATTCCTGCCTTACGAATAACGGTCAGGACATTTCTTTCATCTGTAAATTCGACTTTTCTGCCGTCAATCGTCATTGTACCCATAATCTGTCCTCCCTTTACATTTCCACATATATTGCATCAAAGTTACAGTTATCCTTACAGCTGCCGCACTTGATACATACATCATTATTAATATGATAAGGTGATTTGATCTTGCCGGAAATTGCCCCGGCAGGACAGTTCTTGGCACATTTTCCACAGCCGATACAGAACTCCGGATTGATGTGGAACTGACGGAGCGCGGTGCAGACCTTGGCACGGCACTTCTTGTCCCGGATATGCTCCTCGTATTCCTGGCGGAAGCGCTTCATGGTGCTGAGAACCGGAAGAGGCGCACTCTTTCCAAGTCCGCAAAGAGCCATGCTCTGAACCATGGTTGCAAGCTCTTCCAGCTCATCAAGGTCGGACATTTCACCTCTGCCCTCTACGATCTTCTCCAGAATTTCCAGCATTCGCTTGGTACCCTCACGGCACGGAACGCACTTGCCGCAGCTCTCCCGCTGGGTAAAGCTCATGAAGAAACGGGCAACCTCTACCATACAGGTATTCTCGTCCATAACAACCAGTCCGCCGGAGCCCATAATGGCATCCAGCTTCTTCACGGAATCAAAATCAAGAGGCGCATCCAGCTGATCCTCGATCAGACATCCGCCGGAAGGACCACCGATCTGTACACCCTTAAATGCAGCACCGCTCTTAAGACCGCCGCCGATATCATAGATGATCTCACGGAGTGTGGTTCCCATAGGCACTTCAATAAGGCCTGTGTTCTCAATCGCTCCTGTAAGGGAGAATGTCTTGGTACCCGGGCTTCCCTCTGTTCCGATGGTACGGAACCAGTCGGCACCCTGTACAATGATCTTCGGAACATTTGCATAGGTCTCTACGTTATTCAGGACGGTTGGCTTGCCCCACAGACCCTTCTCAACCGTACGAGGCGGCTTCACACGAGGCATACCTCTGTTTCCTTCAATGGATGAGGTAAGGGCAGAGCCTTCACCGCATACGAAAGCTCCTGCACCGCGATTGATGTGAAGGTGGAAGTTTACACCGCTGCCAAGAATATTGTCTCCAAGAAGACCGTATTTCTCAGCCTGTGAAATGGCAAGGCGAAGTCTTGCAACAGAAAGAGGATACTCTGCACGCACATATATGTATCCGTTCTCAGCACTTACTGCATAAGCGGCAATGATCATACCCTCGATCATCTTATATGGGTCGCCTTCCATAACGGAGCCGTCCATAAATGCTCCCGGATCACCCTCGTCACCGTTACATACAACATAACGGGTCTTCTCAGCCTGTCTGGCTACCTGTGACCATTTCTTGCCAGCCGGGAAGCCGGCACCGCCACGTCCGCGAAGGCCGGATCTGGTAACCTCATCAATAACCTCCTGGGGAGTCATCTCTGTAACTGCTTTTGCAAGAGCAGCAAAGCCTCCTGCTGCAATATATTCATCAATGGATTCCGCGTCAATCTTACCACAGTTCTCAAGAACGATCCTGGTCTGACGGTTAAGGAACGGAATGTCCTCTGGCTTGGGACAGACCTCATCCCCATGGCGGTAAAACAGACGGTCTACAGGCTGTCCGAGGCGTACAGTACGCTCTACAATCTCCAGACAGTCTTCTTCCTGAACATGTACATACTGATATCCATAAGGCTCAATGCGCATAAGAGGTCCTAACTCGCAAAGTCCCTGACATCCGGTCTTAATAACGCCTACATGAGGAATATCCTTCTGCATCTCAATGCGCACACCGTCGATTCCCTCACAAAGTCTTACCATTTCATCATAGATCTTCTGTGCACCGGAAGCCATACATCCGGTACCGGAACAGACGAGAACACGGCATGTAAAGTCCTTAAGCTTCTGTTCGATCTGGGCTTTCTTATTCAGCAATTCTTCTTTACTGTTAATTCTCATCCATTCTCACCTCTCAATCTGTTAATCAGCTCTACTACCTTCTCCGGTGTCATCTTGGCATGCACTTCTTCGTTAACCATACAGGTTGGAGCAAGTCCGCAGGCTCCAAGACAGGATACGGTCTCCACAGTGAACATCATGTCGTCTGTGGTGTGCTTCTTATTGCTAAGTCCCAGTTCTTTCATAAAAGCTTCTTTTACGGGAATGGATTTCCTTACATGACAGGCTGTTCCGTCACACACCTTGATAATGTATTTCCCCTTGGGCTCAAAGGAAAAGTTCTCATAGAAGGTGGCTACGCTGAACGCCTTGGCTTCTGTTACGCCGATCTTCTCGGCAACGTAGGTCAGAAGCTCTGCAGGCAGATACCGGTATTCTGCCTGAATGTCCTGCATGATGGGAATTAATGAGGCCGCACATTTTTCATAATGCTCAATAATCTCATCTGCCTTTTTGTAACATGACTGATCTAACATTACTGTTAATCCTCCTTACCTGCCAGTTCTACCTCTGGCCCTTTTGTGAATGTTTCACCATAAGGTCTCCGGCATTGCGTATTTTTTAACAAACTTCACTATTTTTTGTAAGAAAATTATATATTTTTTTGTTCAATTTGGCAAGCTTTTCCTAATAAGTCTTTTAATTAACAATGTTTTTTTGCACAATTAACTCAGTGAAAAATATACCAAAGCGCACAAAAAGCCGGATTCTGCTGGATGTACGGAAAATACATCTGCAAAATCCGGCTTTTTATAGGTTCTCATCCGCCGATCTGCGCCATTATATGGGACTCTTCTGTCCCGTTCTTTTTTTCCTGGAAATTATGGCCTGCTGGCTTCTCATAAATGGTCTTCTGGATGGTTTCCTTCAGAAGCGCATCGGAAACGCCGCCTCTTAACAATGCTTTTAAGTCCGCTCCGTTTTCAAACTGAAGACAGCCCTTCAGATATCCGGTAGAAGTAAGGCGCACACGGTTGCACTGACTGCAGAACTTGTGGGACAAAGCACTGATAAATCCAATTCTGCCCTGGAAATTTTCAAGGGTATAATAATGGCAGGGCCCATTTCCAAGGGTTTCCTTCGTAGGCGTCATAGGACCGTAAGCACGCTCCAGAAGCCCTTTTACCGTCTCCTCGTCTCTCGCTGTAAACTCTTTTCCAAGACCAATGGGCATCATCTCGATAAACCGCACATGGAGCGGATTCTCCTTTGCCAGGACCGCCACCTGCAAAAGATCCTGCTGGCTCTGAAAAGTAGGAACACAGTTTACCTTCACCTTAAGCTCCGGATAGGAAAGTGCTGCCTCAAGTCCTTCCAGCACCTTTTTCAGCTCATTTGTATCGATCCGCATCCTGTCAAACCGGAAACTGAACTCATCATTCCTGCGGTACAGATGGGAGATAATGAGGAATGTGCTGACCACGTTGGAGATCACCGTGGCGATGGCAACCCCCGCAACTCCAAGATGGAATCCGATCACAAGGAGCAGGTTTAAAATTACATTCAGCACGCCGGACACGATAAGGTAGCACATCGGTCTCCTCGTATCACCGTAGCTTCTGACAATGGCAGCACCAAAGTTGTACGCGACCATAAACGGAATTCCCACAAAATAGATCCTGATATATAAGAGTGCCTGATCCAGCACTGTCTCCGGCGTTCCGGATGCCACAAGGATCCGTCTTGCCACCAGCATTCCGATCACGAGAAGCGCAATTCCGAGAACCGCGCCGAAGGTCAGGATCGTGTGGACCATGCTGTTGATCTTACCGCGGTTATTCTGACCAATAAGGTTCGCCAGAGCTGCATTCGGTCCCACAGAAAGTCCGACGATCAGGTTCACGAAAATTCCAACCAGTGCCACACAGCTTCCCACTGCCGCCAGCGCCTGCTCCCCCGCGAATCTTCCCACAACGGCAACGTCCGCTGAATTAAATAGCTGCTGCAAAATACTGCTGAATGCCAGCGGTATGGCAAAGATGATCAGCTTGCCGGCAAGACCGCCGTTTAGCATATCCATTTCTTTTGATTTTTTTACTTCTTCCATCTCTTACGAAATCACTTTCTGTTTTTATACTATTACGCCATATCTGGGGACACTTATTTTCTTAAAACAAGTTCTCTACTTTCTCCTGAAATTCTTCGAATTTGGTTATATAGACGTCGACGATTGTCTGGCAGCTGTTTTTTACGATGATGCCATCATAGTCGTGTGCCAGCAGGTTTCTGACCTTCAGCATCTCCATCCATTCGTCTCCCTCAATCAGGTTTGCCTGGAAAGATTCTCTTAAGACTTCACGAGGCGAACCAGCAACAAAGCCTGTGATTGCATAATACTGAACCAGGATATCTTTCATTACTTTCCATGCAAGATCAAAGGTAATACTGAATTTGGCACTGGTTCCGCTTAATACAAAAGAATCCGTCATATCACGTTCTCTGGCTTCAGAAAGAGAAGATAGAGAATTTTTAAAAGATTCATATCTTTTCGTAAATTTTTCGTCCATACTTTTCTATGTCCTCCAATAAAAGATTATTTTGGCACTCTTCCAGGCCAACAAGATCAATGGTATATAGTGTGGGGATTTCTTCCAGCTCTTCTCTTAGGTTTTCTATGTCGTCCACGCCTTTTACTGCAATATCAATGTCGCTTCTTTCCAGTGCAGTTCCCTTGGCGCGAGAGCCGAAAAGGATTACTGTGGTGGCTCCATTTCTTTTGCATATTCCAATGATTTCCTGCATCACGTCTTCTATCTGCATACTTCAACATCCCTCTATAAAAAATATTCCCCACCTCTCTCAGCATTTCCTAAGAGATGGGGAGATCTGTATTTATAATACGTGATGGCGGGGAATAAATCAATATGAATCTTTTTCTGCTGACTCACAGCAGTGTAGGTTCGGTATTTAATAACACTGTGAGGATTCAGCATCAGCCGGTGATCATTTTCCAAATTCCGCGGAGAAAATGACCGTTGGCGAATTCCAGGAGGGCGGGGACGAGGCCGCCTTTCATGCCGCCGGAAATCTGCATGCTGCGTAAGGGGGCTCCGGCAGAGGATGCATCTTTCATTTCCTCCACAGAATTATCCATGGTAAACTGACCTTTTCGCGGCTTCACAAAATGATAGGGTCTGCCAAGCATGGCTTCCAATTCTTTCTGGTTTGGCTTTCCCTTGCAGGTTTCGTACCAGCTGCCCGGCTGCCATGCGGGAACCTCTTTCAGCAACGCGTCCGTGGTATTTCCCTTTTCATCGCAGCCAGAAGCATAAACGGAACCTGGCAGAAAGTTCAGCGGCTGGCTGATTCTGGCGGGATGGATGTAAACGATGCCTTTTCCCTCAGTGATTCCTATATCCAACAGTGCGAGCTTCTCGCTTCCCCAGAAAAGCTGGTAAATCTCCAGTACCGGATGCTGCTGGATTATACGAACAAAGTAGAGCGCCTGCGCCTTGGAAAGCAGCCCACCCGGCTTACTCTGGACGTTGCCAATTACATCCAGCATCATATGTCTGAGAACATCACTGTGGAAAAGCTGGCAAAAGAGCTGTTTTTGAGCCGCCCTTATCTTTCCAGGCGGTTTAAGGAAGAGACCGGGGAAAGCCTGACAGATTTTATTTTAAAAGAAAAAACGGAAGAAGCAAAGCGCCTCCTCCGTTATTCGGGTAAATCTCTTACTGCAATCGGAAACTATCTGGGATTTTCTTCCCAGAGTCATTTCGCGCGGGTATTTAAAAAATATGCCAAGGTGTAACATAGTTAAAATAAGTTGTCAATTTATATTTGTTCATTTCGTTGTTAAATTTAAGTAAATTGATGCAATTTAATACAAAATAATGGGATACCCGCCCTCTATGGTGTTATAAATAATCGAAGCCTCATCTGGCGGAAGGTTTACGCAGCCGTGGCTGCCTCGGGTTTTATATGCGTCACCGCCGAAGGAGGACTGCCAGCTTGCATCATGGAGACCCTGGCCGTAGACGAAGGGCATCCAGTACTGCACGGTTGTCTCGTATCCATACTCCTCACTGGAAAGGGTGAAGGGGCTTGCCTTGTAGGCGATGGGGTAAGCGCCTGTGTAGGTGGCACGCTCCGGTGTAGGAAGGCCGCTGATGATGTCCGTTTCCGTAACCAGCGCGCCATCCTTGTACAGCCACAAATGCTGCTGAGACAGACTGACCTCAATATAGCTTCCGTTCAGATCATCGGTTCCATTTCGTGACAAACCAGCCTTCTCATAAACAGGCTCACGGGTAACGGCTTCTCCGCTCTTTAAATCTGTAAGGATCTGCTGGACTTCCCCACTCTGGTCGATCCGATAGCCATATTCATTGTTGCTCACTTCTATGACGCCACCGCCTGTGGTCTGGAAAGATCTTGGTACATAAATGGTATTATATTTTCCAGCTAGGTTCTCCACGTAGGACTGAACCTGTGCCTCATCCACGGTAATCCCGTCGTCTGAAATCTGCAGCCAGGCTCCTGTGGTCTCCCCGTTCAGTACCTCCGTCACACTTCCAAAGGTGTAGGTAATGGAGGCATTTCTGTAATTGGAAAGAAGGGTGTTCAGCTCTGCTGCTTTTTCATTCAGTTCTGTGGAATCTGCGGTTACCTCTGCTGCCTTGTAAAGGTTTTCGTTCACCTCTATCTGCAGATTATTTTTGAAAAAAGAATCGTCCAGGCTCTGGCCGACGTAGGCTTCTGTGTACTGTCTTAATTTTCCCTCATCGATCTGGTTTCCAAGCTGATCCTGAATTACCACGTAAGTGTCCTGCTGGCTGTCATACTGAATGCTCGCACTCTGGGAGGCAACTCTCTCACCGCTTCCGGAAAAATTCCCTTCCGTTAACGCATCTGAAAACTTCTGGTCATCCCTCTGCACATTTAAGGTCACCACATCATTCTCTCTTCCACGAAAAAGCTTCCAGTTCTGTTGGTGTTCCTCCATAATCTGTTCCAGTTGGGAAAGCAGATCCGCCTGGTCCAGGGAATAACCCAGGTTTCCAAGGGTGACGGTATATACCGTATTTCCATTTTCCACGTAGGTCAACTGCTTCGATTCGAAAGCAGAGCTTAAGGTCTCGCTGGCTTTTTCGGGAGTAAGACGGGAAACATTTGCTCCGTTGACGGTAATGTTTCCGCCCATTGTCTTTGTATTTACTACGATCTCATATGCGATCAGACCAATCACCAGAAGAACAAGGATTACAATACAGGCAGTAAGAACTCCCTTCAGTTTTTTCTTCTGATTCCGGGATCTCTTCCCGGATTCTTTAATCCCATTCTTTCTTTTTTTCTCTTTGCTCATATCTGCTCTCACCTGTCTCTCACATCTTCGGCTGATAGCGCATGTCTGAAACATTGTAAACCGTCACAAAAGCTTTCGGGTCTTCGTGGTTGATGAAGTTCATCAGCTTCTGATATTCGTTTTTGTCTACAATGGTGATGATCTCATTGCGCTTCTGCAAGTTGTACGCTCCAATAGACTCGTAAATCGTCGCGCCGCTGTGAAGATCCTCGATGATAAACCTTCGAAGCTCCTCCTCTTTCTTTGTGATAATGCAGACGCGCCGTTTGATATTGTGGTCGAAAATAAAGTGATCCAGCACCATGCCGTTGAAATAGGTTCCCAGAATACTGAGCACCACCGTTTTCTTATCGTACACAAGTGCCGCGGAAAGTGCCACGCACATGCCGGAAAGGGACATGGCTTTGCCAAGCTCCATGTGCAGGTATTTGTTCATGATCTTTGCCACAATGTCCAGACCGCCGGAGGACGCATTCCGGTTAAACAAAATGCTAAGTCCTACGCTGACCACCAGGATGTAGCAGAGCACATCCAGTTCCTGGCTTCCGGTCATGGATTCAAAATCCGGGAAAATCCTTTCAAAAAGACCGATAAACAGCGGCAAAACAATGCTTGTATAAACGGTCTTTACTCCAAATTCCCTTCCGCAGGTAAAAAATCCGATGATCAGGAGCACCACGTTCAGGATCATGGTGATGGCAGACAAGGGCAGGGGAACAAAGTTGGACAGCACAATTCCAAGACCGGAAATGCTGCTGACCGAGGTATGGCTTGGCACCAGGAAAAAATAAACTGCCGCCGCAATAATAGCCACTGCCCAGGTAAGAATCACAGTTTCTTTTATGATATTTTTGTAATCCAGTTGTTTTTTCATAGCTTTTTAGTCTTTCTTATCAGTTTTATTTCGCTTTTGGGTCTCATTCTCCATCTGCGCTTTTGCTTTCCGTCCCATGCCGGTGTTGCTGTTCATAATGCTGGCGCGAGTGATCTTGTCGTTGCCAAACTTCATGCGGATGGCATCCAAAGCAGCATCCAGCTTCTGGCGCTGCTCTTTTTTCTTCGTATCCTCAAACAACGACATCTGCTCAAAGCTCTCATCTGTCAGTCCGGTGAGAGCAACACCGATCAGTCGAAGGGGCTGCCCC
>SKED01003096.1_pt1 | contig 10715 bp, 12 predicted proteins | sample 4826651 | NCBI WGS metagenome assembly SKED01 (sample SAMN11008818, study PRJNA524170) | human gut metagenome | biome: Human fecal sample; material: Feces; isolation source: fecal sample from pouch patient p19 | host: Homo sapiens | place: Israel: Tel-Aviv | collected 2016-06-28
GTACTTCAGTGCTGCGGATGTCTTTGCCATCTGCATCAGAGAGACGATTCCCTCCTGCATGCGGGCCCCTCCGGAGCAGGCAAATAAGATGACCGGAAGTCTTTCTTCTGTTGCCCGTTCTACTGCCCTTGCTATCTTCTCTCCAACTGCTTCTCCCATGCTGGCCATCAAAAATCTCCCATCACAGACTCCGATAGCCGTCTCACGGCCGTCAATCTTTGCTTTTCCTGTTATGACTGCTTCTGAAAGCCCTGTCTTTTCCTGCAGTTTTTCCAGTTTTTCTTCGTATCCTTTGTATTCCAGAGGATTCCCTCCCTGAAGATCAGAATCCCACTCTTCAAAAGAACCTTCATCTGTGACCATCTCGATCCTTCGTCTCGCATGCACGCGGAAATATCCCCCGCACTTCGGACAGATGTAATGATCTTTCTTTACATCCTCTGCAATAATTGCTCCTCCACACTTGTTACATTTGCGGAGTAATCCCTCCGGTACTTCCGGTCGTCTGGTAAATGTAATATAATTCTTTCTTCCGACAGCAATTCTGGTTTTCTTAAATACGTTGTCCAGCTTCATCAGCAGTCACCTCTACAGTCTTTCAATAAATTCAATATCTATATTTCCCTCAATGTAATCCGGATGATTCACAATTCCATACTGATAATCCACATTCGTGTCAATTCCTTCTATAATGACCTCACCCAGCGCACTCTGCATCTTGTGGATTGCTTCCTGACGGTTCTTCGCCCATACGATCAGTTTTGCCACCATGGAATCATAATACGGCGGAATCGTATAGCCGCTGTATATCGCAGAATCGATACGGATACCCTTTCCTCCCGGAAGATACATATCTGTGATCGTTCCCGGGGACGGACGGAATCCTTTCTCTGGATTCTCTGCATTGATCCTGCACTCGATCGCATGACCGGTCAGTCTGATATCTTCCTGTGTATAGGATAATTTCTGTCCGGATGCAATGCGGATCTGTTCTTTCACAAGATCTACACCTGTCACCCATTCTGTGACCGGATGTTCCACCTGGATTCTGGTATTCATTTCCATGAAATAAAAGTTCCCGGATTTTTCTAATAAGAATTCGATGGTTCCGGCATTCTCATAACCTGCCGCTTTGGCAGCTTTTACCGCAGCGTCACCCATCTTCTTTCTCAGTTCATCCGATAATGCAACAGATGGGGATTCTTCAACCAATTTCTGGTGATTACGCTGGATGGAACAGTCTCTTTCTCCCAGATGGATCACATTGCCATATTTATCCGCCAGGATCTGGAACTCAATGTGTCTTGGATTCTCTACAAAATGTTCAATGTACATCGTCGAATCGGCAAATGCCATCTCGGTCTCTTTCTGAGCCGTCTGGAATGCAGACTCGAACTCTTCCGGTGTCCAGGCGGTACGCATACCTTTGCCCCCGCCTCCTAAAGCTGCCTTAATGATAACCGGATAGCCAATCTCTCGGGCAAGTTCTGCACCGGTCTTTGCATCGTAGACGGGTTCTTTGCTTCCCGGAATGACCGGTACTCCCGCTGCCATCATCGTATTTCTCGCAACCTGTTTATTTCCAAGACTTGCAATGACTTTTGAATCCGGCCCGATGAATGTAATATTGCACTGCTCGCACAGCTCTGCAAATTTACTATTCTCTGACAGGAATCCAAATCCCGGATGGATTGCATCTGCACCGCTTATGATCGTTGCACTGATGATATTTTCCATACTGAGATAGCTGTCCTTTGACGGAGCCGGCCCGATGCAGATGGCTTCGTCTGCAAGCTTGGTATGCAGTGCTTCTTTGTCTGCCTCGGAATAGACCGCTACGGTCTCAATTCCCATCTCACGGCAGGCGCGGATGATACGCACCGCGATCTCTCCTCTGTTTGCGATCAATACTTTTTTAATCATCTTTCTTTACACTCTCCTATGTTGCTCTTATCTATCCGACCATGAATGTAAGCTCTGCACTTACGACTACTTTTCCATCCACGCTCGCAACTGCCTCGCCGACACCGACAGGTCCTTTTCTGCGGATGATCTTCGTCTCCAGACGTACCTTGTCTCCCGGGACGATCTTTCCTTTGAATTTGCATTTATTGATACCGCCGAAATATGCAATCTTTCCTTTATTTTCTTCCAGGCTTAAGATTGCAACCGCACCGGCCTGTGCCAGTGCTTCGATCGTCAGCACGCCCGGCATTACAGGTTCTTCCGGGAAGTGTCCCGCAAAGAATTCTTCTCTGTAAGATACGCATTTATATCCCACTGCATATTCTCCCGGCACATAATCTTCGATGTAATCCAACAGAAGAAATGGATGACGGTGCGGAATGATTTCTTTGATCTGATTGATGTTCAAATGATTCATATTGTCCTCCTACACGATGCGAAATAACGGCTGTCCGTATTCCACGCCTTCCTGATTATTTACCAGAATCTCTGCAACCGTTCCGCTGTAATCGCTTTCGATCTCATTCATCAGCTTCATGGCTTCCACGATTCCGAGTGTCTGTCCTTTTTCTACTCTGTCTCCGACTTTTACGAAGCTTTCTGCATCTTCTGCAGGTGCTGAATAAAATGTTCCTACCAGCGGAGACTCTACAATATTTCCTGCGACTGCTTCTTCCGCAGCTGCTCCCAGTGTCTGATCCCCTTCTGCATTCGTTTTTCCCATCTCAGCAGAAACCACTCCGGCAGAAGCTGTTCCGGTCATATTCACCGGTGCAGACACATTTTCCGTCACATAGCATGTATTTTCTTTCTTGCTCAAATGCAGTTTGATACCGTCTTCCTCATATTTAAAGCCTGTCAGATCTGACTTTGACACAGCATCTATGAGTTCGATCATTTTCTCCATTTCCATATGTCTTTGTCCCTCCTGCAATTCTCCGCTAGTCTTCATATCTCTTTAACAGTAACACCGCATTATGTCCGCCAAATCCAAGTGAATTTGTCAGTACATAATTGACTTCTTTTTCTACCGGCGCACCGATCGCATAGTTCAGGTCACACTCTTCATCCGGAGTTTCAGTTCCGACTGTCTGATGGATGAAATTGTCCTGGATTGTCTTCACACAAGTGATAAATTCCACACCTCCGGCCGCACCGAGCAGATGGCCGATCATGGATTTTGTCGAGTTGATCACAACATCTTTTGCCGCATCGCCAAGAGCCAGTTTGATCGCACGTGTCTCGAACAGGTCATTGTGGTGTGTACTGGTTCCGTGTGCGTTGATGTAATCTACCTGGGAAGGTTCGATTCCGCCTTCTTCCATCGCAAGTTCCATTGCTTTGGCTGCACCGCTTCCGTCTTCTGCAGGAGAAGTAATGTGATATGCATCTCCCGTAGAACCGTATCCGACAAGTTCGGCATAGATGACTGCACCACGTTGTTTTGCATGTTCCAGTTCTTCCAGAACAACTACACCTGCACCTTCTCCGAGAACGAATCCATCCCTGTCTTTATCAAATGGTCTGGATGCCTTCATCGGATCTGTAGAAGTCGAAAGTGCTGTCAGACTTGTGAATCCTGCGACTCCGGTCTCACAGATACATCCTTCTGCTCCACCCGCCAGCATCACTTCTGCGTCACCATACTGGATCGCACGGAATGCATCACCGATGCAGTTTGTTCCACTGGCACATGCTGTGACAACATTCGTGCATTTTCCTTTCAGCCCAAGCTGGATGGAAATATTACCTGCTGCCATGTTCGAGATCATCATCGGAACCAGAAGCGGATTGACTCTTCCCGGTCCTTTAGTCCGGATTTTTTCGTATTCTTTTTCTACAGCCTGCAGGCTTCCGATACCGGAACCCACAATTACACCGACACGGAACGGATCTTCCTTTGACATATCAAGTCCGGCATCTTCGAATGCTTCTTTTGCCGCTGCCACCGCATACTGGGAAAATGGTTCCATTCTTCTTGCTGCCTTAAAATCCATTCTGTCTTTTGCCTGAAAATCTTTTACCTCTGCTGCAATCTTTACTTTATATTCTGTGGTGTCGAATTTGCTAATCTCTCCGATTCCCACTTTTCCTTCTTTGATACCGTCCCAGAACTCCTCTACGGTATTTCCGATCGGAGTCACTGCTCCAAGTCCTGTCACTACAACCCTTCTCTTCATATATCTTAATCTCCTTTACATCACCATACCGCCGTCTACATGCAATACCTGTCCGGTAATATATCCCGCATCCTCTGACGCAAGAAATGCAACCGCATTCGCCACATCTTCTGCTTTTCCGAATTTTCCAAGCGGAATCTGTGCGGCAGACGCTTCTTTTATCTTTTCCGGAAGTACTTCTGTCATGTCGGTCTCGATAAATCCCGGTGCAACTGCATTGACCGTGATTCCTCTGGATGCCACTTCTCTGGCTGCTGTTTTGGTCAGTCCGATCACACCTGCTTTGGACGCCGCATAATTTGCCTGTCCTGCATTACCGCTGACACCTACAACAGATGCCATATTTATGATGCGTCCGCTTCTCTGGCGGATCATCTGGCGGAGCGCAGCTCTTATTGTATGAAATGTTCCCTTCAAGTTTGTGTCCAATACCTTATCAAAATCTTCTTCTGACATCTTCATAAGGAGTCCATCCTTTGTGATTCCTGCATTATTAACCAGAATATCAATTCTTCCCTGCTCCTTGATCACCGTCTCGATGAATTCTTTACAGGCATCAAAATCGGCCACATTACATTGTATGATCACCGCTTTACCGCCTGCAGACTCAACTTCATTCTTTACTTCTTCAGCTCTTTCTCTGGAACCGTTATAGTTGATCACAACTGTTGCTCCTTTTGATGCAAGCTTTACAGCGATTGCTTTTCCGATTCCTCTGGATGCTCCGGTTACAACCGCAACTTTTCCTTCCATTGTCTGATCCATCTTTACGATTCCTCCATCCTGTTTCCACCATCTACGAGTTCCTCACAGACTTTATCCACATCCTCCCACTGGGAAATGTGGAATACTTTCACACTTCGGTCGATTTTTCTTAAAAATCCTTCCAGTGTCTTGCCCGGTCCGATCTCAACAAATGTATCAACACCGTCTGCGATCATGCGTTCCATGCTCTGCATCCAGCGCACCGGTGAACTGATCTGTGTCGTAAGAAGTCCCGGAGTTTCTCTGATGTCTGTTACCTTCTCTGCTGTTACATTCGTTACATACGGAATTCTTAATTCGTGAAATCTGGTATGTTCCAGTTCTTCCGCCAGTTTCTCTCCTGCCGGAACCAGCATCTGAGAATGGAACGGTCCGCTGACATTTAACATAATGGTGCGTCTCGCCCCTGCTTCTTTTAACTTTGCAGCCGCTTCTTCTACAGCGTCTGTCTTACCGGTGATGACGATTTGTCCCGGACAGTTATAGTTTGCGACCGACACATCAGCAATCGGTTCGATCACTTTTTCTATTTCCTCTGCCGCCATAGAAATGACCGCACACATGGCTCCTTCTCCTGCCGGAACCGTGTTCTGCATCAGGATTCCTCTTTTTCTTACCAGGCGGATCGCATCCATATCGTTCATTCCTCCGGCAGCTGCGATCGCCGGGTATTCTCCCAGGCTTAATCCTGCTGTAATATCTGCTTTCAGTCCTTTACTTTCCGCAACTCTTGTCATTGCCAGACAGGTCGTGACCATTGCTGCCTGTGTATATTCCGTCAAATCCAGCCTGTCATTTTCTTCAAAGCAAAGTTCCTTCATATCCAGATCAAGTTCCTCACCTGCCTGGTCAAATATGTATCTTGCAATCTCACTGTTTTCATAAAAGTCGGCTCCCATGCCGGCTTTCTGAGCACCCTGTCCCGGATAAATAAATGCAATCTTACTCATAGAATCCCTGTCCTCCGATTAATGCATCTGTCTCTGTTACCAGTTTCTGGATCAGATCTTTACATGACATTCTTTCTTTTACCATGCCGGCAATCTGTCCTGCCATTACGCTTCCGTTCTTTACATCACCCTCTACGACTGCTTTTCTGAGGCCGCCAAGTGTGAGCTTTTCCAGTTCTTCGAATTCTGCTCCGGCATTTTCCAGTTCCAGATATTTTCTCGTCATATCATTGCGAAGGGCTCTGACCGGATGTCCTGTGGTTCTTCCTGTTACTCTGGAATCAATATCCTTCGCTTTGATGATTCTTTCTTTGTAATTCTCATGTACCTGGGATTCATCTGTTACAACAAAATGTGTTCCCATCTGGACGCCTTTTGCTCCCAGCATAAATGCCGCAGCAATTCCTCTTCCATCGGCAATTCCTCCGGCTGCAATAACCGGAATACTGACTGCATCTACAATCTGTGGAACAAGTACCATCGTTGTACTCTCGCCGATATGTCCGCCGGCTTCACAACCTTCTGCTACCAGTGCATCCGCACCACAGCGTTCCATTCTTTTTGCCAGGGCCACAGAAGCAACGACCGGAATAACCTTTACGCCGGCTTCCTTCCACATCTTCATGTATTTCTCCGGATTACCCGCACCGGTGGTAACAACCTTTACGCCTTCTTCGACGATCACCTTTGCAACTTCATCTGCATAAGGACTCATCAGCATGATGTTGACACCGAATGGTTTGTCTGTCAGTTCTTTTGCCTTACGTACCTGATCTCTTACCCAGTCTGCCGGAGCACTTGCTGCACCGATGAGTCCCAGTCCGCCGGCTTCGGATACACCTGCTGCCAGATGGTATTCTGCCACCCAGGCCATACCGCCCTGAATGATCGGGTATTCAATTCCTAATAATCTGGTTACTTCTGTCTGCATAATCTCTATACTCCCTGTCTTTTTATAATCTCATTTTTATGTTACTGTCCTGTATTTCTTACTCTTTGTGAGCATTTACGTACTCTACAACATCACCTACTGTTACGATCTTTTCCAGATCTTCGGATGGAATCTCGATTCCGTATTCATCTTCCAGTGCCATTGTCAGTTCAAAAAGATCCAGGGAATCTGCTCCGAGGTCATCTTTGAATGATGCATTTTCTGTGATCTTGCTTTCCTCTACTCCTAAGTTATCTGCTACCATTTTTTTAATCTGTTCTAACATGTTTTTGTTCTCCTTCTCATATTTGTTTTTACTGTTTTTTACCATTCCAGAATACTTGCGCCCCAGGTAAGTCCTGCGCCAAATCCCGCGAGGATAATCTTCTGACCTTTTTGCAGCTTTCCGGCTCTGTTCAGTTCATCAAGAAGAATCGGAATGCTTGCGGAAGATGTATTTCCGTATTCTTCCAGATTCATCGGAAATTTTTCCAATGGCTCGCCCAGCCGCTTTGCGATTGCTTCTACGATCCTTTTGTTCGCCTGATGTAAGATATAAAAGCTGATTTCTTCCTGAGCCACATTATTTTTTTCCAGCACTTCTTTTACTGCCTGCGGCACGCTCTTTACTGCAAACATAAATACTTCTCTTCCATCCATCTGCATCAGATATTCTTTTTCATCCGGCTTCGGCAGATCTTCCGGCGATAACTCGCTTCTGTCATATCTGCTCCGGCAGCACAGTGCTTCTCCTTTGGAACCATCGGAGTGTGTCACTGGAAGATAATATCTCATATCTTCACTTTTCAGTACCGCTGCTCCGGCACCATCCCCGAACAGGATACATGTTCCGCGGTCCTTCCAGTTCGTCAGGTTCGACAAACTTTCACTGCCAATGATCAGAGCCGTCTGATACACACCCGCATTCAGATACGCCGCCGCTGTATTATAAGCAACTACGAATCCGGTACATGCCGCACTCAGATCAAAACAGGTTGCACGCTTTGCTCCGAGTTCTCTTTGCACTTCACAGGCTGTACATGGAAGTATTACATTTGAAGAAATCGTAGAAACGATGATCAGATCCACGTCGTCTGCAGTAATACCTGCATTTTCAAGTGCCTGTCGTCCGGCTTGGACGGCCATGGATACCGTCGTCTCTTCTCTGATGATATGACGTCTCACGACTCCGGTTCTCTCCCGAATCCACTCATCACTGGTATCAACCAGTTTTGCAATGTCATTGTTATCCATTACAAATGATGGTACGCAAGATCCTGTCCCACATATTCTTCCAGTCATTCTAAATACCTCTGATTTATTTTGATTCTAAATTATTTTGACTGTCAAAGTATATATCAAGAAATTTTGTTTGTCAAGTATTTTGAATATCAAAATATATTTTTATTTTTCCGGACGTCTGGTGTTTACCTGGAATTCATATAATTATGATAATATATTTTAACTTATAGCAGTTTCTCTTCCCATTCTTTTTCTTTGAAGCCGGTCAGAACGAAATTATCTCCGATTACTAATGGGCGTTTTACGAGCATTCCGTCGGTTGCCAGGAGTTTTAACTGGTCGTCTTCGGTCATTTCTTTTAATTTGTCTTTCAGGTTCATCTGTTTGTATATCATACCACTGGTATTGAAGAACTTTTTGAGTGGAAGTCCGCTCATTGTGTACCATTCTTTTAATTCTTCGTAAGTTGGATTTTCTTCTTTAATTGCTCGTTCTTCAAATTCTACGTTGTGTGCTTCCAGCCACTTTAATGCTTTCATGCAGGTGCTGCATTTTCTGTATGCAAATACTTTCATCATAGATTCTCCTTTTCCATCTTTCTAATTTTTTACAATATCATTACTGACGTTTCATATCGTTCTTCCAACGTTTTATTTCTTCTACACTATGTCCTACTGCTTCTGCAATCATGTCTTCCCTTGCTCCTAATTCAAGCAACTTCATTGCTGTTTCATATTTTCCTTTTTCTTTTCCACGCTCTTCTCCTATTAACTCTCCCGCTTTGTAAATCTTATCCATCTCTTTACACATAATCTCCACTCCTTCCTGTGTCTCTTTCAATACTCTTACCCGCTCTGCCAATACTTTGCTATACATGTCTTCTGCCTTTGTACAATGAAAATCATGCATCAATCTGCCCAGATCTGTATTTTCTTTCATCCGGGCGTTAATATATATAATTTCGCTTTTATCATTATAATCTCTGCCGGTTTCTCTTACAGTCCGTTTGATATGTAAGATGGGTGCAACTTCATTTTCTACTTCCTCATCTACGATAAAAATAACCTTTGATTCCGGCAGTTTTTCAAAATCTTCTCCCGCAAACAGACTATGTGCGTCTATTATACTGCTGTGGTAGCGCAATCTTTTTGGGCCTGCTCCGGCTTTTTCCTGCTGTACTTCTATATCATATATTTCTTTTCTGCCATTCACAGCCACACAGTCAAGTACAGCCGATCTTCCCTGTAAATTCTTGTAATCTTTCTGAACAACGACTTCTGTTAATTCCAGATCATCATTTTCAGTAATAACTCTTAATACATATTCCGCACATTCCAGAATATTTAACACGTTCCGCATGAACATATCACTCATCATTGTCAGCTCTGCGACTAACTTCTCATAATATTGGAACCGTTCATTAACAGAACCTGCCAACTGCACGTTATCCAAGCTTTTTCGCTTTTGAAACCATACAGGATCTGATATACGTCATTCCTGTGACCAGATAAATGACAGCTACAACAAGAACCGCCAATATACCAGTATTCAAGAACATATTTGCTATTAATGTAAGCAACAATAATATCGGTATTACTTTGTTCAATACAATATACGTCTTATATGCACTTTTGTATATAATTTCTTTTTCTGCTTCATCACAGCTTTCCACCCACTGTTCCGTAAATTTGCTTGAAGTTGGATCACCTTTTTTCTCCGGATGTGCCGCCTGTATCGCTTTTACATAACGTACAGAAAGATAAATATCGTAGAAATAGCACAGTATAAATATAATGCAGGCGAATAAAAAATATCTGGATTTTCCTGATTCTATATACTTCAAAGAATATCCAAAGGATAAAATTATGATGCAGGCCACCTGTGACACCAAATTAACCCCACTGGTCCACGCTCCCCATTTTTCTTCTTCGTAATCCAGTTCATAGAATCTGTCCTCATCTGCATCCTTCATTTCTTTGTATACATTCTTTAACCGGTATAAACTGTATTCACCAACAACTACCGTAACAACCGCGATTATAATCAGAGCTGGAAATATATATTGCTGAATCGTTCCGTTAATCGTTCTGATTCCTGCATCTATTCCTTTTTTCATCAGTTCATAGATGACTGCCGACACGCCTCCGGCGATTCCCCCGATTATCACTGCCGCGAGCATCTTCCACGTTGCGGTAAAATAACTACTTTTCTTTTCCTTCATCATTTATCTCCTCTTCATATATAAAAATATCTTCTACACTGACTTCACAAATCTTCGCAATCTTTAATGCAAGTGTTACTGACGGCGAATAGTCTCCTCTCTCTATCTGGCTGATCGTCTGTCTGGATACGCCTGCGAGCTTTCCCATCTCGGTCTGATTGACGCCAAGTCTTGATCTGTATTCCTTCAATCGGTTTATTAAAGGCAAATGCTCATCTCCTTTATCAATCATATTTTGACAACTTTTCTTGTCATTTAGATTCTAACAGATGACAACTATAGTTGTCAAGTTTTTATTTAATGCATTATGGCGACTGTCACCGATCGGAATAAACTTACAAGGTCCTATCCTGTGCTGACTTCAACATGGGGAAATTCTAAAGCAAAAAAGTTGACCTAAAAACGAGCTCACAAAAAATCCAAACTCGACATTCGTCTCAGACAGTGGATTTTTTGTGAGC
>SKED01003099.1_pt1 | contig 10704 bp, 10 predicted proteins | sample 4826651 | NCBI WGS metagenome assembly SKED01 (sample SAMN11008818, study PRJNA524170) | human gut metagenome | biome: Human fecal sample; material: Feces; isolation source: fecal sample from pouch patient p19 | host: Homo sapiens | place: Israel: Tel-Aviv | collected 2016-06-28
TTTCTTCTCTGCTCGTTGCAGCAGAGTCGATGTAAAATTTGTCTTTTAGTCCTTGATTGTTTACCATGTGTTGGAAAACAAATTGGGCCATTGTGCTTCGGCAGATATTGCCGTGGCAGATGAAAAGTACTTTTATCATTGTTTTATTTCTCCTTGATTTGCCCCGGAATGCCCTGTTTCGCAAGGATTTCCGGGGTTATTGTGATATGCTCTGAAATTACAGATTGCGGCAAATCAGAACAGAATTAAGCAAGTTGTTACTACCTGTTAGTAGTAAAATTAGTAGTAAAACGGGATGAAGTTACTACTAAGGATGTTCAAATGTCACTATCTAAATATATTTTCTTCAATATATCAAAAATTGGAACAAATGGCTTAAAGTCTACTTCATCAAAAGGAGTTTTTCCTTCTAACATCAAGTTAGCGAATGTCATTTTCGATAAAGCCATATTAATATTTTCATCATCTAACAAGGTTACCCTCTCGCCTGTAGAACCTTCAATGATATTTATTTTTTCTGGTCCACAAACAGCCTTTTTTTCACATATAACACCTAAAGATGGTGCATATCCACGTCTATCAAACTCATTACCCATATACAGTCTTCGTTTTACATTCTGATTCTTTGTTTCTATTTCTGTCTTAATCACTTCATCAGAATATAAATGTTCTATGCAAATTCCCGGTGTTGCAGTTCTAAAGTCCGGAATAGGAAGTATAAAAGAATATACATTATTACCCCATTTTTTAAATTGGTTTCCATCTTTTCCACCAAGCTTCTTGTTAGTATCATTATGGTCTCTATCTGCAATAAATACCATCTTCCTCTTCTGCATGATTTTCGCCATATTTTCACATAATGAAACTAATTGACCATTACCCATTTCAAGCTTTACTTTAGTGCTTTGTGAACTATTATTAGGCTCATATTCAAGAAATTCGAATTCAAAACCTGTAAACAATTCAGCATACTCAGGCATATGTGACAATTTATTATATGCAGCTTTCATATGTTTCCAGTCTGTAGTCCCCTCCGTAACAATTAACATCTTATCTTGTTTATTACTTACAGCATCATATATAGCCTGCTCGTATTGTTGTGTATTGGTTAAGTATGTATAGGCTTTTTGAAATTCAGAAAAACGTTCAGCATTGATTTTCAAGCCTTGCGGCATCTCATATATCTCAAATCCTTCTGTTCCAAATTGTTCTTCCATTCCAAGCAGGAAAAGTGGTGAATGTGTCGTAATAATAAACTGAACTTTTGGAAACAACGCAATCAGTTTTGGAAGCACTTCCCTTTGTAATATAGAATGTAAATGAAGTTCTATTTCATCTACGACAACAACTCCAGATATTTCAGATAAATGAATACTATTATTAATATTTATAGTATCTGCGTAACGTACAATCGTTGCGAACATATTGAATAATGCACTTTGTCCTGTAGATAATGAATCAAGTGAAGGCACAATAAGCGAATTATCGCTTCGCCTTTTAATATTAAATCTTGAGCCATGTATACTTCTAAAATTCAAGCCAAAATAGACTTCTTCTCCTATGATGTTACTCATAATCTGTTCAATATTCTTACGAGCAACACCAAGACTCATGATATCAACTGGGCTGACATTCTCCAACCTCAATCCACCTTGTTCATCTGTACCAATATCCCCTCTTGAATCAACTATTACATCTAACAGCCACTGAAGTGTTTTCGAAGTCATTGCATTAACTAAAATTGGTAATTCCATTTTACCTGCAAACCGGGGTTTTACAGCAATATGCTCATAATCTGTTGTTTCGTAATACTGATCACCTAGCCAAGACGGCTTTTCATATCTATCTGGTCCAAAATAGCAAATAATATCACTTGATATTATTTTTTCCGCATCTTCCTTACTTGCTGTAGTCTGCTTAAAATTTTCATCGTCTGTCCAAGATATTTGTTGAGAACAATCGTCGCAATTCTGTCTAAATTCTTCATTTGATATTCTTCCGCTCTTAAATACATAATCAATTGAAGGTATTTCTCCACTCAGACTTTCATATTTTATATATGAATATAAATATTTTTCACCAGTATGAATCTCTATAGGATTTATAATTTTATAAAACTCATATCCCTCTGTTTCACCATGTTTTCGTGCATCAGGATATGCAGCTCCTGCTATTTCATAAAAAGAGTCAACAACATTTGAGATAAGTGTGGACTTACCAGTTCCATTTTCGCCTACTAACACTACTGGCTTTGGGACGCCATTTTCCAAAGGTAATAATAATTGTATTTTCTTTATTGGTCCTAGATTTTTAGAAACTATTTTTCTGATGTACATTTTTACCCCTCCAATACAAAAAATCTAATTCATATTATATCAACAAATGCCAATTATAGCCATAGAAAAAACGCCCCAGCCTAAGCCAGAGCGTCATCCTTCTTTCATATTAAACTACCTTGAACATTTTCTGTGACATTGGTTTCTCCTTCTTCTGCTCAACCTCCGCCTGTGCCTTCCTGAATTCTTCCATCCTCTTCAATTCTTCCTCAGCATCATCGAATTCGATATGCGTGTACACATTCATTGTGACTGATATATCCGAATGCCCCATGAGGTACTGCAGTGTCTTGAGATTCATTCCCGATTTTGCCATATTCGAGCAATATGTGTGTCGGCATACATGAGGCGTGATATTTGGCAACTGCACCCGGTAGATATCATTGTACCTTCCAACCATATGATTGAAGCGGTGCTGCCAATGCATTGCAACAAGTGGCATTCCATTATCATCGTAAAATAGGAATCCACTATATCCGTCTATGGATTTTTCCACTTTTGGTGCATTTCTATCCTCAATGATTGCCTGAAACATCTGTGCCACATCCTCTGTAATCGGCAATACTCTTGTTCCAGCATCCGTTTTTGTGGTTTCTATGATGTACCGCATATCCGATGTTCTCTGTAGCTGGTGGTCAATATTTACAGTTCTGTTCTCAAGATCAATGTCCTTCAGCGTCAAGCCACAAAATTCCGATATTCGCATTCCCGTATGAAAGAGTATGTACACCACTTCATAATATTTACAGTACACCACATCGTCATGCACAAACTTTAGGAACTTTCTCATCTGGTCTTTGGAAATTGCCTCTCTTGTGACTGCATCATTTACCAATACTCCGGCAAGCTGAAATCCGAATGGATTCTTTACCAGAATGTCATCATCCACCGCCATCTGAAAGGCTGGTCGCAGCACTCCCCGGATGGTATGAATGGAACTGTAGCTTTTCCCATCTTCCTGTTGCAATTTTATAAGGAACAGCTTTGCATCGGAAGTTTTCACACTTCGTATCGTCTTTTTGCCAAATGTTTCCTTCGCAAGCAATCTCTGTACTGTAACATATCCCTGTTTCGTACTTTGCCTTACTCCGGTCTTTGTTTTCAAATATCGGTCTACCAGTTCACAGACAGTCATCTGTCCGTCCACGATATTTACAAGCAAATCCAAATCTGTGTTTACCTGTTTTTCCAGTTCCCTAAGCGACAGACATGGCTTTTTGCCCTTTGGAAGTTTGTCCGTAGGCTCCAGTTTCCAACTGTATACAAAGTGTGGTTTTCCATCAATGTGATATTTATATTGATATTTTCCGTCTGCTATTACACTCTCTCCCGGTCTTAATACTCTACGCTTGGAATCTCGCCTTGTCTGTCCTCTTCCTGCCTTTGCCATTATACCCGCCTCCTTAGTTCTGGATGGTTACGCAGATACCTTTCAAAGGCTACACGAAGAATCAGCTTGCGTTCTCCGTAGTATGCCAGAAAATCTTCTCCATCCGTATTATTCAATAAATCATAAAATTTTCTCCGGCTCAGAACAAAATATTCAATTGCCTCAGAAGGATTCAAAATATCCTTTTCTGCTAAACTTGGTCTTGCCATAAAAGTACTTCCTTTCTGCCAAAAATGGCTGTTTTCAAGGGTTTTCGGGGTCATCCTATGTTCGCTCTTATGCCCTGTAATAGCAACTACTTTCGGCAGATAAAAGGAACTATATTTCTGAAGAATTAAGAATAAATTCTTCGAACTTCGGGCGGATAATGAGGAATCGGTTTCCACAGTACACCGCCACCGTTCCAAGGTTATCCTCTGCAATTCTTCTCAGTTTCTTTATACCAATATTAAAATAAGCTGCTGCCTCCTTGATGGTGAGCATATACTTCTCACTAACAGGAAGTGTTTCATTGCTTTCTGCATTCATAGTATCTCTCCTTCCGACAAGGTGGTCACACAGCTGACTCCTTTGTACTATTTTTCCTTTTTTGTCATTTTTACTCTGATTCTGTGATATTTGCCCCCAGGGGCGGTCTGAATCTCTGTCACCTTTTATGCAGGGCAACGGTGCCGCCCCTTCACGCACAAAAACTGCGAATTTAAACGGGGTATTAACCCCCAATACAGCTAAATACCATACAAGGGGTGTTTATTATGTTAAGGCGATATGAGTTGAACGATGATGAATGGAACCGCATTGTGAATCTACTTCCTCCGGAAAATACAGGCAAGCGGGGACGTCCACGAAAGTGTAATCGCACAATCTTAAATGGAATGGTTTGGATTGCACGCAGCGGTGCACCCTGGCGTGACCTTCCGGAACGTTATGGACCATGGGAAACCGTTTACAGTCGCTTTCGTAAATGGATTGAAGACGGTATATTGGATAATATTTTCCGGATTTTAAGTCTGGATGCAGAATTTGAAGAGCTTTCTATGGATGCGTCCATCGTTCAGGCACATCAGCATAGTGCCGGAGCTAAAAAAGGGGGGCTTCCCCTGAAATCGGCCGGAGCCGAGGCGGACCAAGTACCAAAATCCATGCCATCGTAGAAGCGTACGGGAACCCAGTCCGTATTATGATTAGCGAAGGCCAGAAAAATGATATTCCATATGCAATTCCTCTTTTAAAACAAATCAACATTAATGGAAGCAAGATTTTGGCAGATCGAGGCTATAACAGTAACAAAGTATTAAAATACATCCATGCAAATGGTGCAAAAGCGACGATTCCATCCAAAAGGAATGCAAAAATACAACGTTCTTGTGACTGGTGGCTTTATAAAGAGCGGCATCTTGTAGAAAAGCTGTTCTTGAAATTAAAAGCGTATCGGAGGATAGCGACCCGTTATGATAAACTTGCATGTACCTATCTGGGATTTTTATGCCTTGCTTCCATATTGATTTGGTTAAAATAAACAATTTCTGATTTTTTTCAAACACGCTCTAGTAAAACCGACTGTAACAATTACTGCAATAGACAATTAAAGAAAGAGTATGAATGGCTGAAAGAAGTGGATAAATTTGCTCTGACAAATGCGATTTACAACATGGATGCTGCATACCAGAAGTTTTTCAAGGAACACGCAGGTTATCCGAAGTTTAAGAGTAAACACGATAATCATAAGTCATATACAACAAATTTTACGAATGGCAATATAACAGTAGATTTCGGGTGCAATAGAGTAAAACTGCCTAAATTAAAAGGAATAAAAGCAAAACTGCATAGAAATTTTATCGGACAGATAAAATCGGCAACGATATCACAAGTTCCGAGTGGAAAATATTATGTATCAATTTTAGTGGAAACAGAACACGTGGAACTGCCACATATAAATCAAAATACAGGAATAGATTTAGGTATTAAGGAGTTATGTATTACTTCTGCTGGAAAGAAATACGAAAATCCAAAAATCATCAGAAAATACGAAAAGAAACTGGTGAAACTGCAAAGGCAGTTAGCCCATAAAGAGAAAAGAAGTCAAAATTACTGCAAAACAAAGAAAAAGATAGCATTATGCCATGAAAAAATAACAAATACCAGAAAAGATTATCTGCACAAGATGTCCCATGAGATTATCAGCGAAAACCAAGTGATAGTTTCGGAAGATTTGCAGATAAAAAACATGGTAAAAAATCACCGTTTGGCAAAGTCTATAAGTGATGTATCATGGTATGAGCTGACAAGACAGTTAGAATATAAGGCAAAGTGGAATGGCAGGAAATATGTCAAAATAGATAGATTCTATGCCAGTAGTCAGCTGTGTTCAGTCTGTGGATACCAAAATACAGAGACAAAAAATCTATCAGTAAGGGAATGGACATGTCCTGTCTGTGGAACAAATCATGACAGGGATATCAACGCAGCAAAAAATATACTGGAAGAAGGATTAAGACAAATAGCATAAAAATAACAATATAGGGCAGGGACTGCCCGAATTAACGCCTGTGGAGATAGTAGGTTACGAGGTCTGCGAAGCAGGAAGCCCATTGGCTTTAGACAATGGGTAGTTCACCTGTTACCAGTATAAACCACCTTTTTGAAAATACAAGAGAAACCGCAGATCCGGCTCTTAAATGGGCCTGACCTGCGGTCTCCAATTTATCGTCTTTGACAGACATTTCTATTATATCTTTTATGATCTTTGATTAGCTTCTGCGTCTTCTTCTGAAGATCAGAGTAATAAATGCTGCAACCATTGCAGCCTCGATCATGAACAGATAGAACATAACGTGTGAATTGTCACCCTTTACAGTCGTCTTATCGCCTGATGGGTTCTGATCAGAAATATTCTGTTTTATCATTATCCGGTTCTATCGTCTTACTTTGTGAATTCTACGACGACTTCCCGTTCGTCTGCCACATTTTCGAACATCCCTTTGATTACTTTCTTCGCATTCTCATCTGCATTTTCAAGGAATCCATATTCGTCTGATTCTGCTTTTTTCTTTGCTTTCTTTTCTGCTTCCCCGACTAATTCCATGACTGCCTCTTTATCTACACTCATAATTGCGAAGTTCGTGTCATAGATCTTCAGGTCACTGGACTTGATCTTGATTGAATCTTCATCGATCGTGCAGTGCGGGATTGTGATCGTAATCTTGTCATCGGTCTCTTTGATCTTTGCGTTCTGCACATCCAGCCCGGCAGTGATGGTTGTTTTATACTGTACCAGGAACCGGTTCTTGTTGAGCAGCGGGATGGTTCCCTTTGTGCTCCTGAATACATCTGAGATGATCATCTTCTGTGTGGTCAGCTCTGCAGCATCCTCCAGTGTGGTCTCGAGCGGGATGCTCTCTTCCTTCGGACTGGTGATATACTTGTATGCAGATATCGAACCGATACCGATCACAACTGCAAGAATTACGGCGATGATTACTTTAAATTTTGTCTTCATAGGCATCTCCTCTCTTCTGTACATTTACTCTTTTCTCTTGTTTCTAGTTTCTGCTAAGCAGTGTCACGATTCCGACTATGATCAGAATCGGGAATGCCAGATAGATTAACCCGGCGAATACCATACCGATCAGGATCACCGGGAAGAATACCACGGTCAGTATTAATTTTGACACTCCCCAGGCTGCCCTTAAGCCGAATATCAATAGCTTTCCAAATATTCCCAACATACAGATCAAAAATAATAACGTTAACATAAGCTGTCTCTCCTGTTCTTACTATGCGAATACATCTTCTGTTTGTTACGGATGTATTTTCTGAATTCACTATAATCATTTCCAGACTATAAATATACACCGAAATTATGGAAATGGTATTACGTATTCCTCTTTTTTCGAGAAATTTAAGAAATGCGTATATCAAAAAGACGGAAAAGCCTGGCCTTTTGCTTCTCCGTCTTTTGTATCATATTACTCCTTACGCACACAGACTTCTGGCTCTTGCAAGCAGCTGCCGGGTATCTTTCTTATTCAGTTCTAAAATGTTCTTGCTTTCGGCCGGTACCGCATATCAGATACTGTATACACTGTCACGAATGCCTCCGGATCTTTTTTACTGACATAATTCATCAGTTTCTGATATTCGTTCTTATCTACGATTGTAATGATCTCTCTGTATTTCTGCATATTGTAAGCACCCATTGCCTCATAGAATGTTGCCCCGCTGTGCAGCTCATGTAAAATGAACTGGCGCACCTCTTCTTCATATTTTGTAATGATACAGACACGTCTCTTCACATTCTGTCCAAAGATAAAATGATCCAGCACAATACCGTTAAAGTATGTACCAAGCACACTCAGTACGACCGCTTTTTTATCATAGATCAATGCGGAAGAAAGTGCCACACACATTCCTGAGATGGACATCGCTTTTCCCAGTTCGACATGAAGATATTTATTCATGATCTTTGCCACGATATCCAGTCCGCCGGACGACGCATTCATATTAAATAAGATGCTGAGTCCGAAGCTTACAACCAGAACATAACATAACACATCCAGTTCCGTACTGTTTGTCAGCGATTCAAAATCCGGAAATACATGTTCAAATACTGCCAGATACAGTGGCAGCAAAATACTTGTATATACCGTCTTCGCCCCAAATTCTTTCCCACAGGTTATAAATCCGATCAGCAGTAAGACCACATTCAGTATCATCGTAACCGTTGATACATGTAACGGTACATAATGCGCAATAATGATCGCCAGCGCAGATACGCTGCTGATCGAGGTCTGGCTCGGAATCAGAAAGAAATACACGGCCGCGGCGATGATCCCCACTGCTATCGTCATGACGGCAATTTCTTTTAGATTGTCCGGTGTGACAACTTGTTTTTTTTCTCTGTTCATTTTCTATTCCCCACTTTTATAAATATTTCATCATCGTTGGCGCAAGGATGTTCATATCAACAGGCTTGGCAACGTGATCATCGCTTTTTTATCATCCTTCATCTTCCGGATGGTTAATGTCGTATCGAACCCATTCATAACCGGCATCTGAATATCCATAAGGATCATCTTATAATAGTCCGCATCTGCCTTTTCAATCATGCTAATACATGCAACTTCGTCAGTTGCAACTTCGACAATACACCCTTCTTCTTTTTTTGATGCTTTTTTGCAAGGGATCGTCACTGTAAAAGTGGATCCCTCACCGAGCTTACTTTCCACCTCTAGCGTACCACCCATCAGATCCACAAGCTTTTTCACGATTCCCATGCCGATGCCGCTGCCCTCAATCTGGGTAATCGTAGAAGTCCGCTCTCTTTCGAACGCTTCAAAGATATGCTTTTGGAACTCTTCTGCCATACCAATTCCATTATCGGTGATACTGATGATCATATCACACCAGTCTTCTTTCTCACAAGGTCTCTGTGCAATCTTACAGGATATTGTACCTCCTGTATCTGTATACTTGACCGCATTACTTATGATGTTGATGCAGTTTCCTTATTTACTTCATTTTAACATAATATCGCAGCACTGGGGGACGGTGTTTATGGCTTTTTTACTGTCTTTTTATGTAATGCACGAATACAAATATAATACAGGCTAATCACCGGTGGAAGCAATAATGCCGAAAACTAAAATTTATAACCGCTATGGATTTGATGAATTTTCAGAAAAAATGATTCAAAAAATCCAAATGCACATTTTGTGGCTGCACTCCTTGATATCGATAATTTCAAGTTTATCAATGATATCTCGAAACATCTTCCAGGTGCATTTATCATATACAGAGCTGACGGAACTTATTTTTCTGTGCTTGATCATGGAAGAATTGTAGAGAGCCCGCAATACGGAAAGGTATTTTACGTATTGTTCATGGATTGGAAAGATATGCATATTCGTTACAATGATAAATTCGCAAGATAATAAAATATTGCAAAAAAAACAGAGCGTATGATCTATTTTCATACGCTCTGTTTCGCAGTTTTCTTTGCTGCTTGAGGATTTTGCCAGCCCAAAGTGTCTATATCAGAACCTTTTATCGTTCCTTGATATAGACACTCTTCTTTTTAACAGTCATCCTGTCAACTAATTAATATTTTCACCGTTGGTTGAAATAACTTCTTTATACCACTCAAAAGAATCTTTCTTTCGTCTGGACAAGTCTCCTGTTCCATCATTATGTTTATCCACATAAATGAATCCATATCGCTTATCCATCTCACCGCTTCCTGCACTGACAAGGTCGATACATCCCCATGGTGTATAACCCATCAAATCTACACCATCTTCCTCTACTGCCTTTTTCATTTCTGAAATGTGGTGCTGCAGATATTCCACACGGTATGAATCGTGAATGCTTCCATCCGCTTCTAACGTATCATATGCTCCAAATCCATTTTCTACAATAAACAGTGGTACTTTGTAGCGATCTGTAAACCAATTCAATGAATAGCGCAATCCGATCGGATCAATCTGCCATCCCCATTCACTTGTCTTTACATACTGATTCTTTATGCGATCCTTTTCTCCGCGGTAGTCATATTCCGGATTGTCTAGTTCTGCTTTTGTACAGAAAGACATATAATAACTGAAACCAATATAATCGACACAGCCTTGTTTCAACACTGCAAAATCTTCTTCTGTTACGTCGATCTTGAGCTTTTTTCTTTCCCAGTATTTCAAAATATTTACAGGATATTCTCCTTTTACATGCACATCTGCATAATAATATCTTTTTTGCATGGCTTTTTCGGCCTGCAGTATATCTTCCGGACGGCAGGTAGCCGGATAGATCGGGCACATTGCGATCATGCAGCCAATCTGAAATTCTGGATTGATCTCATGTCCTGCTTTTATCGCTTCGGCACTGGCAACCAGTTCGTAGTGAGATGCCTGATACATCAATTCTTCTACATTTTCTTCTGGTTTAACTACAATCCCGGAATTAGCGTAAAGCATGAATCCGTCA
>SKED01003100.1_pt1 | contig 10702 bp, 7 predicted proteins | sample 4826651 | NCBI WGS metagenome assembly SKED01 (sample SAMN11008818, study PRJNA524170) | human gut metagenome | biome: Human fecal sample; material: Feces; isolation source: fecal sample from pouch patient p19 | host: Homo sapiens | place: Israel: Tel-Aviv | collected 2016-06-28
CTGTGTCTGTCAGCGAGGCCCGCACCCTGACCATCACCCCGTGGGACCGCACCCTGCTGCGCGCCATCAGCAAGGCGATCCTGGCCAGCGATGTGGGCATCAACCCCATCGATGACGGCCAGACCATCCGTCTGAACTTCCCGGCTCCCACCGAGGAGCGCCGCAAGCAGCTGGCCAAGGAAGTCTCCAAGATGGGCGAGGAGGCAAAGGTCGCCGTCCGCAACGTCCGCCGTGACGCCATGGATAAGGCCAAGGCCATGAAGAAGGCCGGTGAGCTGACCGAGGACACCCAGAAGACCATGGAAGAGGACGTCCAGAAGCTGACCGACAAGTACGTGAAGAATATCGACGCTGCTGTGGAAGAAAAGCAGAAGGAGATCATGTCCGTCTGATTCTGACTGCAAGCAAGCAGGGAGGTGCCGTGCGCTGAAAGAAGGTGCGCGGCACTTTTTGCCAGACTGAAAATAGAGGAATAAGATCATGGAACATCCAAAGGATTTTGCAAAGGGGCTGTCCATCGGCATCATCATGGACGGCAATGGCCGCTGGGCCAAGAGCCGCGGCCTGCCCCGCACCGCCGGCCACAAAAAGGGCGCACAGGTCTTTCAGGACATTGCGAACTACTGCGATGAGCTGGGTGTGGAGTCGGTGTATTTCTACGCATTCTCGACCGAAAACTGGAAGCGTCCCGCCGAAGAAGTGGGTGCTATCATGCGGCTGTTCGGCGAGTACCTCATCAAGGGCTTCGACTACAAGAACCGGAACATCCGCATCTGCTTCATGGGCGACCGCACTGCACTGGACCCCAAGCTGCAAAAGCTGATGAACGAGCTGGAGACCGACTCGGCTTCCAAGACCGGTCTGACCGTCAACATCGCCATCAACTACGGCGGACGGCCTGAGATCGTCCGGGCGGCCCAGAGCCTCGCGGCCAAGGCGGCTGCGGGCGAGCTGAAACCCGAGGACATCACGGAAGAGGCTCTTTCGGCCCAAATGTACACCGCCGGCCAGAAAGACCCCGACTTCATCCTCCGCCCCAGCGGAGAAAAGCGGCTCTCCAACTTCATGCTCTGGCAGGCAGCCTACTCGGAGCTGGTGGAGATGGACGTTCTGTGGCCTGATTTCACCCGTGATGACCTCGATGCCGCCATCATGGAGTTCAACCGGCGCTCCCGCCGCTTCGGCGGACTTTGAGCGCAGCAAACGATACGCAAGATGCCGCGCGGCGTGCGCGGCCCCCGGAGAGCGTCCGGTATTTCCTCAGGCGCTGACGCTGCAGACCCTGCCAGAGCAGGGGAGCGGCTCCCGGACGAAACAAAGGAGAACATGAAACTATGAAAACACGAATCATCACAGCCGTGGTGGGCCTGATCGTTCTGGCAGGCGTCCTGTTCACCTTCGATACGCTGGTGTTCAATCTGGTCATCGCGGCCATCACCCTCATCGCCCTGCATGAAATTTACTCTGCGCTGGGTTTTGAAAAGCAGGACTGGCCGCTGCTGGCCGTTCTGGTACCCTACACACTGCTCATCATGCTGTCGAGCTACAGCGTCTGCCGGGCGATGGTGATGCCCGCTTCCTTCCTCGTGGTGCTGTTCTATGCCATCTACCTTGTAGTGCGCAATGGCGTCATCAGCTACCAGAAAGCCAGCGGCCTCGCCATGTTTTCGGGCATCGTGATCTTCTGCTTCTACTCGTTCATCCGGCTCAAGGAGATGCTGCCGGTGGAGGAATATGGCTACGACGCCATCTTCTTCATCCTGCTCATCCTCTGCTTCGCCTGGGGCGGCGATACCTGCGCCTACTTCGCGGGCCGCGCCTTTGGCAAGCATAAGCTCTGCCCGGTGGTCAGCCCCAAAAAGACGGTGGAGGGCGCTGTAGGCGGCGTGCTGGGTACTATGGTATTCGGTGTGCTGGTCACGGTCATCTACTCCATCGCAGCAGACCGGATGGAAGAGTTCACCCGCTCCAATATTGGCGTATCCATGTATGTCATCATTGCGCTGCTGGCCTGTGTGGCTGCGGTGTTGGGCATCTACGGCGACCTGTTCGCTAGCGTGGTCAAGCGCCAGTGCGGCATCAAGGATTACGGCACCATCTTCCCGGGCCACGGCGGCATCCTTGACCGCTTTGACAGCGTGATGTTCATCGCGCCCTTCGTCACGATGGTGGTCATCGCAGCATTCTACGATTAAAATCAGCAGGAGGTAGATTCTTTATGGCTAAGAAAATCACGCTGCTGGGTTCTACCGGCTCCATCGGCACCCAGAGCCTTGACGTCATCCGTGCTCAAGGGTATGAGGTGTTCGGCCTGTCGGCCCACAGCCAGACGGATAAAATTTTGCAGCAGATAGAAGAATTCCACCCGAAATACGTCTGCATGACCAGTGAGGCCGGTGCCGAAAAGCTTTCGGCTGCGCTGGCTGGCCGCGCCGATGCACCCAAGCTCCTGACCGGCCCGGAGGGCCTCAAGACCCTCGCTGCAATGGACGGCTCGGACGTGGTGCTGAACAGCGTGGTGGGCATCGCGGGCCTCGGCGCAAGCCTTGCCGCCATCGAGAGCGGCCATGACCTCGCCCTCGCCAACAAGGAAAGCCTTGTCACCGGCGGCCATCTTGTCACTCAGGCCGTGGCAAAGCACGGCGTCAAGCTGCTGCCTGTGGACAGTGAGCACTCGGCCATCTTCCAGTGCCTGCAGGATAAGGAGAGCGCCAAGAGCCTGACCAAGATCCTGCTGACGGCCTCCGGCGGCCCCTTCTTCGGCATGAAGACCGAAGAGCTGCGGGGCAAGACCAAGGCCGATGCCCTCAAGCATCCCAACTGGAACATGGGTGCAAAGATCACCATCGACAGTGCCACTCTGATGAACAAGGGCCTCGAGCTCATCGAGGCTGTGTGGCTGTTCGGTCTGCCTCCGGAGAAGATCCAAATCGTTGTCCAGCGCCAGAGCATCGTCCACTCGGCGGTGCAGTACAGCGACAATTCCATCATCGCCCAGCTGGGTGTGCCGGATATGCGCATCCCCATCCAGTATGCGCTGACCTATCCGGCCCGTGTGCCGGGCGTCGTGCCGGAGCTGGACTTCACCACCCTCAAACTGCTGACCTTCGATGTGGCCGACGAGGAGACTTTCCGCTGCCTCGCCGCCTGCAAGAAGGCCATCAGGAAGGGCGGTCTCGGCCCCTGCGCCGCCAACGGTGCCAACGAGGAGGCCGTCAGGCTCTTCCTCGAGGATAAGATCGGCTTCCTCGACATCGGCCGTCTGGTGGAGGCTGTCGTGGACAGCGACAGCTTTGGCGGCGACTACAGCCTCGCGGATGTGTATGAGTGTGACCGTATGGCCCGTGCATTCGTGAGAGCACACCTGTAATATAGGAGAAATAATGTCAGTTTTCATCACCTTTGCTGCTGCGCTGCTCATCTTCGGCGCGGTCATCGCTATCCACGAGTTCGGCCATTTTGCAGTGGCAAAGCTCTGCGGGGTCCAGGTCAACGAGTTTTCCATTGGCATGGGTCCGACCCTCATCAAGACCTATCGCAAAGGCACGCAGTATACCCTGCGGCTCCTGCCCGTAGGCGGCTTTGTGGCGCTGGAAGGGGAGGAGAGCCCTGAGAGCGAACAGGCCGAGGGTGGAAGCGGGGACGATGACGGCCCGGACATCCCGCCGGAGGTGCTGGCGCAGCGGACAGGCAAGCCGCTGAACGAGGCGGCTGTCTGGCAGCGGATGCTGGTGATGGCGGCAGGCGCGGTGATGAACTTCGTGCTGGGCTTCGTGGTGCTGCTGCTCCTCATCTCGCTGCGCAGTGAGCCCATCACCAGCAAGGTCATCTATGCCGTGGAGGACAACGCCCTCTGCGGCCAGACCGGCCTGCAGGCCGGCGACGAGATCGTGGCCGTCAACGGTCGGCACTGCTTCGTGGCCAACGATATGCGCTACGAGCTCATGCGCACCGAGAGCTACCGTGCGCACTTCACCGTCCGCCGGGAAGGCAGGCTCGTGGAGCTGCCGGACGTCCAGTTCGACACCTGGCAGGATGAGCAGGGCCAGACCCACATGACACTGGGCTTTACAGTCTACGGCCTCAAAAAAACACCGCTGAACGTCCTGAAAGAGTCGGCCAACAGCGTTATCTATTATGGACGCATCATCTATACCTCGCTGGCCGACCTTCTGCGGGGCCGCGAGAGCATCAACGACCTGTCCGGCCCGGTGGGCATCGTGACCGCCATCGGTCAGGCCGCAAGCTACGGCTGGGAGGATGTGGCTGAGCTGCTGGTGCTCATCACCATCAACCTCGGCGTCTTCAATCTGCTGCCGTTCCCGGCGCTGGACGGCGGCAAGATCGTTTTCCTGCTCATCGAGGCAGTCACCGGCCATGCAGTGCCGGAAAAAATCCAGAGCAGTCTGACCGTTGCAGCCTTTGCGCTGCTGTTCGGCCTGATGCTCTTTGCAACGTACAATGACATCGTCCGGCTCGTGACCGGAGCAGTTTGAAAGAGGTAAAACCATGCGGCAGCTGAAACGTGAAGTGAAGATCGGCAATGTGACCATCGGCGGCAAGAATCCCATTGCCGTGCAGCCCATGCTGAACGTCCCGGTGGAGGACATCGAGGGCAATGTGGCGCAGGCAAAGCGCTGTGAAGCGGCAGGCTGTCAGATCTTGCGCGTGACCTGTCCCAGTGCGGCAGACGCCAAGTGCATCGAGGCTGTCAAGAACGCCGTGAATATCCCCATCGTGGCAGACATCCACTTCGACTACAAGGCTGCCATTGCCTGCGCCGATGTGGGCGTGGATAAGATCCGCATCAACCCGGGCAACATCGGCGACGATGACCGCGTGAAGGCGGTCGTGGATGCCTGCCAGCAGAAAAATATCCCCATCCGCATCGGCGTCAACGGCGGCAGTCTGGAAAAGCACATCCTCGCCAAGTACGGCGCACCTGTGCCGGAAGCGATGGTGGAGAGTGCTCTGTACCATGTCCGTCTGCTGGAAAAGTTCGACTTCAACAACATCGTCATCTCCATCAAGAACTCCAACGTCCCCCGCATGATGGAGGCATACCGCCAGCTCAGCGCTGTGACCGACTACCCGCTCCATGTGGGCGTCACGGAGGCCGGCACTTACCAGATGGGTCTGCTCAAGAGCGGCATGGGCATCGGCGGGATGCTGCTGGAAGGCATCGGCGACACCATTCGTGTCTCGCTGGCCGCTGACCCTGAGAAGGAAGTGGAAGCAGGCTACAATATCCTGCGCGCTGTCGGCTTCCCGGTGGCCGGCCCGGAGGTCATCACCTGCCCGACCTGCGGCCGCACCCAGTACCCCTGCACCGAAATCGCAAATGAGGTGGAGCGTCGGCTTCAGGGCTGCAAAAAGTCCATCAAGGTGGCTGTCATGGGCTGTGTCGTCAACGGCCCCGGCGAGGCCCGTGAGGCGGACATCGGCATTGCCGGCGGAAAGGGCGAGGCAGTGCTGTTCGTCCACGGCGAACCCGTCAGGAAGCTGACGGGGGATAATATCCTCGATCAGTTCATGGAGGAGATCGATAAGCTGTGATTTTACAGAATAAGCTTGGTCTGACGAGTGAAGCGGAGCTTGCTCGGGCAGAAGAAAAACTCAGCAAGACCCGGGCGCTTGAGCTCTATGACACCGGCCTGTTGGATACCTTCCAGGCAGGCACCTTCAAAGGGCTTGCGGCCATCCATAAATGCCTGTTCGGTGATGTCTACGAATTCGCTGGACAGATGCGGACAGTGAATATTGCAAAAGGAAATTTCCGCTTTGCACCGGTGATGTATCTGCGTCCGGCACTGGAAAGCATCGACGCGATGCCGCAGTCTTCTTTCGATGAAATTATCGAGAAGTATGTGGAGATGAATGTGGCGCATCCGTTTCGGGAGGGCAATGGCCGAAGCACCCGAATCTGGCTGGATGCTATTCTGAAAAAAGAACTGCATCAGGTCATCGACTGGAGCAGGGTGGATAAAGAAGATTACCTTCTTGCAATGGAGCGCAGCCCGGTCAAGGATGTGGAGATAAAAGCGCTGCTGCACGCTGCTCTGACCGAAAAAATCAATGACCGCGAAGTCTATATGAAAGGCATCGACGCCAGTTACCACTACGAAGGCTATTATGTCTTTAAGACAGAAGATTTAACTTAAAAACGACCTGCTGCCACGCCCTTTTCCAGGGCGCGGCAGTTTGTGCTGTTATCTGATAGAAAAGGAGTACCACTGTGACACCACTTGTTTCCCAGCTATGGCCGCAGTTTATGGCGGACCCGGACTTTGCGGCCTGTTTTGGCCGCGTGGTCGTCGAGCACGCCCAGATGCTGCGGCAGGAGCGGCAGGTCATCTTTACGCTGCGCAGTTCTGCCCCGCTGGACAAGGGGCTGTGCGCCCGGCTGCTGGCCTCGCTGGCACCGGATTACGAGGGCTTCGAGCTCCGCATCAACAATCTCTTCGGCTATGCGACGCTGGATGAAGCCGGTCTGCGGGAAATGATGGAGGAGATGAAACGGGATGGTGTCCCCATCAACGGTTTCCTCGACCGCTGCCGCATCACCATCACCGGCCAGAACATCACCATCGGCGTCTGCCACGGCACGAAGTTTTTGCAGGAGATGCAGTTCGAGCGCCTGCTGGCGGAGCGCATCGCCGCCCACACCGGCGTAAAGCCCAAAGTGACGCTGGAAAGCAGCGTGGGCGAAGCCGAACAGCGCCAGATGGAAGAAAAGCTCGAGCGGAAAATTGCGCCGCCTGTCGTCAAGTTCGAGAAAAAGAACACTGCCCCCTCCATCAAGGTGGAGGGCCTCGACCTTACGGACAAGCCCGTCACCATCTTCCACGGCAAGATGTTCACCCCGAAAAACCTCACCCCCCTCAAGGATTTGGGCGGCGAGGGCGGCAAGTGCATGATTTGGGGCGACGTCTTCTTCACCGAAGTGAAGGGCAACTTCCGCAAGATATACACTGTCTCCATCACCGATTACACCGGCTCCATCAACCTGAAGATCCGTGCGCAGGAAGGGGAAGACTGCTCCAAGTGGGAGTCCATCCCCAAGGGTACGACGGTCGTGGTGCGCGGCGACTGTTCCTACGATAAGTACGAGCACGACTATATCGTCTGGCCCTACGACGTCCTCTTTGTCGAGCGCAAAAAGCGGGAGGACAACGCCCCCGTCAAGCGGGTGGAGCTGCATCTGCATACCAAGCTGTCCAGCATGGACGCCTTCTGCGACCCCGGCGGCATCGTCAAGCTGGCCCACCGGATGGGCCACCCGGCCATCGCCATCACCGACCACGGCGTCTGTCAGGGCTACCCCGAGGCTATGCTGGCGGCGGACGCCATCCACAAGACAGACCCGGACTTCAAGCTCATCTACGGCTGTGAGGCCTACTTTGTCGATGACATGATACCCTGCGTCTACGGCGTGAAAGACGAGCCGCTGAACGGTGAGTTCTGCGTCTTCGACACTGAGACGACGGGCCTCGACCCCGGCGTGGAGTACCTGACAGAGATCGGCGCGGTCATCGTGCGGAACGGGGAGGTGGTGGAAGAATTCGACACCTTCGTAAAACCCGGAAAGGCCATCACCTCCAAGATCACCGAGCTGACCGGCATCACCAACGAGATGGTGGCCGACGCCCCCGGCGAGGCCGAGGCGCTGAAAGCCTTCCTCGACTTTGTGGATGGCCGCATCCTTGTGGGCCACAATGCCCACTCCTTCGACATCCGGTTCCTTCGCGCCGCCGCCAAGCGGAGCGGCATCGAGTTTGAGCCGACCTATATCGACACCCTGACCATGGCTCAGGCCATGTACCCCGGCCTCCACAACTACAAGCAGGGAACCATCAACAAGCATCTGGAGCTGCCCGCCTACGAGGCCCACCGCGCCTGCGAGGACTCTGCCGCACTGGGCCGCATCTTCTGCGTCATGCTGAAAGATCTGGAGGAAAAGCAGGTCACCGCCGTCAGCGGCATCAACACCGGCCTCGGCGGAAACCGCGAGGTGCTGAAAAAGAAGTACTATCACCTCATCATCCTCGTGCGCAACCAGATGGGCCTGAAAAACCTCTATAAAATCGTCAGCGAGGCCCATGTCAACTACTTCTTCAAGAAGCCCCGCGTCCCCCGCAGCCTTCTGAACAAGTATCGGGACGGCCTTATCCTCACTTCTGCCTGTGAAGCAGGAGAGCTTTACAGGGCGATCGTGGAGGGCCGCTCCTACGAAGAACTGAAGAAAATTGCATCGTACTACGATGTTTTGGAGGTCCAGCCCCTGGGCAACAACGCCTACATGGTGCGGGAGGGCAAGGTGGAGAGCGAAGAGGTCATCAAGGACTTCAACCGCACCGTCATCAAGCTGGGCGAAGACCTGCACAAGCCCGTCATCGCCACCGGCGACGTCCATTTCACCGAGCCGGAGGACGCCATCTACCGCTCTGTCCTGCAGGCGGGCAACGGCTTCAAGGACGCGGACAACCAGCCGCCCCTGTTCTACCGCACCACCGAGGATATGCTGAACCAGTTCAGCTACCTGCCCAGGGAAAAGGCCTACGAGATCGTCGTGACCAATCCCCGCAAGATAGCGGCCAGCATCGACGGCAACGTCCGCGCCATCCCGCGCGGCACCTACCCGCCCAGCATCGAGGGCGCAGAACAGCAGCTCCGGGATGCGACCTGGGAACACGCCAAGCGGGACTATGGCGACCCTCTGCCCGAGATCGTGGAGAAGCGCCTGCAAAAAGAGCTGGACTCCATCTGCGGCCATGGCTACGCCGTCCTGTACGTCATCGCGGTCAAACTGGTGGCCTATTCCAACGCGGGCGGCTATCAGGTGGGCAGTCGTGGTTCGGTCGGCTCGTCGGCTGTGGCCCACTTCTCCGGAATCTCGGAGGTCAACAGTCTGCCGCCCCACTACCGCTGCCCCAAGTGCAAGTACAGCGAGTTCATCACCGATGGCAGCGTGGACGACGGCTTCGACCTGCCCGACAAGAACTGCCCCCACTGCGGCACCCGGATGCTGGTGGACGGCCACGACATCCCTTTCGAGACCTTCCTTGGTTTCTACGGCGACAAGGAGCCTGATATTGACCTGAACTTCTCGGGCGAATACCAGTCCAACGTCCACCGCTACACGGAAGAGCTGTTCGGCAAGGCCAACGTCTTCAAGGCCGGCACCGTCTCCGGTATTCAGGACAAGACGGCCTACGGTTACGTCAAAAAGTATCTGGATGATCGGGGAAGAACGGTCAACCACGCCGAGGAGAACCGGCTGACGCTGGGCTGCACCGGCGTCAAGCGTACCACCGGCCAGCATCCCGGCGGCATGGTCGTCGTGCCGGATACCTATGAGATCTATGACTTCTGCCCCATCCAGCACCCGGCGGACGATGTGGCGGGCGGTCTGCTGACTACCCACTTCGAGTTCAAGTACCTCCACGACACCCTGCTCAAGCTGGACGAGCTGGGCCACGATATGCCCACCTTCTACAAGTATTTCGAGGAGTACACCGGCATCCCCGTGGACAGCATCCCCATGAACGACCCCAAGGTCTACAGCCTGCTCACCAGCCCGGAAGAGCTGGGTGTGACGCCGGAGCAGATCGACAGCCAGACCGGCACCTTCGGCATCCCCGAGATGGGCACCAACTTCGTGCGCGGAATGCTGGTGGAGGCCCGTCCCAAGAATTTCTCCGAGCTGATCCAGATCTCGGGCCTGTCCCACGGCACCGACGTCTGGACCGGCAACGCCGACGAGCTCATCCGCAGCGGCACCTGTACCATCGCGGAGGTCATTGGCTGCCGTGACAGTATCATGCTCTATCTGCTGCGCAAGGGCCTCGAGCCAAAGATGGCCTTCGATATTATGGAGGCCGTCCGTAAGGGCAAGGTGGCCAAGGGCGGCTTTGCCCCCGGCTGGGAAGAGGCCATGCGGGAGCACGAGGTGCCGGACTGGTACATCGAGAGCTGCCGCAAGATAAAATATATGTTCCCGAAAGCCCATGCGGTGGCCTACCTGATGTCGGCCATCCGGCTCATGTGGTTCAAGCTCTACCACCCGCAGGCGTTCTATGCGGTGTACTTCACCGTCCGCGGCGATGACATCGACTATGAAGCCGCTGTGGGCGGTGCGGCGGTGGCCCGCGCCCACATGAATGAGGTGAAGCGCCGCCTCAAGGAAGAAAAGAACGCCAAGGATGAAGATGTGCTCGTCTCGCTCCAGCTGGTCAACGAGATGCTGGTGCGCGGCTACGAGTTCCTGCCCATCGAGCTGGGCAAGAGCCGGGGCTCGAAGTATGTGGTGGAGGACGGCAAGGTACGCCTGCCCTTCTGCTCCTTGAAGGGTCTGGGCGGTGCCGCCGCCGATGCGCTGGAAAACGCCACCCTCCATGGGCAGGAGTACCTCTCCATCGAGGAACTGCAGCAGGCCTCCGGCGTGGGCAGCAGCATCATCGACCGCCTGCGTCAGGTGGGCGCTTTGGGTGATCTGCCGGAAAGCAGTCAGGTGAGTTTTTTCTGACAAAACGACAAAACTGCATAGGGTTTCAAAAAACACGGTCTGCCGTAAAAGGCGGGCCGTGTTTTTTTTGTTCTCCCGGCAGGGGAAGGGTGTTTTTTGCATTTCCGGCCCGACAAAAAGTAAACAAATAAAATAGCGAAATTTTGTAGATTATTACCATTGAAAAAGTAGGGGGGG
>SKED01003102.1_pt1 | contig 10699 bp, 10 predicted proteins | sample 4826651 | NCBI WGS metagenome assembly SKED01 (sample SAMN11008818, study PRJNA524170) | human gut metagenome | biome: Human fecal sample; material: Feces; isolation source: fecal sample from pouch patient p19 | host: Homo sapiens | place: Israel: Tel-Aviv | collected 2016-06-28
CATTTTCCAAGGGTTTGCAGGGATATACAAGAGTTATCTTAGCAATCAAAAAAATTCCCAACAATGAAACCCTTGAATGGTGTAAAGGACGAAAATGGTGTAAGCTCTGAGGCGGTTGAAGCCCCGAAAGCGGAGCCGGAAAAGATAGATTTCTCCAAAGTAGAGATCGAGCCTTTATTCAAAGATTTCGTGGATTTTGAGACTTTCTCTAAGTCTGATTTCAGAGCCGTCAAGGTGCTTGCCTGCGAAGCGGTGCCGAAGTCCAAGAAGCTCTTAAAATTCACGCTGGACGACGGTACAGGCGAAAACAGGACGATTTTAAGCGGTATCCACGCCTATTACGAGCCGGAGGAGCTTGTCGGAAAGACTTGCATTGCAATCGTCAACTTGCCGCCAAGACCGATGATGGGTATTGATTCCTGCGGTATGTTGATAAGCGCCGTACACCACGAGGAAGGCGAAGAAAAGCTCCATCTTCTGATGGTAGACGACCACATTCCGGCAGGCGCAAAGCTCTACTAAAACGAGATGTACTTCATTTTCCGAAAAGCTCGGAATTTACACAAATACACCAATTTTACACCAATCGCTGCCAAAATCGGTGCAGCAACAAAAAAATCGCATAATTTTTAGTTTCACACTGCCCCTGAGAAGTTATGGCTTCTCAGGGGCTTCTGTATTTTCTCATAGTTTTTATTCGCCCTTGTCGCAAACTATACCAATCCACGCTTTCTCAATATAATGAAGATAATCGCAGAGGAAGGAGAGGATTGAGTATGAGCAATATTTTATCAGAAGTACACCCTGAGCTTGTTGCGGAATGGTCGGATAAAAATCTGCCGCTTACTCCGTATAAGATTACATACGGCTCAAACAAAGTCGTTTGGTGGAAAGGCGCTTGTGGTCACGAATGGAAAACGAGTGTTAAGGCTCGTTCAAATGGCGAAAACTGCCCAATCTGTTCAGGCGCAAGAGTGATAGAGGGTATCAATGATTTGGCAACGCTGAAGCCGGCGCTGGCTGCTGAATGGTCAAGTAAGAACGATCCGCTAAAGCCGACAATGGTAACAATAGGCTCTCATAAGAAAGTGATTTGGCAAGATAAATATGGTCACGAATGGACGGCAACGGTTAAGAGCAGGGCGTTAAACGGCACAGGCTGCCCGTATTGCTCTCATAATAAAATCTTAGTGGGATTTAATGACCTTGCCTCACAGCGCCCTCAAATCGCTTCTGAGTGGTCTGAGAGAAATTATCCGCTAAAGCCTGATATGGTTACGGTCTTTGCAAATCAGAAGGTATGGTGGAGGTGCAGCAAAGGACACGAGTGGAACACACTTATTTCAACTCGTTCAGGCGGAAGCGGGTGTCCTTATTGCAGCGGTCAACTTCTGCTGAAAGGATTTAATGATTTCGCTACGACACACCCTCAGCTTGCACAGGAATGGTCGGATCGGAATCTGCCCCTTACGCCTGATATGATAAACGAAAAGTCTCGCAGAAATGTCTGGTGGAAGTGCAAAGAGTGCGGATATGAATGGCAGTCTGTTGTCTATGCCCGTGTAAAAGGAACGGTATGCCCTGTTTGTGCGGATCGGGCGGTTATGGAAGGGTATAATGATTTAGCAACGACTGACGCACATCTTCTTTCGGAATGGGATTATGAAAAGAACAAAGATGTTTCTCCAAATAAAGTTTCAAGGAACTCAATGCGAACTGTATGGTGGAAATGCTCGCTCGGACATTCGTGGAAAGCAAAGGTTTCAGAAAGAGCGATTGAGGGAAAAGGCTGTAAGGTGTGTGAAAAAGACTATCTGACAGTTTTTCCGAAGCTGGCAGTTATGTATTATGCAGCGATGAAACATATAAAGGTACAGACAGATATAGATAAGATTATCGGCATACCGCTTGAAATGTATTTACCTGAAGAAAAAGTGGCGATTGAAACGGTTAGTCAGACAGAGAATGTAGAAACCTTGAAAGCATATCTGTGCCGGAAGCGGGAGATCAAACTGATTAAAATCCCATATACATTAGGAAGCGGCGAAGTGGATTTTGCCGTGAAGATTAAAAAAGCGTTTCGCAGCTTACATATTTTCATAACCTCGAATGAAGATGAAGATACGGCGTTTATCCGGCAGAGGTTTTTTGAATGGAGAAAAGTACAGAAAAAATAAAGGAGATGGTTTGATGAAAGACAGGCAATTTCATATCTATCTTGATGACGAGGAGTACAGACAAGTTTTGCAGGCGTTGATCGCCCTTAAAAATAATCTGATAGCGCAAGACAGATATACGGACGCAGTAGATGATGTCCTTATCAAATTTACAAAAGCACGAAAGAAAAAGATGACCGTGCAATACATCTGAATAAAACCGCAGTTATGCCGCTTGTTTCTTTACGGAGAAGCAGGCGGCTTTTTTGCGTTTTTAGGGCAATTTTCAAGGTCAAAAAAATTTTTTTCAAATTTTTTTCGGAAAAGGGGCGATTTTGGGTGTGCATTTTGACCCCCTTTGTCCAAATGAGTGAAGGGGTTATTTCTCCGCAAGGGATTTCCCCCTTAAAAGTACCTTGAAAATTGAATAGACAGGCGCTAAGGACATTAGTTCTGATGAATAGCCCGAAGGTGGGTACGCCGTGACTTTTCCTATTGATATACGGAGAACGAGCGAGAATCCCCGACCTGAAATTCAGCTTGCTACTGAAACGGCAATGACAGTCAGAATGATAATGATACTTCTCTACGGAGCTGGCGGAGTACCCGGCAGAGGTGAGATTCCTATGATACGGTTTCGCAAACCGTAACCTTAGTGCTTCCCGTACAAAGCGAATCGCTTTCCGCAGGGGGTGTTGAGAACAAATACTGCGGTCTTTACATAGCCGCCTCTTATTGAGGCAGGCTGTGAAATCTATGAAAGGAGGTAAAGCCGGAGATGTCAAACTGCAAGACGATTGCTATATGCAATCAAAAAGGCGGTGTGGGCAAGACCACGACTACGGTTAATTTAGGCGTCGGACTGGCTATGCAAGGGAAAAAGGTGCTTCTGATTGACGCTGATCCGCAGGGCGATTTAACGACCTGTCTCGGCTGGCGGGATACCGACAGCCTTTCCGTAACGCTGACTGAGAAGTTACAAACGATCATATCGGAGCAGGAGCAAAATCCCTTTGACGGTATTCTGCACCATAAAGAGAAGGTAGACCTTGTACCGTCCAATCTCAGCCTATCTTCATTGGAAATGACACTTGTAACGGCGATGAGCCGAGAGAGCGTCCTGAAGAATTATCTGAGCCTTGTAAAAGACAAGTACGATTATGTCCTTATTGACTGTATGCCGAGCTTGGGTATGATTACCTTCAACGCTCTAACGGCGGCGGACAGCGTGATTATCCCCGTTCAGGCGCAGTATCTTCCTGCTAAGGGAATGACGCAGCTTTTGGGGACGATTGCGAAAGTGAGGAAACATACAAACGCCGATTTGAAAATCGACGGTATTCTGCTGACGCTTGTGGACGGAAGGACAAATCTTGCGAAAAGCACAGTGGAAGCACTCAGGGAGAATTTCGGCAGCCATATCAGGATATATAGATCAATGATTCCGGCAGCCGTAAAAGCCGCAGAGGTATCTTCTAAAGGGACAAGTATCTACGCCTATGAGCCGAACAGTCCGGTGTCTAAGGCTTACACCAGTTTCACAAAGGAGGTGTTAGCCGATGGCAGGCAGAAAGAGCGACTTCACGCTGCCCACGAACACGCTCGATGAGCTGTTTTCCTCTCAGGAGGAAAGGGATGAAGCGAAGCTGTCAAAAATTAGGGATATTCCGCTTGAGGAAATCGACGATTTTCCCGACCACCCGTTTAAGGTGCGGGAAGATGAGGATATGTTTCAGCTTGTGGAAAGTATCAAAGAGCGTGGCGTGATTACTCCCGCTACCGTAAGGCAGAAGGGGGACGGCAGATACGAGCTTATTTCAGGACACAGGCGAAAAAAGGCTTGTGAGCTTGCCGGATTTGAAACGCTCAGATGTGAGGTGGTAGACCTTGACCGTGATGAAGCAACGATTTTAATGGTCGAAAGCAACTTCCAACGGTCGCAGATACTTCCCTCGGAGAAAGCTCACGCATATAAAATGCGGCTTGACGCTATGAAAAGACAGGCAGGCAGACCGAGAAAAGAAAATTTAGTCCCAGTGGGACAAAATTATTCAAGGGAAGAACTTGCGTCTCAAAGTGGCGAGAGTCAAACGCAAATCCAGCGTTATGTACGCCTGACCAACCTTGTTCCTGAACTGCTTGAATTTGTAGACGAGGGCAGGATTAAAATGCGCCCCGCCGTTGAGCTGTCCTATCTGAACGAGGATTGCCAGAGGGATTTGGTGGACGAAATCGACTTGAACGATTGTACCCCGTCCCACGATCAGGCAATCCGTATGCGGAAGTTTTTCGAGGAAGGCAAGCTGACAACAGAAGCGATTTCTGCGATTATGAGCGAGGAAAAGCCGAATCAGCGTGAGAAGATTGTTTTGCGTGGGGATAGGGTGCGAAGCCTGATCCCGAAAAATATCCCCATCAACCAAACGGAGGAGTATGTCTGCAAGGCGCTGGAGCATTACAACAAGTTTTTGCGTAACCGTGCCGAGCGTGACAGCAGGTAAGGCGGAGTGTGTTTTTCTTCTTCCCCTTCCTCACACTCCAACCCCTAAACTATCTCACTATCCGAAAGAATAAAACTATCTCTCCTGATTACAGCTATCTCACCTAACTCAATCTATCTCAGAAAAACGCACCATTCCAAAGCACAGGAGGTATGCCCTATGATGTAAGATTAACCTTCGTTTCACACCTTTGCCTGAAATGCTGTTTCGCATTACAATGGCGGCAGAAAAGGAGTGAAACGCAATGAAAACAAAAACGATTGTTTTTTTATTGGCTCTTTTGCTGACTGTTCTTGCAGGCTGCAACAATGCCCCGCCGAATGAAGATACGCCGCAGCCGTTTTCTTTTTCGGAGAGTGTTCAAAGCACCTCTGAATCCGAAACGCCTGCTGGAAAGGAAAGCAAGGAGGTTGAAACAACGCCTGAAGCCGTGCAGGAAGTAAAGCCGGAAAAGCAGGAAGAAACGACGAAAACGGATACGGTCAGCTCCGAACAGCCTCAGACTGTTTCTGAAAGCGGGCAGGCGGCACAGTCCGCCGAACAGCCCGATAAAGCGGATAAGACCGAACATTCCGTATCCACATCGCAGCCGGATATTCCAAAAGAAAGCGAAACGCTTGAGCCGCCTGAAACGGAAGAAACACCGAGCAAAACCGAAACCGACTTTGACATTGACTACTGGATTTCCTTTGCAAAAGGCTACGCTCAGAGTGTGGGACTTCTGTTAGACAGCGAGGCAATTTACTGTTGGGATAATCCGATCCGAGCCGGAGCGCACTGCAAATATCTTGAAAGGGATATTCACAGCCGCTTGGATCGGTACAAGGCTGACGAAGAAATCACAGCCGTATGGATTTGGGCGGAGGAAGTCTCTGACGGAATCTACGACATCTATATCGGCTATGCTTAAATTTAATATTCCATTTTGAGGACGCACCGAAAAAAACGGTGCGTTTTTCTTTTTCAAGGAGGATTTCAGATGAAAATTAAGAAACCAAAGCGCATTATGTCGCTGTTTCTTGCAGCGCTGATGTGCGTGACTTCCCTTGTAGGGATTGGTACGACTGCCTATGCCGCAGAGGAAACGGACGATGTGTACCTTATCTCATATCCCCGTGATGGGGACTCGAATTACAACGCCGAATGGGGACACGGCAGCCTTACCTTTATGAACGGCTGGAAAACAGGCACTTCCCGTTATACAACCGTCCGTGCGATGGGATCGTACAACGGAAATATCTGCTACTGTATTGAGATCGGCGTCCCGCAGCAGACCGGAGACAGCTTTACCAAAAAGGGCGAGGATTTTTGGGACAACTACCCTGCGTCCTATAACAGCACCATTTCTCCTGACGATATTAAGCTGTTCATTGGTCGTATCTTCCAGTACGGCTATACGGGAACAATCTCAACCTCGTGGCGTTCTCAGAACGAGGGCGGCGATAAGCTGGCTCACGCAGTCGCTACACAGCTTCTCATTTGGGAAACCGTGATCGGCGAGCGTGATGAAAACTTTAACAAGGTCAGCACAGGCGGCAAGGACGCTGTTCTGGATCAGATCAGCCGCAACCACCCGCTTTATGACAAGATTATGAGCTACTACAATTCAATGGCTGCAAGTGTGCAGAAGCATTCCAAGCTGCCGAGCTTCCTTTCCAAAACGCCGGGAAGCGCACAGGAAATTGAGCTTAAATGGGATGGCTCTAAATACACGGTTACGCTGACGGACAGCAACAATGTCCTTTCCGGATATAAGTTTTCGTCCAATAATTCGGGTGTTCAGTTCTCCGTAAGCGGCAACAAGCTGACGATCACTGCTGAAAAAGCGCCGAGCGATGGGCTGACGATTACCGCAGAGAAAACAGCTCAGAGAAAAGGCGTTATCACTTGGACGGACGGTATCTATGGGCCGAACGGCGGTGTGCAGGATACCGTAACCTATGCTCAGACGGTCAATGATCCGGTTAAGGGATTCCTTAAGTTAAAGGTTTCCTATGGATCAGCGAAAATCGTCAAAACCAGTGAGGACGGAAAAGTTGACGGTATTTCCTTCCGTATTCAGGGCAACGGCATTGATAAAACCGTTAAGACAGAAAACGGCGGTCAGATTCAGGTCGATAACCTAATGCCCGGAGTATATACCGTAACCGAGCAGGAATATGACCGTTACGAGCCGCAGGAGTCCCGCAGAGTAACCGTAGTTGCGGGGCAGGTTGCGACTGTCAACTTCAACAACACACTGAAGCGTGGCGATATTGAGGTTATCAAATCCTCGGAGGATAATTTCAATGAGGGTGTGACCTTCCACCTTTACGGAACATCGCTCTCCGGCATTGCCGTGGACGAGTATGCCGTTACGGATAAAAACGGTGTGGCGACCTTTGAAGATGTGCTGATTAGCGGCACTACGCCGTACACCATCGAGGAAGTGGATACCGCTATTCGCTATGTTGTTCCCGCAGATCAGACCGCACCCGTCAAGTGGAATGAAGTCACTACCCGCAATTTCACGAATATCCTGAAAAAGTTTACCGTTACCGTGACCAAGAGCGACGCTGAGACGGGAACGGCTCAGGGGAACGCCTCGCTTGCAGGTGCAAAATACGGGATTTTCAAAGGCGACCAGCTCATTGACGAATACTATACCGATGAAAACGGTCAGTTCGTCACGCAAGAATATATCTGCGGCTCGGATTGGACGATTAAGGAACTGGAGCCGAGTGAAGGTTATTTGCTCGATCCGACCGTCCATAAGGTCGGCGCAGAGCCGGAGCTTTATACCATCGAGCATAATCAGACCGCAAATGATGTAACGGAACAGGTCATCAAGGGCAATATCGCCATTATCAAACATACGGACGATGGCGAGACGCAGATCGAAACACCCGAAGAAGGCGCAGTTTTTGAAGTGTATCTCAAGTCCGCAGGCTCTTTTGCAGACGCAAAGGAATCCGAGCGTGATACGCTCATTTGTGATGAAAACGGCTTTGCACAGACAAAGGATATGCCTTACGGCACATATACCGTCCATCAGGTATCCGGTTGGGAAGGCAGGGAGCTGATGGACGATTTTGATGTGTTCATCGCAAAGGACGCTCAGACCTACCGCTATCTGATTAACAACAGTAATTTTGAAAGCTATATCCAAGTAGTCAAGGTAGACGCAGAAACGGGCAAGACCATTCCCTATGCGGGCGCAGGATTCCAGATTTATGATCCGTCCGGCAATCTTATCACGATGGAGTTTACTTATCCTACCCCGACAACCGTTGACACTTTCTATACCGACGCTAACGGCTCGCTCGTAACGCCGGAAAAGCTGCCTTATGGTCAGGGCTTTTCTATCGTTGAGGTACAAAGCCCTTATGGATATGTCCTTGATTCCACACCCGTCTATTTTGATGTCACGGAAGAAAATTCTTCTGAGGAAAGCGGGGTAACAGTGATTAAAGTTGAAAAAACCAATATGCCGCAGAAAGGCACAATCAGCATTGAAAAGACGGGCGAGGTATTCTTCGGCGTTTCGGTAAGCGGCGGGACAGATGAAAACGGGCAGGAACTTCCCGTTATCTATCAGCCGGTTTATGAAACACAGGGACTGCCTGATACCGTTTATGAAATCCGTGCCGCCGAAGATGTGGTAACGCCAGACGGAACTCTCCGATACAGCAAGGGCGAGCTGGTCGATACGGTTACGACCGACGAAACCGGCTTTGCAAAAAGCAAGGAACTCTACCTCGGAAAATATGAGGTAAAAGAGGTCAAGGCAGGTTATGGAATGGTGTTGAGCAGTGAAGTCCATACCGTAGAACTCATTTACGCCGGACAGAATGTAGCTGTAACCGAAACGGCGACTTCCTTTGTCAATGAACGGCAGAAGGTTGAGGTAAGCCTTGAAAAAGCGTTGGAGACAAACGAGCTGTTTGGTATCGGCAATAACGGAGAAATCAAAAAAATCAGCTTCGGCTTGTTCGCCGATGAGGAGCTTGTATCCGCAAGCGGCACTTCCATTCCGAAAGACGGACTGCTTGAAATCATCACGCTTGATGAAAACGGCAGAGCGACCGTAGGGACTGACCTGCCTTTGGGCAGCTATTATGTAAAAGAGCTGGCGACAGACGAGCATTATCAGCTCAGCGGCGAAAAATATCCCGTTGTATTTGAGTATGCGGGACAGGAAGCCGCAACGGTTGTGATTGCCGTAAATGACGGAGAGCCGATGGAAAACAAGCTGATCTACGGCTCGGTTTCCGGCAAAAAGGTTGACGAGAATGGCGAGGGACTCGGCGGTGCGCTCATTGGTCTGTTTAAGAGCAATGATGTGGAATTTACCGAAGAAAATGCCCTGATGACCGCCGTATCCGGCGACGATGGCAGCTTCGCCTTTGAGAATGTGCCTTACGGAAACTGGTATATCCGTGAGATCAAGCCGATTACTGGATTCGTCCTTAACGAAACGGTCTATGATGTGAACATCTCAGAGAATGAGCAAGTTGTTGAGATTGAAATCGTCAATGAGTTGCTGCGTGGCAACATCGCTCTTACGAAGGTGGACGCTGAATATACCGATACGAAGCTGACGGGCGCTGTGTTTGAAGTCTATAAGGACACCAACGATAACGGCGAGCTGGACAGCGAGGACGAGCTGATCGGCACACTGACCGAAAAAGAAATCGGGCAGTATGAAATGAACGATTTACTCTACGGACGCTACTTCATTTTGGAATCAGCAAGTCCGGATTCGTATATCCGTGACGAGGGCGTGTACGAGGTATTCATCGACACGGACGGAAAGACCTATCAGGTGGAAAACACAGAGGGCAAAGGCTTTGCAAACGAGCCTATGCGTGGGAACTTAAAAATCGTGAAAACATCGTCTGACGGAAAGGTGGAAGGTTTTGCTTTCCGCATTACCGGAGCAAACGGATATGATGTTACCCTTGAAACAGATGAAAACGGCGAAATCTTCCTCGAAGGTCTGCGGATCGGCGAGTACAAGATTTCCGAAGTCAATAATTCTGTTTCCGCTATGTATATCCTGCCTGCTGACAAGGAAGCTGCGGTACAGGTAGGCTCTACCACGGTCGTTGAAATGCACAATGAGCTGAGAGATACGCCGAAAACTGGAGATAACAGCAAGCTCGGTCTTTGGCTTGCTCTTGCGGGCGTATCGGTAGCAGGCATTGCGGCTTGCGGTATCATCGGCTTTAAGAAAAAGAAGAAGGAGGATAACTAATGGAACTGAAAGCGATTATCGGAATTGCTTTGGTCGTCTTTATCGTAGGCGGCTTTATCTTTTTGCAGATCCGTAACAGAAAGAAAAAGTAAGAACTTCTGCGGGGGCGGGGCTTAAAAACTCCGCCCCCTTTTTCTATTTTGGGAGGCTTAAATGAGAAACCTTAAAACGATTGAAAACCGAGTGCTTGCGGTGTTAAAGGAACACCCCGAAGCACGAAATGACGATATGAAGCTGTATCTGCTCGTCAGCAAGGCGTGTATCTATGATACCCACGGTATCAGCCATTTCAGTTTTGAAGATGTGATGAGCAATTACAAGGCTTACGGTATCCCCTGCTTTGAGAGTATCCGAAGGACAAGGCAAAAAATACAGGCGAAGTACCCTGAACTTGGCTGTTCCCCCGAAGTACGCAGGGCAAGACATAAAATGCAGCGTGTCTATTCTGACTACGCTAAAAACTAAGATGGGAGGTAAAAGAAAATGGCAGCGAAGAAAAACGCAAACACCGCTTTGCAGCAGAAAGTAAAGGTGCTGGCGAAGCTCTATGATTCCGGCTGTAAAACGGAAAAGGATTTGAAGGGGCTGAGCCTGCAAAGCATTTTGAAAATCCCCGATATATCCGTTTCCGATATGACGGTTATCACAGAGCTTCAGGAGCAGATCGCAAAAAACAGGCTCTTTTCCTATTTGGGAGGTGCTGAAGATGAGCAGCAGTCAGAGGAAAACACGATTTAGACAAAGGAAAGGAGCAGACAGAAATGGCTTTTACAATTCGAGCGCTTTATTCTGACGAGCAAAAATAC
>SKED01003106.1_pt1 | contig 10688 bp, 11 predicted proteins | sample 4826651 | NCBI WGS metagenome assembly SKED01 (sample SAMN11008818, study PRJNA524170) | human gut metagenome | biome: Human fecal sample; material: Feces; isolation source: fecal sample from pouch patient p19 | host: Homo sapiens | place: Israel: Tel-Aviv | collected 2016-06-28
TGGCATGAAAGACAGCTGGGATAAGGTTTCCCGGTCACTCCTATGAGAGCTGCAAGTCCCCCGCGGCAGATGGAACGCGAAAATGAGATGATCGTTATTTCACATCGCCTTTTTGTTATAATAGGGAAAAGAGAAGGACGCGGTGTTTCCTTGTCGGGGCGAGGAAGGGAGGCGGAGCATGAAGAGGCGCGGATATATTCTTCTCGAGGCGCTGATCGCGCTTTTCCTGATCGCATCGCTTTCGGCGGCGCTCTATCCTTTCGCGGCGGAGGCTGTGCGTGCGGTGGATCTCATGGCGAAGCGTTCGCGGATCGCGGGCGAGGGACTCTATGCCATGGATTTCATGACTGAGCAGCTCCGCAATGCGCTTAATAGGGGAGAGGCCTCTTCGATCTCCGGCGATACCTACAGCTACGAGGCGTATAACCAGTCGCGCAAAGTGAAGACGTATCGTTTCTTTCTGGACCAAGAGAAATTGAAGCTCGATGTGTACGGGGTGACGACGGAACCGGTGACGGGGACGACATCGGGGAAGGAAGAGTACGCACTGACTTGTGAGGAAGGGCCGCTCTTTGTCAAGAACGGCGAGGGCGCGCTTGCGATCTCCTTCTCGATCCTGCATCACCCGTCAGGGGAAATGATGCATTTCCGCACGAGCCTTCTCTCGTATGCCGATTTCTACAGAAAGGGGCAGCGCTATGAATAGGAGAAAAGGATCCATGACGCTGTGTCTGCTGCTTCTTTTTTCTATGCTGGTGACGCTGTCTGCGGGAGCGCTCTACTATGTCTCCCGCACGGCATCGGAGGCGTACCTCTATCAGCAGGGGCTGTCTTCGGTGTATGCGGCAGAGAGCGGAGCGAATGTGGCGCTCGGGCGGCTGAAGGCGGGAGTGATGGGAAATCAGAGATTCACGCTTTCGGTGAATGGACGGCGGGTCAAGGTGACGGTGACGGATACGTCGGCATCCCGCACGGAGGGGACGGTGACCTCTACGGCATCGGACGCAGAGGGCGGGTACAAGCGGACGGTGCAGATCACGTACACGAGCGAAGAGCATGAGGGACAACGCATCATCACTGTCACAAACGTGTCGAGTTGACTGGGGACTAGTGACTGGTGACTGGGAGACATCAGCGTCCCTGTCTTGCATACCGCCAGTGCCCTATCCGCCCCTGCGGGGCACCTTCCCATAGGGAAACGCTGATTCAATCGCAGAGTCAGCTTTTACAAGAATTTTTAGGCATAGCTTCGTCATAGCCTTCCTTAAATAGCTCGCTATTCGCGTCAGGTTATTCCTTGCTATGCCTAAAAATTCAAGAGTAAAATCTGATAACGATTGAATCAGTGTTCCCCTCGAGGGGAAGGCTGACGATACGGGAATACCGTCATCTAAAAAGGCGGCGGAGCCGCCACTACCCCCGTAGAACCCGTAGAACCTTAAAACGAAAGGAGACGCCATGGTATCCCGATTTTTGCATGATCCGAAGTACGCACTGATGTATGGGTTTTTGGCACTGCTGTTCCTTTTGTCCGGCGGTCTTCTTTTCCGGGAGGCGGGGCAGCTGCGGGAGAGGGCGGAAGGGATGGCCGCGGAGAATCAGCTCCTGCTGTCGTATCGGCATGCGGAGCGGGATGCGGCGCATCTGGATCTCCTTTCGTCGCTCTTTCAAAAGACACCGGCTTCGGCCTATGGGAAGCTGCTCGAGGAGGCAGGCGTCTCCGTGGAAGAGATCTCAGAGGAAAAGGATGGAAATTTTAATAAAATTCATGTAGTTGGCACTGGCAGTTTTTCACAAATTGTCCGCGGCTTTGATATAATAAAAAGCAAAGAAGTGTGGAATGCAGTGAAGCTCGTCCGATTGAAACGGGAAGGGACGGTCTTGTCCTTTGCGATCGAGATCACTGCATTTCAAAGCCGAGGTACCTATGAAGAAGAGAAATATCGTACTGATCGGTCCGATGGGGACCGGTAAAAGCAGAGCGGCGAAGATCCTGGCCGATGGGCTGGATTGGCAGCTTGCGGACACAGACCGCATGATGGAGCGGGATACGGGGATGAAGATCGCCGACTTCTATCGCGATGCGGGGGCAGAGGCCTTCGCGGAAAAGGAAATGCAGGTGATCAGCCGCGTCCGTTACTACCATGAAGCGGTGATCGCGATGGGGGGCAATTACCCCATGACGGAGGAGAAATTTCACCTCCTTGCGGAGCATGGCGTGATGGTGCTGCTCTATGCGAAGCCGTACCGCCTCGCAGAGCGGGTGCGCCGCCGCATCGGCAAGCGCCCGACCATGGACTATTCCGATGTGGATGGCTACGTGCGGCAGATGCTGCGGAAATGGGCGAAGTGGCGCGACCGTGTGGATGTGGTCATCAATACGACCAACTGCCACCCGGAGCAGACCGCGATCCTGATCGCCCGCTATCTGGACCAGCATCATGTGGAGTTCGCTGAGCGGAGATTGTGAAATGGGCGCAGCTTCCATTCCTGGTTTCTTATCTATGAGGAGGCAACTATCATGAAACGACTGGCTGTACTGACCAGCGGCGGTGATGCACAGGGCATGAATGCAGCCGTCAGAAGCGTTGTCCGGACGGCACTTGCCATGGACGCCGAGATATATGGCATTGAGCGTGGCTATGCAGGACTTCTGGATGAAGACATCACGCCGATGACTTCGGCGTCTGTGGGCGGGATCGTGCTGCGCGGCGGGACGATGCTGCGCACGGCGCGCTGTCAGGCTTTTTTTGAACGGAAGAATCAGATCCAAGCGGCGGATATTTTAAGGAAGCACGGCATCGACGGGCTCGTTGTCATCGGCGGCGACGGTTCTGTGCAGGGGGCCGAGGTTTTGACGCGCCTCGGTATCCCGACAGTGACGGTACCGGGTACCATTGATAACGACATGCATGGGACGGATGAGACCATCGGTCATGATACGGCGGTGAACGTGGTCGTTTCTGCCGTGAGCCGTATCCGCGACAGTGCGTCTGCCCACGAACGTGCCGCCATCGTGGAGGTCATGGGACGTTTCGCGGGACACATCGCGCTCGATGCGGGCCTTGCCTGCGGAGCAGAGTACATCCTGGTGCCGGAGGTACCCTTTGAACGGGAGACACTGGCACGGAGCCTCGAGGCGCAGATGAAGCTGGGACGGACGAACAGCATCATCATCTGTGCGGAAGGCGCGGGCGATGCCCGCTCGCTGGGGGAGTGGCTGAAAGAGCATACAAAGATCGACGTCTGTACGACCACGCTCGGCTTCATCCAGCGCGGCGGTCAGCCGACGGCCAGAGACTGCCAGCTCGGCTCCATCCTGGGCGCGTGCGCGGTGACTGCGCTCCTCCGGGGAGAGACCGGAGCGCTCATCGGTATGCATAGAGGCCGCGTGCGCATTCTTTCCTACGAAGAGGCAAAAAAAGAGAAAGAACCATTCCGCAGAGATCTCTACGATCTCGCCGTCATGCTTGGAGCGACGGGGATGGAATAAAGCAAAGCGGCGCACGGCTTCACGCGCCGCTTTTTTATGACTGGTAGCTAGGGATTGGGGACTAAGAGACCAGGAGACTAGGAGACATCAGACGTTCTCGTATCGTCATTTCGAGCGAAGTGAGAAATCTTTCTTGCAGTCCGATAAACGACGCACCTCCCCCGCTCTCTTTCATACCGCCAGTGCCCTATCCGCCCCTTCGGGGCACCTTCCCATAGGGAAACGCTGATTCAATCGCAGAGTCAGCTTTTACAAGAATTTTTATGCATAGCTTCGTCATAGCCTTCCTTAAATAGCTCGCTATTCGCGTCAGGTTATTCCTTGCTATGCCTAAAAATTCAAGAGTAAAATCTGACAACGATTGAATCAGTGTTTCCCTCGAGGGGAAGACTGGGGATACGAGAATACCATGATCTCAAATGGCAGCGAAGTTGCCACTAGAACCCGTTGAACCCATAGAACCCATAGAACCCATAGAATCTGTTTACCAAAGGAGTCTTTATGAAGAAGATCATCGTCAGCGCCTGCCTTTTGGGGCGAAACTGCAAGTACAGCGGCGGAAACAATCGGAATGAAGCTGTACTCTCCTATGTGAAGGGGCGAGAGGTGATCCCTGTCTGCCCGGAGGTCGCCGCCGGTATGCCGGTCCCGCGGCCGCCGGTGGAGCTTCGCGAGGGACGTGTGATCTCCTGCGAAGGGAAGGATCTGGATGCCGTGTATCGCGCAGGCGTCGCACGGACACTGGAAGCGCTTGCGAGGAAAGAGATCGAGTGTGCGATTCTCAAGGCGAAAAGTCCCACCTGCGGGGTTCATGAGATCTATGACGGCACATTCAGCGGGAAAAAGATCAAAGGCCAAGGACTCCTTGCGAAGGCGCTGCGTCAGGCGGGCGTGCGTGTGATGGATGAGGAGGATGTGGAATCAGGAGTGGCTGGTGACTAGTGGCTAGGGATTGGGGATTGGGGATTAGGAGCCTCGAGTGACTAGTGACTAGTGACTGGTGACTGGTAGCTAGGGATTAGTGGCTAGGGATTAGGTTTGCGATACGAGAAAACCGCCAGTTTCAAACCTTCGCGGCGCTTAGATCCTTCGACTCAGTTCTCCTATTTCAGATAAGCTATTTTTTCACATACGACGTTTTTCTCCGCTCAGGATGACGAAATGCGCCGTACCACCATTTCTCATTTCTAATTTCTCATTCAAGCGAAGATTTCATCCGCGATCAAAGGGCGATACGCCCCAGGGACGAACCCTGAACCTGTTCCCTTCCATTTGACAAACTTGGTTTCTTTCCCTATAATGAAGAAAATGACCGTTGGTCAATTTCAAAGGAGGAAGACCTATGCAGAAGAAATGGATCGCCATCGCAGCAGCCGGGATGCTGCTTTTCTCGTCTATGTCAGTTCAGGCCGAGGAGCTGCCGCGCAGGAGCCTCACCGTATCGGGGAGCGCAGAGGTCACAGCAAAGAGTGACACCGCTGCCATTTACCTTTCTGTGGAGACAGAGTCGGCGCAGGTGAAGAATGCGGCTCGTGAGAATGCCCAGATCATGACCGATGTGCGGAATGCCGTCATTGCCGCCGGTGCAGATGCGTCAAGGATCGAGACGCAGAATTACAATGTGTATCCGCAGAATATCTATGATGATAAGGGCCGCGTGAAGTCGAAGAAATATAAATGCACGAATTCCATGAAGGTCGTGGTGAGTCGTCTGGATAAAACGGCCGCCGTCATGGATGCCGCCGTAGAAGCCGGAGCGAACCGCATCGACTCCGTGGATTTCTCTGTGAGCAAGACGCAGGAGTACAAGGAGGAAGCCCTGCGACAGGCGACTGCCGCTGCGCTTCGCAAGGCACAGATCATGGCAGGCACGCTGGGCCGCTCGGTCGTGAATGTGATCTCTGTCAATGAAGACAGTGCCGATGTCACTCCGTACCGCGCGATGAATGTACGCATGATGGCAGGCGCGGCAGCAGATGCCAAAGAATCGACTCCGCTTTCCCCCGGAGACACGAAGCTGCATAGCCATGTCACCGTGGTGTTTGAGATCGGATAAGTAAATAGTAGCTGGTGACTAGTGACTGGTAGCTGGGGATGAGTGGCTAGGAGACTGAAAGACCAAGAGACTGGGGACTAGTATGGCGATTTGTTAACTTCTGGGCTTAGTGAGAGGTGGTGGAATGCCCCTCCCCATCGGGTAATGCTATTAAGTTAAGCGGCAGAACGTTCTTGGCTCCTCATCGGGGGAACTGCCCGAAGGGCTTGTGCAAGCGAACTGGATTTTAGCGTCGCTACGCTCCTAAAAATCCAGTTCGCTTGCACATATTGCCTTCGCCGCTATTGAACCCATTGCACCTTCTTGCTTCCCACACAAAAAAGCCTGCCCTTGTCGGGCAGGCTTTTTGCGTGCATCATTTCTTGATACAAATATCAGACAGCTGACGCTTCGGTACGCAGTAGTCCTTTTTCTCATCGAGGAAGTACTTGATCGAGCCGTTTTCAGGCACGTCCACGATATGGCTCTCGCATCCCGGATAACCGAGGGCGATGAGAAGGCGCGGATCCCAGTCCGCGGGAAGCGAAAGAAGCTCCTTCACCTTCGGGAATTCCACCGCGCCCAGCATGGCTGAGCCGATGCCGTGTGCATACGCATTCAGCGTGATCGTCCGTGCAGCGATGCCCACGTCGATGTCGTCCCACGGATTTCCGCGGCCCTCTTTGCAGATGAGGACAAAAGCCACGGGCGTTTCGCCTGCCTTCGGCGTGCCAAGCTCCGGCGGGAGCGCTCCCGCCCAATGGATCAAAGGCTGCATGGCGGCGGTGAGAGAAGGCTCTCTGACTAGCACGTAGCGCAGCACCTGGGCATTCATCGCACTGTTTGCGATGCGGACATTTTCCATGAGTTCATCCAGAATGCCCGCATCGATCTCTTTTGGCTGGAATCTGCGGTACGTCCGGCAGCCGATGCATAGTTCATTGAAATCCATTTGATGTGCTCCTTTGCGTAGGGACTGGTGACTAGGGATTAGGGATTAGAAGACTAAGAGACTGGGAGACTCTCGTATCGTCATTTCGAGCGAAGCGAGAAATCTTTGTCATTCGCGGTCAGGCGGTCGATGTTTGGAATTCCGAAACGGGAAACCTGCTACCCAGGGAACCTTCGGGCATTGCCCCATATATACTTGCGGCGAAGCCGCTACCACAAGTTTGAAAGCAGGGGTGAGTAGCTAGTGATTGGTGACTAGGAATTAGTAGCTAGGGATTAGGTTGGCGATACGAGAAAATCGCTAATTTCAAATTTCCGCGGCGCTTAGATCCTTCGACTCAGTTCTCCTGTTTCAGATAAGCTATTTTTAAGGAAACACTGATTAAATCGTTATCAGATTTCATTCTTGGATTTTTATACAGAGCGAGGAGACATTCGACGCGAATAAGGAGAATGTCGACGACACTATGTATAAAAATCCATATGAAATCTGATTCTGTGATTGAATCAGCGTTTCCTTAACATACGACGTTTTTCTCCGCTCAGGATGACGAAATGCGCCGCACCACCATTTCTCATTCAAGAGAGGCTTTCATCCCCAATCAAGGGCAGTACGCCTCATGGGCAAACCCTGAACCCTCAATCATGGATCAGACGCAGGACTTGGGTGACCGTCTGACGGAGATTGGCCGTCGTGACATCCTTCCGCATGGCCTCTTCCGCATCCATCGCCTCATGCAGGATGGGGAAATAGGCATCGATGCCATGCTCATTGACAGAGGCGGCTTCTTCTGCCGCACAGCCGCAGAGAGCGATGGTGCGGCAGGAAGGTGCGCAGCGCTTGGCGAGCTGTGCGACGCCGACAGGTGCCTTGCCCATCGCAGTCTGATGATCCATTCGTCCCTCGCCGGTGATGACAAGGTCGGCGGATGGAAGTGCATCGGCGATGTGGATAGCTTCGAGGACCAGCGTGATCCCGGGCGTCAGCGATCCATTTAGAAATGTATGGAATGCGAAGCCAAGACCTCCGGCGGCGCCTGCTCCGGGGACAAGAGCTGCCGCCTTTCCGGTGAAGCGTTCGGAGAGAGCGGCAAAGCGGGCGATGTCAGCGTCCATGCGGGTGGCGATCTCGGGAGTTGCGCCCTTCTGCGGACCGAAGACATGCGAACAGCCCTCGCTGCCGCAGAGCGGATTCGTCACATCACAGGCGATGTCGAAGCGGCATTCCCTGAGGAGCGGAGATACCTCGCTGTCATCAATGCGCACGATCTTCGCCAGATCACGGCCGTAGCCTTTGACACGGCTGCCATCTTCCTGATAGAAATGATAGCCCAGCGCCGTCAGCATGCCGATGCCAGCATCATTCGTCGCACTTCCACCGATGCCGATGATGAAGTGGCGGCATCCACGGGACAAGGCAGCGCTGATGAGCTCGCCGAGGCCGTAGGTGGTGGTATTCATCGGATTTCTAAAAGCCGGCGGCACAAGAGGCAGTCCGGAGGCATCTGCCATCTCGATGATAGCCGTGTGGCTCTTCGGAAGCCAGCCATAGCGGCTTGCGACCGGCTGCCCCAGAGGCCCTGTCACCGTGACGGGGACGATGTCTCCGCCAAGACCCGCCGTCAGCACATCGACCGTCCCCTCCCCGCCGTCTGCCAGCGGAAAGACCTCGACCGAGTCAGACGGATAGCGGGAAAGGATCGCCTCTTTGATCGTATTTCCTGCATCCAGAGACGAGAGACAGCCCTTGAAAGAATCCATGGCAATGATGGTTTTCATGCGTGACCCTCCTGCTGGTTACAGTAGAACAAGAGAAGCGAGGAAAATGCTGACCATGGAAACAATGCCGACGACGAGCGTCATCATACTCTGCGTCCGGTAGCCATCCTGCGGATCAAGCCCGGTGAAATTGGTGACGACCCAGAAGTAGCTGTCATTGGCGTGCGAGACAGTCATCGCGCCCGCGCCGATCGCCATGACCGTCAGAAACGCAGCCATTTCAGACTGCAGACCCAGAGCAGACATCATGGAAGCCGAGTCCGTGTACATGCCCATGATGCCCGCTGTCGTGGTGATCGCGACCGTGGAGCTGCCCTGCGCCGTCTTCAGGATGGCAGAGATCAGGAATGGGAAGAAAATGCCGACCGAAGAAAGGAAAGCGGCATTGGCTTTCATGAATTCGACGAAACCGGCTGCCGTGATGACCTTGCCCAGTACGCCGCCCGCTGCCGTGACAAAAAGGATCGGTCCCACCGTTTTCAGCGTCTCATCCGTGATGGCTGCGAAACGATTCATCGTGTGCGTGCTGACAAGCAGGCGCACAGCCAGCAGCAGACCGACGGTGAGCGCGATGATAGGCGTAGCAAAGAATTTGCAGAGAACGGCAGAAGAACCCTGAAGACCGATCATAGAAACAAAAGAACCCAGAGCCATCAGAATGACAGGGATGACGATCGGAGCGAACGAGGAGAATGCACCCGGCAGCTTCCCGAAGCCGGCCACCAGTTCCTCATAGCTTTTCTCCGTATCCGGAGACTCCTTCTCATCTGCGTGGACAGAGATATCCTTCTTTGCGATATATAAAGAGAAAATATAAGCAGCAGCCAGCGCCGGTACGGAAGCGATGACACCCGCGAGGATGACGCCAGCCAGATGGTCAGCCAGACCCAGAGAGCCGGCTGCAGCGATCGGGCCAGGTGTCGGCGGGATGAATACATGAGCCGCATACAGACCCGCGGAAAGAGCTACGGCCATGCCCGCCGGGCTTGCGCCCTTGAGCTTGCGGCACAGCGCCTTACGGATCGGATTCAGAATGACAAAGCCGCTGTCGCAGAAGACCGGAATGGAAACGATCCAGCCCATCAGCATCAGCGCCAGCTGCGGATGCTTCTCTCCGACGAAACGGATCACCACATCCGCAAGGCGGATGGCAGCCCCCGTCTTCTCCAGAATGAGCCCAATCAACGCCCCTAAAATGATGACGATACCGATGCTGGAAAATACACCGGAGAACCCCGAACCAATGATGCCGGGGATCTTCTCCAGCGGCAGTCCCACGACCACCGCCAGAACAAGCGACGTCCCCATCAGCGAGAGAAACGGATGGATGTGGAACTTCGAGATCGCTACGATCATCAAAATGATCGCCAGACAGAACACAATGAGCAGCGGAATGCCAGTCATAATACATACCTCACTTGTATCAACTAAAAAGAATGAATGAATCAATAACGCGTATAGTATAGCACAAACGAGGAATAGAAGTATACTATTTTACACAATTTCCATGGAATAAGCGTATGGGAATATATTATATACATATATAACTGGGGTTCAGGGTTCAGCAAGCGGGGCGGCGCGCTCCGTTTGCTACCCCTGAAGTTTGAAAGCAGGGATGAGTGGCTAGTGACTAGTGACTAGTGACTAGTGACTAGGAGACGAAGAGACATGAGACGTCAGACATCAGATATCAGACGTCAGACCCACATATCGTCATTTCGAGCGAAGCGAGAAATCTTTGTCATTCGCGGCCTGGCGGTCAGTGTTTGGAAATTTCAAACAGGAAACCTGCTATCCAATCACCTTCGGGTATCGCTCCATATATATTCGCAACGAAACCGCTACCGCAAGTTTGAAAGCAGGGGATGAGTAGCTAGGGATTAGGAGTCTCAAGTGACTGGTGACTAGTAACTAGAATGCCAGCTCATGGCATCGCCAGTATTTATACTTCGCGGCGCTTCCATATTTTTATGCGCCGCACCACCATTTCGCATTTCTCATTTCTAATTTCTCATTCAATCGAGGTTTTCAAACGTAATCAAGTGCCAACACGTCCCAAGGGCGCCCTGAACCCCGAACCCCGAACCCTGAACCATAAAAAATTCAAAAAAACCTGTTGACACAATAGCCCAGGATGTGATAGTATTATACCCGTCGCTGATGAAGCGGACCCATCCGAAAGAGCGATGAAAAATAATTCAAAAAATCATTTGACAAACCTCTACGAATGTGGTAAGATAATCAAGTCGCTTGAAGAGCGATGGTTCTTTGAAAACTGAACAGTACAGCGAACGAATCAAGCCGATGTGCGAGGCAGCAATACCGAGCAATGAATTTGAGCAAGGCAAGAAATAAATCGAGCCAAACGAACGATCTATCATGGAGAGTTTGATCCTGGCTCAGGACGAACGCTGGCGGCGTGCTTAACAC
>SKED01003107.1_pt1 | contig 10686 bp, 8 predicted proteins | sample 4826651 | NCBI WGS metagenome assembly SKED01 (sample SAMN11008818, study PRJNA524170) | human gut metagenome | biome: Human fecal sample; material: Feces; isolation source: fecal sample from pouch patient p19 | host: Homo sapiens | place: Israel: Tel-Aviv | collected 2016-06-28
CATTACCAGGACGGATGATGGTTGTTTTTTCTTCGGGAATAGTACTGGTTCCTCCTGTGTAAAACACCCACGAGGCACCGATGTCAATACGTTCGCTGAATTTATGGTTGAGAGTCAGATTAATAATATGGCGCCGATCATATTTGTATGGAAATCGCTCTCCATTGTTGATAGCACCTTTAGCAAATTTGCGGTCGCTTTTGGATAAGGTATAAGACAACCAGCCTGTTGTCTTCCCGAGCGTTTTTTGAGCCATAAATTCAATTCCCATCGAACGTCCTTTCCCCATTTCAACTTTGCTTTCCCATCCGGTGGAAGAACCGAAAAAACTGACTCCGTCTTTATATTCCAGCACATTGTACATGTCTTTGTAATAGCCTTCTACTGAGAACTCCCAACCTTTGATACCTGTATAATATCCCCCCAATGAATACTGGTGGGATCGCATCGGTTTGATTTTTTTTGTGACAGGCACCCATAAATCAGTAGGCATAGCGATGGGCATGGACGAAAGCAGATGTACATATTGACTCATCTTTGTATAAGATGCCTTGAGAATTACGTCTTTACTTAGTTGATAACGTGTTGAGACACGCGGCTGCAAGGAGAAATAACTTTGTTTTTGTACTTGAAACAGAGAAAAGTGTAATCCAAGATTAAGCCGTAGACGAGTACCGATTTTTAGGTTATCTTCTGCATAAGCCGATACTTCATGTGCATAAATCCGGCTGTTGTTCATGCTGTGGTAAGTAGTGTCGCGAAATGCCTCAGAGTCTACCTTGTCTGATATTTTGGAGGTCATCACTTCCGGACGAAAACGGTGATAGATATATCCTGCTCCAAATTTAATATGGTGCATAGGAGATGGGTTGTAATCAAAATCTATCTGATAATTCCAGTCATTGATACCTGAACGATAGTCTGAAGAGTATCGGTTGATGAAGGTTGTGTTATTGGTGAGTGAATATTGATTATTCGAATATGCACTTACATTGAATAGGTAGTTGTTGTAGGAAACTGTCGTGTTGCTAAACAGGCGATTATTGAAAATGTAGTTCCATCTGGCGGAAATGATTGTGTTTCCCCAGTTCATTTTACTTCCGTCCTTGAAATCGCTATTATCATCATATTGGGTAGCGAAGTGATCTTTCCCGTTATAAGCACTCAGATATAAACGGCTCCGGTCGGAAAACTTGTGATTGATCTTTGCATTGATATCATAAAAGTAATAGTTGTATTTCTCATCATCGGGCATGAATGGTTTGGCTATTAAATCAATATACGAACGTCTGGCGGATATGTTGAATGATGTTTTGTCTTTCACAATCGGTCCTTCCAAATTTATTTTGCTGGTTAGCAAGCCGATACTGAGTGTCCCATGATATTTTTTCATATCCCCGTCATTGGTGCGTACGTCAATGACGGAAGAAAGGCGTCCGCCGAAGCGTGCAGGAAAGGAACTTTTAAATAAAGTGACCTTTTTGATAGCTTCAGGAGTAAAGACGGAAAAGAAGCCGAACATATGGTCTACGTTATATACCGGAGTTCCGTCAAGTAAGATCAGATTTTGGTCGGGACTGCCACCACGTATATATAATCCAGCCGATCCGTCTACTCCTGCCTGTACTCCGGGCATTAACTGAATGGCTTTCATTACATCTGATTCTCCTAATATACTTGGAGTATTCTTGATTTGCACCATTGGAATCTCGACAGCTCCCATCTGTGTGGCAACTGTCCCTGCTTCTGCTTTATCTGAAACGACCACTACTTCTTCTAATTGTGCGTTTCCTTTCATACGAATATTCAGCAGAGTATCTTGAGCAAGGGTGAAATGATGTGTTTCTGTGGTATATCCCAAATAAGAGAAACGTAATTCCGTTTCTCCTTCGGGCAGAGTGATACTATAAAAGCCGTAAGGATTGGTAGTAGTGCCTTGATATTGATGACTCTCAATGATATTAGTACCAATCAACGTCTCGGACGACGTCCCGTCGGTAACATATCCGCTGATAGTAAACTTGCGGCTTACCGGCTTTTGCACCCTTTTCTTTTGCAGGAGAATGTATCTCTCAGAGAACTTGTAACTGATCGGTTCATCCTTGAATACGAGATCCAGTATCTCATGCAAAGGCATATCTTTCACTTTCAGATTGATTTTATGGCTGATGCTGATTTCTTCACTGTAGATAAAAGAATATCCTGTAGAGTTTTCGATTAACTTGACGAACTCCTTCAATGTAGCATTTCGCAATGTGATTGTGAGTCGGGCATTTGCATTCTGTGCGTATGCCTGTGCGGTGATAAGGATCACCATACCTATCAGAACGAGCGTTCTGATAGGTAGGTGTCCTTGGTGAATAGTTCTCATTTAGTCTAGTTTTTAGTAATAGTAATCTGTTGAGTGTTTCGTGAATAGTTGAAATAACCGGCATTATGCAGTACAGATAAAATCGCATCCAAGTCTTCTCCATTACGGAATCGCGCTGTGATCCGATAATTTCGCAAGGTTGAGTCGGCAATGTGAATGGTTGTTCCGAACGAGTTGGAAAGTTCGCGGGCAATCTCCTGCAACGGCAGATCATCGAATATGAACTCCCCGTGGCGCCATGAAATTTCATCTCCGGCATTCTCCAGTACCTTGCGAGTAAGCTTTTGTTCCACCTTATTATATATAGCCGCCTCATTCGGTTTCAGCACCATGCGTACTGAGTTGTTTTTATTGCTGACTGCAACCGACCCTGTTAATAAAGTCGTCTTTACATCCGGATTATCGGGATAGGCGTCCACATTGAAGTGAGTGCCCAATACTTGAACGTCAATCGTTTCTGTCTGCACTATAAACGGATGCTTTGGGTCTTTACTTACTTCAAAATAGGCTTCTCCGCTCAACTCCACTTCCCGGTTATCCGATTTGAACCGTTCCGGATAGGAAAGGGAAGAATAATGGTTTAGCGTGACGGAAGTGCCGTCGGGCAGATGGACGGTACGTGTTTCTGCCAAAGTGCTAACAGTCTGTATGGTTGCCGGCTGCATGTACAGATAAGCTGTCCATACCGATAGACAGAGTAAAACTACTGCTGCCGCTGCCGCAAATGTGCGTACCGGATATAACCGGTGATGATGGAATTTCAGCTTCTTCTCCAGTTGCGGATAGCTGGCTGCTGCTGAAAAACGTCCTCTCGGTGAGCGGTGGAAGCGATGAGCTTGTTCAGTATTTCTTCTAATTCTCTATCGGTATATTTCATATCTTTTTCTATTTAGCTTTCTTTCTAATTCCGTTTCAGCAGAATCGTCAGCTTGCTTACACTGCCTTCTTTCCACTGGGGAGTACAGGATAAGGTAATGTTCTGCTGTTTCAGTACCATCTTTTTGGGATATAACTTAATGGTGGTCGTTGCCGATTTCTGTCCCGCCTTGATGGTGACTTTGGTTTCTGTTAGTTTCATAATCGGTGCCTGTCCCGCCGGCAAAGCAGGAGTGGCAAGTAACACTGTCCTGTCTTCTTTGGATTTGTCGGTGGCAATAATTTTAATCTGCAACTCACTCTCGGATTGATTCTTGTCACATTCTACTGTTCGGGTAGATTTTTCAAATCCTACATAATCCTTAGGATAATTGTCATTGTCGTTGTTGCAGGAAAATAGGCTCAGGCATGCTGTTAAAAGGACAAAGAGTCCAACGTTTGCGTCATTAAACTTTTTCATCATTCAATCTTTTTTAGTGATTAATCGGTTTATTTGCTGATAAAGACCGGAGATTGACAGAAACTCCCTACGCCTTTTGTGCAAATAAAAGTTAATATAAAAAAGAAGTGCTGAACGGTTCGGGTGATCTCCGGTTATCCGCTGGACGAAATCATCTCTTTCAGTCGGGAGACAGCTTTCTGTAGCTGGGCATCAACTGTCTTTATGCTGATATCCAATTCTTCTGCTACTTGGGCATAACTTTGTTTTTCTTCACGGATACGGATGAATATTTCCCGGCAACGTTCCGGAAGCCGGTCGAGTGCTTTCACATAGATTGCAAACAGTTCTTCACTGATTAATGACTCTTCCGGAGAATAACTTTGTTCCTGTGGCTCCGGCAGGGAATCGGAATGAATGGTGGTGTACTTCGACTCTTTTTCCAGATAATTGAGAGAAGCGTTCTTGACCAGAATAAAGCAATAGTCCTCGATGTTTTTCACATCAAGAAGAGTGTCGCGCTGCTTCCAGAGTTTGAGGAAGATGTCGAGTACGATTTCCTGCGACCATTCTTCCTGTTTCACATAATAGTAGGCAATACGGAAGAGACGGTCGTAAGTCATGTTGTAGAAGTCCCGGAAAGCAGTTTGCGAATCCAGTTCCTTCATTTGCCGTAATAACTTTCTTACTTCTGATTCGGTCATCGGCTGATCGTTTAGTTTTTTAATTAACCCAAAGCAAGTCGCTCATAATGCTGTCGGAGATGAAAATTCCTTCCCGTGTCAGGCGTAAAGCCCCCTCGTGGATTTCCAGTTTCCCATTTTCCAGATAGGGGGCAGACATTTTCCGGCAATATTCCCACAGTTCATTACCGAACTCTTGTTTTAGTTTTTCTATAGGTGTTCCCCATACGGTGCGTATGGTGGTAATGATAAATTCGTTGTAACGGGTCGTTTGGTCCAGGTTTTCTGTCTCAAAGTCGCGCTGGTTTCCTTCTATACCTTTTATATATAGGTCGATGGAAGATACGTTCCATTCGCGTGTCGTTCCATTGAATGAATGTGCGGACGGTCCGCAGCCCAAATATGGTATTCCCCTCCAGTACGAAGTATTGTGACGGGAGTATTTGTCGGGGCGGCAGAAATTGGATATTTCATAATGCTCGTATCCTGCATTCTGCAAATGTTCGATCAGCAATGTAAAGAACTGCAGACTGGAATCTTCGTCTACTTCCTCTATCTGATGTTGCTTCAACATATTATATATAGGTGTATCTTCTTCGTAAGTCAAATGGTAAGCAGAAATATGCTCTACATCCAGGCGGATAGCTTGCCGGAGGTCGTTTACCCACCGTTCCTTTGTTTCGCCGGGCAGTCCGTAAATCAGATCAATGCTGATATTCTGAAATCCCGCTTCCCTGCATCTGCGGACAGCTTCGACGGCTGTTTGGGAGCTATGGCGGCGTTTCAGTAATTGGAGTGTCGTATCATCAAAAGTCTGTATCCCCATGCTGATACGGTTGAAAGGGAGCGAGGATAACATCTTCAGATATTCCTGGGACAGATCGTCCGGATTGGCTTCCAGAGTGATCTCCCGGCAGTGTTCCATTCCGTAATTTTCCCGTATCGTTTCAAAGATGTGTTTAAAATCAGCTTCCTCCAGTTGAGAGGGAGTTCCTCCTCCGAAATAAATGGTTTCTACAGGTTCGCCTTTCAGATATTCTTTCCGCATTTCCAGTTCACGGCAGAGGGTATGCACATAATGCGTCTTTAATTCGCTGCGGGTAGTCGAATAAAAGTCGCAATAGATGCAACGTGTCTTACAGAAGGGAATATGAAGGTAAATACCTGCCATAGTAGATGTTTAGCTTGTTACCAATTGATTATAGCCTGCAAATTTAAACCTTTTTTCTGAGCAATTGATACAATTAACGGGAATTAGGTATAAGTCTGGCCTGTCTGCTACCCATAAAACGGACCTTATGTTACATAACATTGTTTAGTAACACTGTCATAAATATTGCTTTTCCCCCAATAAATCCCTAATTTGCGCATCACTAAATTAATGGTATGCGAGAAACATACTGAGTAATTACTAAAATCTTATATATTATGAAAGTATATCAGACTAATGAAATCAAGAACATTGCCTTGTTGGGAAGTTCTGGCTCTGGGAAAACCACTCTCGTGGAAGCGATGCTTTTCGAGAGTGGTGTTATAAAACGTCGCGGATCTGTTGCCGCAAAAAACACAGTTAGCGATTATTTCCCTGTTGAACAAGAGTATGGTTACTCCGTTTTCTCCACCGTTCTCCATGTAGAATGGAACAATAAAAAACTTAATATTATAGACTGTCCGGGTTCGGACGACTTCGTTGGCAGTACGGTAACTGCACTTAATGTGACCGACACAGCAATTATTCTTCTCAATGGCCAATACGGCGTCGAAGTCGGTACACAAAATCACTTCCGATACACTGAAAAATTGAATAAGCCAGTTATTTTTCTAGTCAACCAGCTTGATAATGAAAAATGCGACTATGATAATATCCTCGAACAACTGAAAGAAGCGTATGGATCTAAGGTGGTTCCCATCCAGTATCCTATTGCTACCGGTCCGGGCTTTAATGCCTTGATTGACGTATTGTTGATGAAAAAATATTCGTGGAAACCCGAAGGCGGTGCTCCTGTGATTGAAGATATTCCGGCAGAAGAAATGGATAAGGCTATGGAAATGCATAAAGCATTGGTAGAAGCTGCTGCCGAAAATGACGAAGGACTGATGGAGAAATTTTTTGAACAAGATTCTCTGACAGAAGATGAAATGCGTGAAGGTATCCGTAAGGGATTGATCGCCAGAGGTATGTTCCCAGTATTCTGTGTTTGCGGTGGTAAGGACATGGGCGTTCGCCGTCTGATGGAATTCCTTGGCAACGTAGTTCCTTTCGTGTCTGAAATGCCGAAAGTGGAAAACACAGATGGTAAGGAAGTAGCTCCGGACGTAAACGGTCCCGAATCTTTGTATTTCTTCAAAACGAGTGTCGAGCCGCATATCGGTGAAGTATCTTACTTTAAAGTAATGAGCGGCAAGGTTCGTGAAGGTGATGACTTGCTGAATGCCGACCGTGGTTCGAAAGAACGTATCGCTCAGATTTATGTCGTAGCTGGTGGTAACCGTGTGAAAGTGGAAGAACTTCAGGCGGGTGATATCGGTGCTGCCGTAAAACTGAAAGATGTGAAGACAGGCAATACACTCAACGGTAAAGACTGCGATTATAAATTCAACTTTATCAAATATCCGAATTCTAAATATTCCCGTGCTATTAAACCGGTGAACGAAGCGGACGTGGAAAAGATGATGACCATCCTGAACCGTATGCGTGAAGAAGATCCGACATGGGTGATCGAGCAATCGAAAGAATTGAAGCAAACGCTGGTACACGGACAGGGAGAATTCCATCTGCGTACGTTGAAGTGGCGTCTGGAAAATAATGAAAAACTTCAGGTTAAATTTGAGGAACCGAAGATTCCGTATCGTGAAACGATTACGAAGGCTGCCCGTGCCGATTATCGTCATAAGAAACAATCCGGTGGTGCTGGTCAGTTCGGTGAAGTTCACCTGATCGTTGAACCTTATAAAGAAGGTATGCCTGTGCCCGATACTTACAAATTCAATGGACAGGAATTTAAGATTACCGTGAGAGGTACTGAAGAAATTCCATTGGAATGGGGCGGTAAACTGGTATTTATTAACAGTATCGTAGGTGGTTCTATCGATGCCCGTTTCTTGCCTGCTATTATGAAAGGTATCATGTCACGCCTGGAACAAGGCCCGTTGACAGGTTCGTATGCCCGTGACGTACGTGTAATCGTATATGATGGTAAGATGCACCCGGTAGACTCAAATGAAATCTCCTTTATGCTTGCTGGACGTAACGCATTCAGTGAAGCCTTCAAGAATGCCGGTCCGAAGATTTTGGAACCGATTTATGATGTGGAAGTATTTGTTCCGTCCGACAGAATGGGTGATGTGATGGGAGATCTTCAAGGACGCCGTGCCATGATTATGGGTATGAGCAGCGAAAAAGGTTTCGAGAAACTTGTTGCTAAAGTACCTTTGAAGGAAATGTCTTCATATTCGACAGCACTTAGCTCACTTACCGGCGGACGTGCTTCATTTATCATGAAGTTTGCTAGTTATGAACTTGTTCCGACAGATGTTCAGGATAAGTTGATTAAGGATTTTGAAGCTAAACAAACAGAGGAATAAACAATAATTCTCTCAAAACTGTTAAAACCGTTGTCTTTTTTAAGTAAAAGACAGCGGTTTTTGTTTAACTATGATTAATAAAGATGGAAAATCGCAAGGAAAAGATTTAATTTTTTATTAAATTTGCAAACCAAAGGAGGAGTTATATTGTTGTAGTAATCAGAATACAACCTAAATAGCTCTTTACGGTTAATTTCCGGGAACTTCCGGTTAAATCAAGTTAATGTGTTAGGAGTGTTAATTAGGGAGTGTTAATTTTGTTGCTATGAAGAAGTCAACAATTTGGATATTAAGTATTGTAATGGGGCTTTCTTTCCTTAGTCTGTTGTATTTGCAGGTCAGTTATATAGAGGAAATGATGAAAACCCGGAAGGAGCAATTTGATTCGGCTGTGCGCAACAGTCTGGATCAGGTTTCCAAGGATGTAGAATATGCAGAAACTATGCGCTGGTTGGTTGAGGATATTTCGGATGCTGAAAGAAAAGCGCTGACTGAAAACAATACTTCATTAGGGCAGAATAATGTAGTTCGGGGGACACAGCGATTTCAAGTGAAGTCACGGGATGGAAAGATTATTTCTGATTTTGAATTGAGGGTGATGAAGATCAAACCGTCTGAACTTCCTAAAGCGATGGTACGTGGACGAAACACGATTCCTCAGACTTCTAATTCGATGTTGGAAGCTATCAAGAATCGCTATATGTATCAGCGGGCACTGTTGGATGAAGTAGTGTTGGACATGATTAGACGTGCGAGTGACAAGTCGATTGGTGATAGAGTACGGTTCAGGGACCTTGACGATTATCTGAAATCGAACTTATATAATAATGGTATAGACTTGCCTTATCATTTTGCAGTGATTGACAAGGATGGACGTGAAGTATACCGTTGTGCTGATTATGAAGCAAAAGGAAGTGAAGAATCCTATCAGCAGGCATTGTTTAAAAACGACCCGCCTGCAAAGATGAGTATTCTGAAAGTGCATTTCCCGGGAAAGAAGGACTATATTTTTGATTCGATCAGTTTCATGATTCCGTCACTGATATTTACGTTGGTGTTGTTGGTGACATTCATCTTTACGATTTATATCGTATTCCGTCAGAAGAAGTTGACGGAAATGAAGAATGACTTTGTCAATAACATGACGCATGAGTTCAAGACGCCGATATCAACTATCTCGCTGGCAGCGCAGATGTTGAAGGACCCCGCGGTAGCAAAATCACCGCAAATGTTCCAGCATATATCGGGAGTCATAAATGATGAGACCAAGCGCTTGCGCTTTCAAGTGGAAAAGGTGCTGCAGATGTCAATGTTCGACCGGCAGAAGGCAACACTGAAGATGAAGGAGATTGATGCGAATGAACTGATTTCGGGAGTGATCAATACCTTTGCACTGAAAGTGGAACGATATAATGGTAAGATAACATCGAACCTTGAGGCAGCCGATCCTGTTATATTTGCAGATGAAATGCATCTTACCAATGTGATCTTCAATCTGATGGATAATGCGGTGAAATATAAGAAAGCGGAAGAGGATCTGGAACTGAAAGTGAAAACGTGGAATGAATCGGGTAAACTGATGATTTCGATACAGGATAACGGTATCGGTATCAAAAAGGAAAACCTGAAAAAGATATTTGAAAAGTTCTATCGTGTGCATACGGGTAATCTGCACGATGTGAAGGGCTTTGGACTGGGGCTGGCTTATGTGAAGAAAATTATTACCGATCATAAGGGAACCATTAGAGCGGAAAGCGACCTGAACGTAGGAACTAAATTTATTATTGCATTACCTTTATTAAAAAATAATTGATATGGACGAGAAACTGCGTATTTTATTATGCGAGGATGACGAAAATCTTGGCATGCTTTTAAGAGAATATTTACAGGCAAAAGGTTATTCTGCTGAGTTATATCCTGATGGAGAAGCCGGTTATAAGGCTTTCTTGAAGAATAAATATGACTTGTGCGTGTTTGACGTTATGATGCCTAAAAAGGATGGCTTTACGTTGGCACAGGATGTCCGTGCTGCGAATGCTGAGATACCTATTATCTTCCTGACTGCAAAAACGCTGAAAGAAGATATCCTGGAAGGATTTAAGATTGGTGCGGATGATTATATCACGAAACCATTCAGTATGGAAGAGTTGACTTTCAGAATTGAAGCTATCTTGAGACGTGTTCGTGGAAAGAAGAACAAAGAAAGCAATATCTACAAGATCGGTAAGTTTACTTTCGATACTCAGAAACAAATTCTGGCTACAGAAGGCAAGCAGACGAAGCTGACTACCAAAGAATCTGAACTTCTCGGACTGCTTTGTGCGCACGCTAATGAAATTCTGCAACGTGACTTTGCTCTGAAGACTATCTGGATTGATGATAACTACTTCAATGCCCGTAGTATGGATGTGTATATTACGAAGTTGCGTAAGCACCTGAAAGAAGATGATTCTATCGAGATTATCAATATTCACGGAAAAGGCTATAAGCTGATCACACCGGAAGTTGAATCTTAATGAGCACTCCGATAACCACAAATAAAAAATCCCGGAAACATTCGTTCCCGGGATTTTTTATTGATTTCTAATAAATTAATCAGCGATCTTCTTATTAATGACAATATAAGAAATGAGTCCCAGTACTACGAGGAATACTGAACTGCCCAAAACCGCGTTGTTGTTTACATTGCCGGTAAAGGAACAAGCCAACAGGATGACCACTCCGATCAAGAT
>SKED01003109.1_pt1 | contig 10681 bp, 10 predicted proteins | sample 4826651 | NCBI WGS metagenome assembly SKED01 (sample SAMN11008818, study PRJNA524170) | human gut metagenome | biome: Human fecal sample; material: Feces; isolation source: fecal sample from pouch patient p19 | host: Homo sapiens | place: Israel: Tel-Aviv | collected 2016-06-28
CCGTGATGGCATGATGCACATCGGCGCAATCGGTCTCGACGCTCAGGCGGCGCAGAAAATGGGTAACGGCTTCCTGGGGTTCAGCAGCCGGAAATTCAGTAACATAACTCATGATCCTTCCTCATCTTTGGCGTTTGTGTTAACACTACTCTATCCACAAATTCAGCCCGTGAATGCGCTCGCTTATGCCAGAAAACAGCAAAAAGATGACAAACTTAAGACAGATTTCCCGCCCTCAGGTCATTGTGCTGGCGTATGACGGTTTGTGTACCTTTGAGTTTGGCGTGGCAGTGGAAATCTTTGGTCTGCCGCGTCCGGAGCTGGGAGACGAATGGTATCGTTTTGCCGTGGCGGGCGTAGACAGCGGTGAACTTCGGGCGACCGGCGGGATTCGCCTCATCACCGACGGTGATTTAACCCTGCTTGAGACGGCCGACCTGATCGTCGTGCCCGGCTGGCGAGGACTGGATTCACCGGTTTCGCCCGCGCTCTGCGCGGCATTACGTAAGGCCAATGCGCGGGGATGCCAGCTTTTGTCGATCTGTTCCGGCGTGTTTGTTCTTGCCGCTGCCGGGCTGCTGGATGGGCGTAAAGCCACAACGCACTGGCGCTATATTGAGGCGCTTAAGGCCCGTTACCCGGCCATCGAGGTGGTTGAAGATGTACTTTATCAGGACGACGGCGACATTCTTACCTCGGCGGGCAGCGCGGCAGGTATCGATTTATGCCTGCACGTAGTCCGGCGGGATTATGGGATGGAAATCGCCAACACCGTAGCGCGTCGTCTGGTCATTCCCCCGCACCGGGATGGCTCACAGCCGCAGCAGCTAAGCCGCCCGGTGGCGCAACTGCGCGAAAGTCAACGTCTCGGTCAGCTGTTTGATTTTCTGCACACCCATCTTGCCGTATCGCACAGCGTTGATTCACTGGCGCGTCGGGTCGGCATGAGTCAACGCACCTTTCTGCGCCGCTTTCAGGATGCGACAGGCACCACGCCCGCGCGCTGGCTGCTCAATGAGCGCCTGCTGAGGGCAAAAGATTATCTGGAAAGCAGTCGTTTAAGTATCGACAGCATCGCGGAGCAGACCGGATTCGGTCAGGCATCGACCCTGCGTCACCATTTTCGGCAGCAGTTCGCCCTTTCACCGGCCCAGTATCGCAAACACTATTCGCGTCCTGCCCGCTAGTGGCCGGATTGCAGACAAAAAAAACCGCCATAATATGGCGGTAAATGCTTGCATGGATAGATTTGTATTTTGGTCTCTACGTCCCGACACTCCATGGCCGGGCAGCGGATCTCTTACAAACTAACATCCATAGTCTCAATGAAAGGTAAACAGCCTGATTAACCCGCTTTGGTATTGATTTGCAAATAACGCATCAGACCCTGCTCCGCGCTCTGTTTTGCATCATCATTGATGGCTTCCAGATAAAACGAACGCGACACACCATACGGTGCTTTTTCAGACGGATAAACCGCGAACTCGAATGTTTTACCTCTTGCCTGATTGGTGCAGCCTAATTGCCAGCGCTGGTCATCAATTCTGGTGCTATTACAGGCCACGCGTCCGTAATCGCTGGTTAAATATGACCCAACACGCGCTTTCGCGGACTGAATATATTCTGGTTCGTCATTACTAATAGAGTAAATACCTGCACCCGCCCCAACAGCAACCACCAGCAGCGCAAGCGCTATCATTTTTTTCATTTAACAAGACCCATTCCTTAGCCAGAGTTTAACCATTATATAGGATTTATCCTTAAAGCTAGTGGCTAATTACGTACCAGAATTGGCGGTTAACAAACTTGATGCTAATTTTAGGAAAAGTCTCATCACAGCTGTCGCCGCACAGAATTTGACACTCTCTTTGCGCTAATTTGAATTTTTGAATAATTTCCCGAAGAAATTATTGGCATGATAGTCCCGCGATGGCATTCAACGGTGAAATAATGATGAGAAAAGGGTTAACGCTGATATTGCTGGTGTGTGGATTATTTTCAGGTCAGCTCATGGCAGGACATAAAGGCCATGAATATGTGTGGGTAAAGAATGTGGAACATCAGCTCCGCCATGAAGCGGATAGCGATGAATTACGCAGCGTTGCAGAAGAGTCAGCGGAAGGTTTGCGCGAACACCACCTGTGGCAGAAATCGCGCAAACCGGACACGCACTTTCGGTAATTAATTACCCTTACGCTTCGGCAGGGTTTTCATTAAATCGTCCGGGCTCACGGAGGCCACAACGCTACCCGGTGACGGCATTTTGAAAATATGATTTTTCATCTTGCCAATCACATGCATTTCGCACGGACGGCAGTCAAATTTCAGGGTCAGCACTTCGTCGCCATTTACCAGCTGCATCGGTGTGGCCTTCCAGCTTTTAATATTCCCTTTCGCCTGTTTCGGGCAGAGGTTGAAGGCGAAGCGCAGACAGTGCTTGGTGATCATCACCGGCACGTCGCCCTTCTCTTCATGCGCTTCATAGGCTGCGTCAATCAGCTGTACGCCGTGACGGTGATAGAATTCACGCGCTTTGTGGTTATAGACGTTCGCCAGGAAGGACAAATGCGTGTCAGGGTAAACCGGCGCAGGAACGGTTTCGGCCTTGCGACTGCCGCGTGGATAGTTAGCCAGGCGGGCGGCATCCAGCATTTCTGCCGTCTCGCGGCGGAACTGGTTCAGCAGGCGGTTCGGAACAAACAGGGCATCCGGCAGGTTAACGTCGATATGACGCGCGTAGTAAAGGGTCTGCCCCAGCTTCGCCACGCCATCCTTCAGGTTGTTAAGGGCTTTTTCCGCATTGTTTGCCACCTCGAACAGACCATCAAGCGTATGCGTCACGCTGATACCGTCTTCACAGGTCATGGTCAGGATCAGCTGCTCTTCCCAGCCGCCCAGTTCAATGTCCACCGCGATACGACGTTCGCTCGAGGTTTTCAGCAGCGCCTGCTGCCAGTTGTGGTCAAGGTTACGGTTCAGTGCCGCGTTAGGGCGCGCTTTGTAGAGATCCGCAGGCATCTCGTTTGGCCATACGCGATAGCGATTTTCACCGGTTTTTTCCACCGTATTCGCACGGAAGCCCACCACTTCACGCTTGATCATCACGTTCAGGCCATCGCCGTTGGCCAGCGGCTCGGTCACTTCCACGTCGAGGTGATCTTTTGCCACTTTCAGCACTTCACCCACCGGTAAACCGATAAACTTCGGTGAATCAAACGCACCGATATCCCCTTTACGGGCATTCACAAAGTAGTCAGTGCTGCCGCGGTGGAAAGTTTTGTCCGTTGACGGAATAAAGAAATGCTCGGTACGACCGGCCGACGCACGCGCCAGGTCACCGCGATCTTCAATGATGGCATCCAGCATCTGACGATAGTGAGCGGTGATATTCTTCACGTAGCTCATGTCTTTATAACGCCCTTCAATTTTGAAGGAGCGCACGCCGGCGTCAATCAGCGCACCCAGGTTGGCGGTCTGATCGTTATCTTTCATCGAGAGCAGGTGTTTTTCGAACGCCACAACGCGGCCCTGATCGTCCTTCAGGGTATACGGCAGACGACATGCCTGAGAGCAGTCGCCGCGGTTGGCGCTGCGCCCCGTCTGGGCGTGGGAAATATTGCACTGACCAGAATAGGCGACGCACAGCGCGCCGTGGATAAAGAATTCAATGGTTGCGTCGGTCGCCTGGTGAATATCGCGGATCTGGTTCAGGTTCAGCTCACGCGCCAGCACGATCTGGGAAAAACCCACGTCAGAAAGAAACTTCGCCTTCTCTACCGTGCGGATATCGCACTGGGTACTGGCATGCAGTTCAATGGGGGGAATATCCAGCTCCAGCACGCCCATATCCTGCACAATCAGGGCATCGACGCCGGTCTGGTAGAGGTCGGTAATTAAACGTTGCGCAGGATCCAGCTCATCATCATGCAGAATGGTGTTCAGGGTCACGAACACTTTCGCCCCAAAGCGATGGGCGAACGGCACCAGTTCAGCAATATCGCTCAGGCTGTTGCTGGCGTTATGACGGGCACCAAAGCCAGGCCCACCAATGTAGACGGCATCAGCACCATGAAGGATCGCTTCACGGGCGATGGAGGCGTCGCGGGCCGGGCTTAAGAGTTCGAGATGATGGGATTGCAGGCGCATACTTCGTCGTTATCCGTTATGGTCAAAATGGCGGCTATTGTAGTCAGAAGTATGCGGCAGCGAAACAGTTTTGCATCGCTTCAGCGGGGATAATGGATCAGGGAGTGAAAATGCACCGGCCGGTCGCTGCTGTTGCGATAGGCGTGCGGTTTATCCCCGGCAAAACGCACCCCCGAATCGGCAGTAATGGTCTGCCACTCGCCATCGATGTTCATCTCCAGTTCGCCGCTGATCACCACCACGTGTTCAATCACGCCAGCCTCGTGGGGCGTGGATTCGCTCAGGGCACCGGCAGCGAGGGTTATCGAAAAGTGGTCAAACTTTAGCGTCTCATCCCACGGGAATAACGGTTTCACCACCATCGCCTGCTGCTCCGGGTCGAATACCGCCTGCCTGTCAGCTGCCGGCGTGATGAAGGCAGAAAAAGGGATGTTCAGCCCCGTGGCGATTTTCCACAACGTGGATACCGTCGGGCTGGATTCATTGCGCTCGATTTGCCCGAGCATGGCCTTTGAAACCCCGGTCTCTTCCGCCAGTCTGGCGAGGCTCCAGCCACGCGCCTGACGCTCGGTTTTCAGTGTGTAAGCAAGATGTTGTGTGATGTCCATGTTCCCTCCTGATGCGACCGATCATACCACTTGTACGCTATAACGCACAGTGTTACCTTAGAGCGGACGTTATAACGCACAACGGAGTTTTTATGCGCCCCTCATCCTCACTCTTTCCTGCCGTTCTCGCCGGTTTTGTCGCCGTTCTGGTGGGATATGCCAGTTCCGCCGCCATTATCTGGCAAGCCGCTGCTGCCGCAGGCGCAAACGCGCAGCAGATCGCTGGCTGGATGACGGCCCTGGGGATAGGTATGGGGGTCAGCACGCTGGCGCTTTCCTGGTGGTATAAAGCCCCGGTGCTTACCGCCTGGTCCACCCCCGGCGCGGCGCTATTAGCCACCAGTCTGCATGGGGTAACGCTTGCCGAGACCATCGGGATTTTCATCTTTGCCAACGCGCTCATTCTGCTGTGCGGCGTAACCGGGTTGTTTGCTCGCCTGATGAAGCTTATCCCGCATTCCCTTGCCGCCGCTATGCTCGCCGGGGTACTGCTCAGGTTTGGACTGCAGGCGTTCAGCAATCTTGAGGGGCATTTTTTACTGTGCGGCAGCATGCTGGCGGCATGGCTGTTCGCCAAAGCGCTGGCACCCCGCTACGCCATTGTCGCCACGTTGCTGGTGGGCAGTATGGTGGCCTGGGCGGGAGGTGACATTGTCACAAAAGAGTTAACCCTTTCCGTGGTGATGCCCACGTTTATCGCGCCGACCTTTACGTTAACCAGTCTGATAAGCATTGGCGTGCCCTTCTTCCTGGTCACCATGGCGTCCCAGAATGCGCCGGGCTTCGCCACGATGCAGGCTTCCGGCTATCCTCTGGCCGTATCACCGCTGATGATCGTCACCGGAGGGCTGGCACTGGTGTTATCCCCGCTCGGCGTCTTTTCCATCTGTATTGCCGCGATCACCGCTGCGATTTGCCAGAGCCCGGATGCGCACCCGGATGCCAGCAAACGCTGGCTTGCCGCCATGGCCGCAGGCGGGTTTTATCTGCTGGCGGGCATTTTTGGCGGATCCATTTCCGGGCTGATGGCCTCCCTTCCCCTGAGCTGGATCCAGATGCTCGCCGGCCTGGCGCTGCTGGGCACCATTAGCGGGAGCCTGTATCAGGCACTGAACAACGAAACGGAGCGCGACGCGGCAATTGTCACCTTTCTCATGACCGCCAGCGGCGTCACGATCCTGGGTATTGGCTCTGCGTTCTGGGGGCTGGTGCTGGGCGGCGTATGTTATACGGTCTTTTCACACCTTCGCCGCGCGTAGCTGCGAGGGCGTTATGCCCATCATGCTGCGAAAGCGGTTACTGAAATGGCTGGCGGAGTTAAACCCGCAGGCCAGAGCGATATCCGTGAGCGGTGTGGTTGTGTGCTGCACCAGCGCTTTGGCTTTCTCCATCCGACGCTGCATCACGTACTGATGTGGCGCCAGCCCCATGGACTGACGGAACATTCTGGCGAAATGATACTCGCTCAGCGCGGCCTGTTCGGCCAGTTCCGCCAGCGTCAGCGGCTGGGAAAGGTGCTCTTCGATAAACGCCAGCACGTTACGCAGCACAAACGGTGACAACCCGCCGGTCACCACCGGCAGCTTCCACTGCACACTGGAGTAATGCTGTAACAGGTGGGTCATCAACAGCGTAGACGCGGTACTCAGGGTGAGCTGGTTAGCTTTTTGCTGCCAGTCGCAGCCGAGCAAAAACTGACGGTAAAGCGCGGTAATTTTCGGATCGCTGCCGAAAATCTTTTCATCCAGCGTCAGGGACAGCGGGCGCTTGTCCCAGATTTTTTCCCCGACATCACGCAGATGCTCATCGGTGCAGTAGAGATGGACAAACGACAGGTCATCGCGAATATCCCACGTCGATTCACTCTCTTTTGGCATCAGACAGAAACGGTCCGGGCCGCCGCCGTTTTTCCAGCCGCCCGGCGTTTTTTGATAGCTCTCATAACCGTCCGCCACGTACAGGCTGAGGGTATGGTGATTACTTTTCACGGTTATCGTGTCGTGCTTGTTGTACCAGGCTGCAAGTTGAATACCGGAATTCAGCGCAACGGTTTCCCGCAGCACGGCGTTCTGCTGGCGTAGCGTTTCAAAGGTATCGTAAGCGCGAGACATAGCTTTTAATGGGTGAGTAATCAGACTCTCAGTCTATGAAGTGTTGCGCCACGATGCCAGATCTGCAGCCACAAAAAAGCGCAAGAATATGCAAGTCCACCGCAAATCGGTGAAAGCAATGTCATGCCACTCGCGCCAGACTGCACTTTTCGCTGTGTGAGAAGAGAGCAACAATGAACGCATTACTCTATGGACTGGTGGTGGTGATATGGGGAACAACCTGGATTGCCATTTTCCTGCAACAGGGGCCAGTCGCAGCCCCGGTGTCAATTTTCTGGCGCTTTGCCGTGGCCTGCGCCACGATCATGATCGTCTTAATTGCCCTGCGCCGGCTTCGTAAACTGGCCTTGCGGGATCATCTCTTTTGCATGTTGCAGGGATGCTGCGTTTTTTGCTTCAACTTCTGGTGTTTTTATACCGCCGCCGCGCACATTAATACCGGGCTGGAGTCGGTGATTTTCTCGATGGCCGTACTGTATAACGCCATCAACAGCTTTATTTTCTTCGGTCAGCGCCCGCCCGCACGCTTCTGGACGGCGGCGGCCCTGGGGCTTATCGGGATCATCACCCTCTTCTGGGACGACCTGCTGGCGAGTGGCTGGAGTGCCTCCCTGCTGACGGGGATTGGCCTTTCAGCACTGGGGACCTACGGGTTCTCGCTGGGCAATATGATCAGCATGCGCCATCAGCGAAAAGGGCTGGAGACCATGACCACCAACGCCTGGGCGATGTTTTACGGTACGGTCATTATGGGCTGCATTGCCCTGTTCCGGGGTGACAGTTTTATCCCCGAATGGACGGTGAGTTACATTGGCGCGCTGCTTTATCTCGCCATTTTTGGTTCGGTCATCGCTTTTGGTGCCTACTTCACGCTGGTGGGACGCATTGGCCCGGGCAAAGCGGCATACAGTACGCTGCTCTTCCCGCTGGTGGCGCTGTCCATCTCCACGGTCTATGAAGGTTACGTGTGGCATCTCAACGGCATCATTGGATTACTGCTGATTCTGGGCGGGAATATGGTGATGTTTACGAAACCGGAAACCTGGTTCAGACGTTTGCGTATGGCATAAAAAAAAGGCCTGCATTGCTGCAGGCCGTTTTGATTATTTCGCGGTTTTCTTAACATCAAACATGGTGGCATCCGTCGCCATGTCATCCACAACCTGTTTTAACGTTGCGAAGCCCATTGGCGTGTTTTCGTTCGCCAGCTCTTTACCTTCGCCTTTACGCACGACCTTCATGACCGGCTTATTCGTCGCCGAATCAATCAGCTCGCCTTCGAAGAAGAGATGGGTATCCATGGTGCGGTGCCCCGTTGCCATCTGCGTACCTGCAACCACTAACGCGACGGGCACTACTTCATAGAACTGCAGACCTTCTTTCTGCGAACTCACACCGGTAATCGCACCGCGGAAGATCAGGCTGTGTTTACCTGGCGTCGTAACAACAGGTTTACGCTGGCTGATTGCCGCTTTCATTTTGGTGTTGGTATAAGCCAGAAGCTCATCAAGCGTTTTTTGACCAATTTGGGTCGTTGGTTTTGGCGCTGGATAATAGGTGATTGGCGTCCATAAAATACTGTCGTAATTTGCCTCGTTATACGACGGGTCGACCCAACGCAGCGTCGGTTTACCCGTTGCGGACGTTGTTTGCTGCAATCCAGAATAATCTTTTAAAAAGCCTGAATATTGTTCGGGGGCGGCGACTTTAGACGAACAGCCCGCTAACGCCAACAGACCAGAAAGCACTGCAACTTTAAAAAAAGTGTGAGTACGCATGATGGTATTCCATGTTATCTGCAAGTATGCATTTGAAGTTATAGCAAAAGTCTGGCGGGTTTGTTGTGACAAAAAATGATGTAAGCAGCACAAATTGCGAAAAGATTGCCCGACTGAACGCCGGGCAGTGAAAAACTACTGATTAATATCAACCTGCCAGAACAAATGCTTGCCGAACGGATCGATTTCATAGCCCGTGACTTCCTTGCGCACCGGTTCAAAAATCGTCGAATGGGCAATCATTACTGCCGGTATCTGGTCATGCATCATCTGCTGGGCCTCTTTATACAGCGCCACGCGTTTATCATGATCGGTTATCGATTTCGCTTCAGCGATAATTTTATCAAATGGTTTGTAGCACCATTTGGCGGAATTAGATCCACCGTTAGCCGATGTACAGGTAAATAACGGACCAAAGAAGTTATCCGGGTCGCCGGTTGCGGTGGTCCAGCCCATCAGCGCGGCCTGATGTTCACCGCCCTTCACCCGCTTAAGATACTCGCCCCATTCATAGGTGACGATTTTGGTCTGGACGCCAACCTTCGCCCAGTCGGCCTGAATCATCTCCGCCATCCGTTTTGCGTTCGGATTGTAGGGACGCTGAACCGGCATCGCCCATAAATCGATGCTGATGCCGTTTGCAAAACCAGCCTCCTTCAACAACGCTTTCGCTTTTTCCGGATCGTAGTCGTAATCCTTCAGTTCGCTGTCGGCGCTCCAGACGCCCGGTGGCAGCAGGTTTTTCGCCGCCGTACCGGTGCCATGGAATACCGCGTCAATAATGGCCGGCTTATTGATGGCCATTGCCAGCGCCTGGCGGACCTTCACGTTATCCAGCGGAGGTTTTTGCGTATTGAAGGCCAGAAAACCGGTATTCAACCCGGCTTTACTCATCAGATTAATGTCTTTGTTAGCCTTCATGCGCGGCAGGTCCGCCGGGTTTGGAAACGGCATCACCTGACATTCGTTCTTCTCGATTTTGGCAAAACGCACCGAGGCATCGGGCGTGATGCTAAACACCAGCCGATCCAGCTTCGATTTGCCCTGCCAGTACTCCGGAAACGCAGTGAACAGGATGCGCGAATCTTTCTGGTACTGCGCCAGCTTAAACGGCCCGGTGCCAATCGGGTCCATATCCACCTTCTCCGGCGTGCCGGCTTTCAGCATCGCGTCGGCATACTCCGCCGACAGGATCGAGGCGAAATACCACGCCAGATCGGCGACAAACGGCGCTTCCGGATGGGCGAGCGTAAAGCGTATGGTGTGGTCATCGACTTTATCAATGGCCGTGATCAGGCTACCGAACTCAAGGCTCTCGAAGTTGGAATAGCTGCCGTTAGAGACGTTGTGATAGGGATGGTTTACATCCTTCTGTCGCATAAACGAGAAAATCACGTCGTCGGCGTTAAAGTCGCGCGTCGGCCTGAACGATTTATTACTCTGGAATTTCACCCCTTTACGCAGATGGAAGGTATAAACCTTGCCGTCCTCGCTCACCTCCCAGCGTTCCGCCAGGCTCGGGACCAGTTCCGTTGTACCCGCCCTGAAATCGACCAGCCGGTTATAGACCGGCACGGCACTGGCATCCACGCTGGTTCCCGACGTGTATAACTGAGGATTAAAATTTTCCGGCGATCCTTCAGAGCAATACACCAGCGTTTTTGCCGCGACGGTGGAACTGACCGTGAGCGCAGCAAATGCCAGCGTTAACATTGTGAGTTTGCTTTTCATCATTTATTCCTGTCTTTTTAATTCGACGGCTAATTAATTCTTTTGCCATTTCATAAATATCATTAAAGTGATGTAGCAAACACCTGAAAAATAAATACAGAAGGAATCACTATGGGCTCGGCACTCTCCAGGCAATTAACGCACCGCTTCTTCCGCTATCTCGCCATCACCAGCCAGAGCGATCCCAGAGTGAACACCCTTCCCTCTACGCCGGGCCAGCACGACATGGCGCGTGAGCTGGCCCAGGAGCTGGCGCAGCTGGGTTTAGACGATATTGTGATTGATGAATACGCGACGGTTACTGCGG
>SKED01003110.1_pt1 | contig 10681 bp, 9 predicted proteins | sample 4826651 | NCBI WGS metagenome assembly SKED01 (sample SAMN11008818, study PRJNA524170) | human gut metagenome | biome: Human fecal sample; material: Feces; isolation source: fecal sample from pouch patient p19 | host: Homo sapiens | place: Israel: Tel-Aviv | collected 2016-06-28
TTGTTCTTCCGCCAAGTCCGTCTACTACATTACGAAGCTGACGGTCGTTCATATCCACACAACGTCTCCATGTGATCTTTCTCGGGTCGATGTTCAGCTCATTACCCTGGAAGATATGGTTGTCGATCATTGCAGCAAGAAGGTTGTTTGCCGCACCGATCGCATGGAAATCACCGGTAAAATGAAGGTTGATATCCTCCATAGGAACTACCTGTGCATAGCCGCCGCCTGCTGCACCACCTTTGACACCGAATACCGGTCCCAGAGATGGCTCACGAAGAGCTACCATAACATTTTTTCCAAGTCTCTGCATTCCATCTGCAAGACCTACCGTTGTAGTTGTTTTTCCCTCACCTGCCGGTGTCGGGTTGATAGCTGTCACAAGAATCAGTTTGCCGTCTTTTTTGTCTGTTTCTTTCAGGAGATTATAGTCGATCTTTGCTTTGTATTTACCATACTGCTCCAGATATTTGTCATCAATACCTGCTTTCTCTGCAATCTTGGTAATTGGCTCCATTGTGCACTCCTGTGCAATCTCGATGTCACTTTTAAATCCCATAATGTTCTCCTTTCTCCGCTGCAACCGTCTGCATCTTTTATCCCATAAAAAAGAGCAGTATCTGAATTTTTTCAAATACTGCCCAGACGGTCGACTCATCGAATCTCCGGCTCCCTCGTGGTTATCCCACAACTCCGTCAGTCACCGAAGACTTTATTAATTTGATGATTGAATACTAACATATTTATTAGTACTTGTCAAGAAATTATCAAATTATTTTTCCACTTTTAAAGTGAGCTGAGTCTAATTTTCTGAATCATTTCAGTTTTCCGTACTATTCATCAGATACTGAATGTTATAAGGAAAATTCTATTTTTCGTCAATTAACGTAATTCATGTCTGATCTTTGCCTGCAAAACCACACCGGATCGCCTGTGTCGGACATATCTTTTTACACCTTCCACATCGGATGCACTCTGCACTGTTAGGATCCTCTGTCGGATCAACCTCCATCTGGCAGATATTTCTGCATTTTCCGCAGTGAACACATTTTTCTTTCTCTACTCTGTAACGAAAAACGGAAACTTTATTAAATACCGAATAAAAAGCTCCCAGCGGGCAGATATACTTACAGAATGGCCGGTATATCATAATTGATAAGATAATGGTGATCACCAGGATCGTATTTTTCCACATGTACAGCCAGCCTACTGCACTTCGCATGGATTTGTTCAGCAGCACCAGAGGGATACCTCCCTCCAGCGTTCCTGCCGGGCAGATCAGCTTGCAGAAATATGGTGCTCCCTGGCCCATGATATCTACTACAAACATGGGAAGTAGGATCACAAATACAAGAAAGATCACATATTTCAGTTTTCGCAGAAGCTTATCTCCACGAAATGTCCGGATCTTCTTTGGAAAAGGAATCTTGTTCAACAGATCCTGGATCAGTCCAAAGGGGCAGAGAAATCCGCACACCAGTCTTCCAAGCAACGCTCCCACAAAGATCAGAAATCCAGCTACATAATATGCCATCTTGAAGTTCCAGCTTCCGATCACAGCCTGAAGGGAACCAATGGGACAGGCCCCTCTTGCCCCGGGGCAGGAATAACAGTTCAGCCCCGGAACACAGACATTTTTCAGTTTTCCGGTATAGATCTTTCCAGTTATAAAGCCTGATATGTGACTGTTTGTAAGGGCCGCCCACAATGCCTGGATTCCATGCCGCGGCCATTCATTTATTTTCATCTTCTTATTATCCAATGCCAATACACTCCATACAGATGTTGATCGCTTTTGTAAAAACTACAGATACCTCACCTCTGCAGATTCCCAGTATCATCAGTAAAATTCCAAAAACTGCCAGAGCAGGTCCGATCCACCTGGATTCTGTTATTTTCCGAATCATTTTTTCACTCTCCGTAATGATCATCTTTTACTTTGAAACGTTTTTAAGCTCTTTTTCCACGATTTCCTTCCATTCGTCCAGTGTATGGCTTCCTGTATAGGTATCGCCTACAATGTTTCCATCTTTGTCAACAAAAAATGTTTCAGGAAATGCGGAAATCCCCTGCAGACGGCCGTTCATCATAGTAGTATCCGGTATCAGGAACGGATACTCTGCTTTTGTTTTTTCCTGAAGAATGCCTGCTTTTTTTACAGCCTCCTCGTCCTGATTTCCCTTTTCATCTGTAGTATCAAGCACCACACCTGCTACTCCGACGCCTTTCTCTTTCATTTCTTTATAGAGCTCCTGAAGTTCCGGAATCTCTTTTACACATGGTGAGCACCAGGTTGTAAAAATATTTACCAGCGTCAGGTCATAGTCACTGAATACTTTTTCTGTATATGTTTTTCCATCTATTCCTGTTGTTTCAAATTTTCCTACAGATTTTACATCCTCCGGGTTGACGCTGGTATCCTGTGGCTGGTCAAACACGGAAATATTCTGATACGGTGCCATTTCCGTAATATCGGTTTTGATCTTTTCCAGCTCCTTTGTCAGCTTTTCATCTGCATCTTTGTTGGTGCTCAGATAATATTTGTATTTCCCGTCACTGCTGCTTCCAAGCTCTTTATGCTCTGTACAGCCAGTGATCTCATCCAGCTTTTTCTGTGAAGCTTCGTCATAAACGCCAATTGTACCAATTCTGTCCAGACCTGCCACCCAGTCGTCATATCCTGTTCCCATCTTCTGTATTTCGGCATTTTTCTGTTCCTCTGTCATTTTGCTCCAGCTTACATAGGCATATGTCACTGCATTGGTCTGATTCTCAAAATCTTCCGTAGTAAGCATTGCAATGCTCTGGTCCTTGATCTGCTTTAACAGCTCCTTCGAAAGTGAAAGCTTCAGTCCCAGAAACGGATATTCATAAGAATCCTGTGCCTTGCAGGTTACGTCGGAAGGCTTAAATGTACCTGCTATCAGATCTGATGAAACTGCCTCTCCATCCACCATCATTGCCGCTCCGGGATCTGCTGTTTCCGTGCTTTCTGCCGCTGTTACCGGTACGCTTCCAAATGCAGATATTCCTAATACCGCTGCTGCCATAAGTGCTGTTATTTTCTGTGTTCTTAATTTCATTGTTTCTATTCTCCCTTCTGATATCACCGGCCCATATCCGGAACCAGCATATATTTTACATGTAAATTTTGTTCTCTGTAGCCTTACTATATCATCCCCTGTATAAAATCTCTGTTAAGAAACAAAAAAATTTACAGGAATTTTATGCTATACATGATATTATAGATAACAAGGCAAAATCAACTGTTTTTTAGGAGGATTTATTATGCATATATTGATAATCGAAGATGAAAAGCAGCTCTGCCAGTCTATTGCGGAGGGACTTCGTATGGATGGCTATGAAGCGGACACATGTTTTGACGGGGATGAAGGACTGGAATTATGTCTGGTGGAAAATTATGATCTCATCCTTCTTGATCTGAATCTTCCAGGCGTTGATGGTCTGGAAATCCTGCGCCAGTTTCGGGAATCCAATACTTCCACTCCCGTTTTGATCCTCTCTGCCAGAGGACAGATCCAAGACAAGGTTGAAGGGCTTGATCTCGGTGCCAATGACTATCTCACAAAGCCTTTTCATTTTGAAGAACTGGAGGCACGGATCCGAAGTCTGACACGAAGAAAATTCATCCAGCAGGATGTGTGTCTGCAATGCGGACGTATCAGCTTTGATACCCGTACAAGAAAGGCCAGTATCGATGGACTCCCCCTTTCTTTGACCCGAAAGGAAAGTTCTCTTCTGGAATATTTCCTTCTTCATCAGAACCGTATCATAAGCCCGGAAGAAATGATCGAGCATATCTGGGACGGAAGCGTCAACAGTCTCAGCAATTCCATTCGTGTCCACATTTCTTCTCTTCGAAAAAAGCTGCGCACGGCTCTCGGCTTTGATCCGATACAGAATAAGATCGGCCAGGGTTACATTTTAACGGAGGATATACAATGAAAAAAATAACCGGAAAGCTATCTCTTCAATGGCGTCTGACACTGATCACCGCACTGCTTATGACAGTCACCTGCATTCTGATGTATTTTTTTATCAGCCAGTCTGCAGTTGCCGGAATGGAGAATCTGGGAGATTACATGATACGGATCGATAACACAGACTCTGCTCCCATCACCTTTAATATGGATCCCTCCGTCTTATTTCCGGAGCTTTCCGATCAGCTGCAGCTAACCAAAAAACTGTTTCTCACCAAAGGACTCATGGTAACAGGGATCATCATCCTTCTCAGCAGCATCTGCACTTATTTTATCAGCCGTCAGGCATTACTTCCGCTTCGCAGACTCAGCCAGGAGGTGAACAAAATAGAGGTCCAGAACCTTTCAGAGGCTCTTGAAGTTCCTGCTACCAATGACGAGATTTCCCGCCTGACAATTTCATTTAACAAAATGCTCGCACGCCTGGATGAGGCCTTTACTGCCCAGAAGCAGTTTTCTGCCAATGCAGCCCATGAGCTGAGGACTCCTCTTGCCGTTATCCAGACAAATCTGGAGGTCTTTGCCCGCAGGGAAACACCTGCTTTAAAAGATTATCAGGAGATTTTTTCCATGCTCCAGGAACAGACCGGGCGACTTTCCCATCTGGCTGAAATCCTCCTGGATATGACCGGTGTACAGACTGTTGAACGTTCTGAAAGAATCTCTCTGGCAGCACTGACTGATGAGGTTTTCTGCGACCTGGCTTCTGTAGCGGAACAGAAAGAAGTTGAACTGATTCAGCAGGAGGGAGACTGCATTATTACCGGAAGCTATCTGCTGCTTTATCGCGCTGTGTACAATCTTGTGGAAAATGCGATCAAATACAATCACTCCGGTGGAAAAGTAACCGTAAATATCCATCCTTCCGAAGAAATAACAGATACATCCACGTCTGTCAATTATGTCTTTCTTGAAGTCTCCGACACCGGAATCGGCATTCCTCCTGAATATCAGGAAAAAATCTTCACCCCGTTCTTCCGTGTAGACAAATCAAGAAGCCGCGCTATGGGAGGTGCCGGCCTGGGGCTTGCACTTGTCAGTGAAATTGTCAGACAGCATAACGGACAGGTAAAAGTACTGGAAAGCAGCAAAAAAGGCAGCATAATTGCAATTATGCTGCCAGTCTGAACATGTTTGTATTACATTTACTTTATATGCTCATGAACGCAATCGCTTTGCGATCTGCGTTCAAATCCGAGTATATTTTCTCAACAATACTGTCTGTATCCATTTCGCAGGTAATAGCCTGTTCCCTGAGAACTGAAGAAAAATCTTTTTCTCTCCACCATCTGCGCATATCTTTTTCACCAAATTCTCTGTTTCTTGTATTATGTCGTCTCACGGTTTCTTCAAACGACAGATCAAAATAATCTCCCATCCACCTGTTCTGCATTTCATATTCCAGGATGATCTTTCCCACACTCTGAGCAATATCCACAAGAGAAGCTCCCTTCCACCGGATGTAAAACAGCGAGAGCTGAAGCGCATTGGCTTTGTCGATCATCTCCTTCGGGACGGGTTCTTTATCATCGGTGATAGAAATCCCAAAGCCGGAAATCCCAAGCCCATATAGTTCTTCCATAGTTTTCCCGGCTTCTTCCAGGTCAAACCGGACATAGTCTACCACACACAGGGCAAAATTCCCCTGGTTCATATGCTCCTCAAAAGGCCGGATCTGCACCATATAGGTCCATGTGACAGGTCTTGTGAGACCTTTTTCCCCGGCGATCAGCTCCACTACGTCCAGTTGCAGCTCCAGTATATCCTGACAGGTGATCATATGCATCAACTCCTTATTATTGCAGTATTTCACACGCTCTCATCCATAAACAGGCAAATACGATATCTGATTTTCTCATCCTTCAGTTATCCTAGCAGAAATATCTGATTCCGGCAACTCAAAAAAAGCCTGGAAGAAATCAGCCACAGGCATTTTATTTCTTCCAGGTTTTTCTGTTTTCTGATTCTCAGTCAGCTGTCTTTGATCCGGCAGCTGATACAGCTCTGCATCCAGTTACATTCAGACTTATTCTGCCTGTGGTTTGCTTACCTGTGCTGTATCATTCTTTACTCCGGCAGATTTTTCGGCATGCTCTTTCACAAGATTCTGTCCAAGTAGAGTCAGGCATACCAATGCGATCACTGCAAAAACAGCTCCGATCCCAAATACCACGTTCATCTCATAACCTTTGCTACTCACCAGACCGGAGATCGCCGGTGCGCCAAAGGTTGCAAATACAATGCCGAACATGACAAATCCGTAATTCTCCCCGGTGTGCTTCATTCCGAAAATAGAGCTTGTCAGGGACGGAAAGCTTCCCATGATGCCGCCGTAGCAGCCGTACATCAGCACAACAGCAACCGTTACTGCCAGGGATCTTGATACAGCGAGAACTCCCATAGCGATCACTGCCACGATCAGCACTCCTTTGATGCAGACGATCCTTCCCACTTTATCTGCAAGTGTCGGAAGCACCAGTCTGGCTCCCGCATTGACAATGGATCCAAGCATAACGGCGCTGACTGCCACTGCAGACGGAATCCCAAGGTCGATCTGGTGTGTCTGGGATACCGGTGAAACCATAAAATAAGAAATCAGTCCAAAGAACATGGTCGCAAGAAGAAGATAAAAATTTCTTGTACGCATCATCTCTCCGGATGTATACTGCTTCATCTCCGATGTTCCGGACTTTGCCGCAGAGCCACCTGCGTTCACCAGACTCTTATCGGGTGCCTGAAAAAAGATGCCGCACAGGATCCAGGAAACTGCGATGGCTGCCCCAATGATCAGAAAGGTTTTCTGCACGCCCTCTGCCTCCAGCAGCTTTCGACTCAGCGGCGCCAGGAAAAATCCGCAAAGTCCGTTGGCAGTTACCACAACACCGGAAGCAAATCCGGTACGGTCCGGGAACCATCTCTGCACAGTTGCCAGGATCACCGTGTAGATCATTCCCTGTCCAAATCCCTGCATCACGCCATAGGACAGATACATAGGAAGCGGTGTAGGAACGATCAGAAATGCGGATGCCAGGATTCCTGCCGCAAAGATCCCGCCTCCGATCCATACAATCGTCTTTTCCTTAAAGCGGTTCTGCATCCTTCCGCCTACGATATTTCCGAATACAAAGGTGCTCAGTGCCAGATAAAAGCACATGGATGCCTGTCCCTGACTCCAGCCTGCCTGCTCCATCACATAGGGCTGGTAAATAGACCATACATGGGGATATCCGGTAAAAAAGATCGCGAAAGCTCCAAATATCATAGTCAGCAGACGCTGTTTTTTCTGTATTCCTGTCATAATTTCCTCCTCTGAAAAAGATTTCAGGCCTGCTCTATATTCTCTGCTCACAGAATGCAGCCTGTTTCTGTACACACGATCTGCACGTTTTCCTGCACATTAGCTCCGCTTATCTTTGATATTTTCGTATTTGCGTGCCATTTCTCTTTATTTGCGTGTTAAATGCGTGTTAATTATGTTGTGTGTATGTTATCACACGCAGTCTGATTATGCAATATAAATTTACAGCTTTTTCTGTTTTCTCGTTTTTGTCCAAATTTTCCTGTTATTTCTTTGTATATTATTCACAATAGCTGTATTTCGAGCACGCATATGCACGCATATGTTTTTTATTTTAGATACCGTCTTTATACGTTTTTTCATTTTATGTTTCTTTATTTACGCAAAAAAGCACGCCATGTAACAGGCGTGCTTTCGTGATTTTATATGATTTCTGTTGCTTATTTGATTATCTTCAGCTCATATTCCCTGGTTCCCAGGCCGATCTTTTCTGCCTGATCCAAAGTTGCCTTCCACTCAATATTCGGATTGGAATCCTTAAAGTGGTCATGGTGACAGTGCCATCCCGGCTCTGCCAGATGCTCTCCAAGCTGGCTGTTGGCGATCGGTGTTGCCTTCAGGCAGGCATCTGCACAGGCCTGATCCAGTGCAACCGGGTCAAAGCTTGCGAACATTCCGATATCCGGAAGGATCGGCGCATCATTTTCACCATGGCAGTCACAGTTAGGGCTGATATCCTGTACCAGTGCAATATGGAAATGGGGACGTCCGTGACAGACAGCCTGTGCATACTCTGCCATCTTGCGATCAAGAAGCTCGTTTGCACTGCTATTCGGATTGTATACGGCATCATAGCTGCAGGCCCCGATACAGCGGCCACAGCCTTTGCATTTATCGTAATCGATAACTGCTTTCTTGTTTACATATGTAATCGCATCACTTCCGCACTCTTTCGCACAACGGCGGCAGCCACGACAGACATCTTCATGGATGGCCGGCTTTCCGCTGGCATGCTGCTGCATTTTTCCGGCACGGCTTCCGCATCCCATACCGATATTCTTCAGAGCACCGCCAAAGCCGGTTGTCTCATGTCCCTTGAAATGGCTGAGACTGATAAAAATATCTGCGTCCATGATAGCATGTCCGATCAGGGCAGTTTTGCAGTATTCTCCGTTTACTACCGGAACTTCTACTTCATCGGTTCCTCGAACTCCGTCACCGATGATGATCTGGCATCCGGTTGTGATCGTGTTAAATCCGTTAAGATTTGCACAGTCCAGATGCTCCAGTGCGTTCTTTCTGCTTCCCGGATAAAGGGTATTACAATCTGTCAGGAACGGCATTCCGCCCTGCTCCTTACAAAGATCTGCGACTACCTTTGCATAGTTCGGACGAAGAAATGCCATATTTCCAAGCTCTCCGAAATGCATCTTGATGGCTACGAATTTTCCATCCATATCGATATCTTTGATTCCTGCGGCAACGCAGAGTTTTTTCAGTTTGTCCAGCTGGCTGGTTCCCACCGGACAACGAAAATCAGTGAAATAAACTGTTGATTTTTCCATTCTGTTTTTTCTCCTGCTGATTCTTTTTATGTAATTACATTTATTTAAACTCTACACGTTTTTTCTGTTTCTGTCAACGGATACTCGCATTTGTAAAACTCCATCTATTTCTCCCATATTCCTTTACAAAATCCTTCATCTTACCCATGGAAAAGAACCTGGGAAAAATAACGGATCATTCCGTCGCTGGTCCAGCATAGCATTCCTGCAGCGTCTGCCATTTTCTGTGCATCCACACAGTAAGCGGACATGCAGGAATTATGTTTATAAGGTCCCGCACTCATGATCAGAAGATCAGTTATTCCCTCTTCTTTCATCTTCTCTGCCAGCTGTTCTGTCAGTTTGTTATGAGCAAGTTTTGCCTTTTTGTAGTCCATAAGGCCATCCTGCATTGTCTGGAGTATCAGCGTTTTTTCGTATTTCAGCGCATGCTCTTTCATCTCCTCTACAGTGCCGCTCTGTGGTGGACATGCCGGGTTTTTATCATAATTCCCGCAAAGATTGTCCTCGCAGAAAACCCGGTATTCCGGCACAAATACAAGCTGATCGGTACTTATGACCGCTGCGTCGGAAAAACCAAGAGCTTTTGCTTCTTCAATAAGATTCATTTGTTCTCTCCTGTGTTTTTCTTTTATAGTGCCACATTTTATTTGTTTTTACAAGCTCTGACTTTCACTCTGCCGCCAGACGGATAAACTCCTCCATCTCTCTCGTCTTAAACTTATTTTTATGGTAAAAGATCTGCCGGTACATGGATATCTCCACATCTTCCACATGTAAAAGGGCAATTCTTCCTTTCCGGATATCCCGCTCCACAGCCAGATAGGGAAGAAAGGAAAGTCCGTGGTTCTTTTCCAGCATGCGGATGATAAAAGCGGTATCGCTGATCTCCAGTACCGGTGACAGGGCCTGCTTCTTAAGCGCCAGCTGCTGATCCAGGGCCTGCCGATAATTGGCATTCTTTTCCGTGAGAAAAAAAGGCTCTTCCAGAATATCCTCCATCTTCAGCGTCTTTCCCGCAAACTCCGAATCTGCAGAGGCCACAAATACTACCGGCTCCGCCTTCTCCATGACCTTCACCCAGTTCTGGTCCCACCTTGGGGTATCCAGTATATAAATAAGATCCAGCCCGTTATGCTCCATCATCCGTATCAGCTGCTCCGGTGTATCAATAGTCACCTGCATATTTACTTTCGGGTGAAACTCACGAAATTTGCTGAGAACAGCCGGAAGCTTTGCTGTGCAGAGAGATTCAATCGTCCCGATATGTAATGGATTTTTCAGTTCCGCATCATCATTCATTGACTTTTTTGCTTTATTTACGTCATATAAGATCCGGCTTGCATGCCCCATAAACTCTTTTCCGGACGGAGTAAGCACCACACGCTTTCCGGTTCTGTCAAAAAGTCTTGTTTCCAGCTCATTTTCCAGAAGACGGATCTGGACAGTGATCGCTGACTGAGTGTATCCCAGAACCTCTGCTGCCCTGGAAAAGCTCTGAAGCTGTGCTACATGTACAAACGTCTCCAACTGACGGATTTCCATGATTTTCTCCCTTTTACTATGAAATTTTTTCATCGTGATGATGAAATCTGTGAATTTGCCTTATTTTTATGTCAATGTTACAATACAATCACGAGGACGTCAATCGTATTTTTGTGCAAAATGAATAAATTCATACTTAGGAGGAAAGAATCCAAATGGAAAAGAAAAAAATCAAGATCGGACTTGTGCCGAAGCTGATCATTGCCATCATCGTAGGTATCCTGTTCGGCCAGTTCCTTCCGGAGGGCTTCTGTCGCTTTGTTGTAACCCTT
>SKED01003111.1_pt1 | contig 10680 bp, 10 predicted proteins | sample 4826651 | NCBI WGS metagenome assembly SKED01 (sample SAMN11008818, study PRJNA524170) | human gut metagenome | biome: Human fecal sample; material: Feces; isolation source: fecal sample from pouch patient p19 | host: Homo sapiens | place: Israel: Tel-Aviv | collected 2016-06-28
ATTTCATATGATCCGCTACCATCATAGCAATCTTGAATGTCAGTGCATCATCAAATACACGAACATCCAGTCCAGTCTTCTTCTGAATCTTCTCCAGACGGTACACCAGTGTATTTCTATGCACATACAGGCGCCTTGCCGTCTCTGATATATTCAGATTATTATCAAAAAATGTATAAACAGTCGTCAGTTCTTCTTCTTCGAAAATGTCTGCTTTGCCATCTTCGAACACTTCATTCAGGAACATCTCACAGAGTGATGCCGGAAGCTGATGGATCAGACGCCCGATCCCAAGTTCATTGTATGCAAGAATTTTCTTCTCTACATAGAATACTCTTCCAACCTCCAGTGCCATATCTGCTTCCTTATATGATCTGGATACATCCTTTAACTCCTCTACAATTGTTCCATATGCTGCTCTTACACTTACCATAGCTTCCATGTTCAGTGTTGTGACCAGCTCTTTGGCGATCTGTTCTACCTGCGGATAGTCATCAGTCGACTGCAATGATTTTACCAGAATGATATGTTTTTCATCAATTGCGGTTACGAAATCCTTTGTTCCCGTCGCATACAGACCTTTCAGTGTTTCCTGTACCAGAATGTCTCCTTCATTCTTCGGTTCGATTACAAATACAACCCTCTTAATTTCTGCCGGAATCTTCATCTTCTTTGCCTGATTATAGATATCGACCAGAAGCAGGTTATCCAGAAGCAGATTCTGAATGAACCGGTTCTTATCCATCCGTTCTTTGTATGCATAAAGAAGATTCCTAAGCTGGCTTGCTCCCATGCGCCCCGCCAGTTCCATACCATCTGCATTTCCCTTCAGCATCAGTATATAAGTCGGATCACTGTCCTCATAGATGCGGAACATTCCCATCTCATCCAGGATCATCTCATCCGGCTCTTCTTCATCATCACGGAAATCCTGAATCTGAAGCTCATACTCTGTCAGATTCTCATTCGTCCTTACAAGACAAAGTCCCTGCATATCCCATATTGCACAGTCAAATCCGGTGATCTCCCTGATATCCTGCGCTGTTTTGTGTAATATCTGATTTGATAACACTCATTGTCCTCCATTTCCTGTCCGCAATACTGTTCTTTGTGTCCTCTTGCATACTTGTATACATTTTAACACGCTAACGAACTGCATTACGAATACATTATAACAGATAATAACGCTTTAACAAAGTAAAATTTTATTGTCTGCATAAAAAATGCAAAAGACCGGACGCTGTCTCACGCCCGGCCCCTCTTATATTCATCTGTTCCCCACGATTACCGCGGTCTTTATTCCTATCTGTAATTACAGACTAGTTAGTGATTGTAACCTGTGTCTCTTTATCAAATACGTGAATCTTCTCAGCATCCAGAGCAAATTTCACATGGTCACCTGTTCTTGCTGTTGTTCTAGGATCAACTCTTGCTGTCATGCTTGATCCTTCATAGTCAAAGTATAAGAATACTTCTGCACCAAGCATCTCATATACACGGATCTTAGCTTCGATCACTGTATTAGGAGAAGTTTCGATGAACATCTGCTCATCATGTACATCTTCCGGACGGATTCCGAGAACAACTGTCTTTCCTGCATATCCACCTTCGATCAGCTTCTTAGCTTTTGCCGGTGGAAGTTCGATCTCTGAAGGTCCTGCTACTAAGTATACTTTATCTCCGACAACTTTACATGTAGCGTCAACAAAGTTCATCTGTGGTGATCCGATGAATCCGGCTACGAACTGGTTGCATGGATGATCGTACAGAGTCTGTGGTGTATCTACCTGCTGAACGATACCTGCGTTCATAACTACGATTCTGGTTCCCAGTGTCATAGCTTCTGTCTGGTCATGTGTTACGTAGATGATAGTTGTACCTAATCTCTGATGTAATTTAGAGATCTCGATACGCATCTGTCCACGAAGTTTTGCATCCAGGTTTGAAAGAGGCTCGTCCATAAGGAATACCTTAGGATTACGAACGATCGCACGTCCCATTGCAACACGCTGTCTCTGTCCACCTGAAAGAGCCTTTGGTTTACGGTCAAGCAGTGGTTCCAGATCAAGGATCTTAGCTGCTTCACGAACCATTTTGTCAATCTGGTCTTTTGGTACTTTTCTTAATTTCAGCCCAAATGCCATGTTATCGTATACTGTCATATGTGGGTACAGAGCATAGTTCTGGAATACCATTGCGATATCTCTGTCTTTTGGCTCTACGTCATTTACCACTCTGTCTCCGATCTTTAATTCTCCGGAAGTGATATCTTCCAGACCGGCGATCATACGAAGTGTTGTAGATTTACCACATCCTGAAGGTCCTACGAAGATGATGAATTCTTTATCTTCAATCTCAAGGTTGAAGTCTTTCACTGCTTCAAATCCATTTGGATACGTTTTGTTAATGTGTTTCAATGATAAACTTGCCATTGCTATAATTCCTCCTGATTTATAATCATTTTTATTCCAGTCGTTATCTGTTTCGTTCTGATAAAAGTATATAAAAAAAGTTCAACCCGGGTAATACCCAAGTTGAACAATCTTTTTCTCATTTTCTATACAAGTTGACGAACAGCCTATAAAAGTGCCTGGTAAATATCTCTTTTTCCTACACCTCTGTCTTTTGCCACCTGTTTCATCGCAGATTTTTTGTCCATTCCCTGTCCGAGATAAAGTTCCATATGTTCTTCGATACTCATCTCTTCCCATCTGGCTTTTTCCTCATTGCGGATCTCTTCTCTGCTCTTTCCTTCGATCACCATGACACATTCACCCTTCGGCTCCTGTACATCATAATATGCCAGCGCATCTTCGATCGTTGTGGCAAATACGGTCTCGTGCTTCTTCGTAAGTTCTCTGCAGATGCTGATACGTCTGTTACCGAGAGTCTCCTGAAGCGTCTTCAATGTACGGACCAGTCTGTGCGGTGCTTCATAGATGACCATAGTTCTCGTCTCATCTTTCAGTTCCTCCAGAACGGCCTGTCTTTCTTTCTTATCCGTTGGAAGAAATGCCTCAAATGCGAACCTTCTCGTTCCAAGTCCGGATATCGTAAGCGCCGTGACACATGCACAGGCTCCCGGAACAGCTGTAACCGTGATCCCTGCTTCCTGACACATCTTCACCAGTTCTTCGCCCGGATCAGAGATTCCTGGCATCCCGGCATCCGTGATCACTGCAATGTTCTCACCGCCTTGCAGACGTTCTACAAGTTTGTGTCCTTTTTCTATCTTATTATATTCATGATAGCTGGTCATCGGTGTCTTAATCTCAAAATGATTCAGAAGCTTGATACTGTTTCTGGTATCTTCTGCTGCGATCAGATCCACTTCTTTTAATATCCTCACCGCCCGGAATGTCATATCTTCCAGATTCCCTATCGGTGTTGCACATAAGTACAATGTTCCTGCCATCTCATACTCCTCCATCTTATGTTTGGTGCCTGCTCTGTATCTATCTGCCCGGTCCATCTGCTGCCATGGCTTTTGCGCCGTGATATTTTCCTTACTTACGACGGACTCATTCCGTAGAGTGCAAGCAGTTCCTCCGTATAACTTCCATCTTTCTGATATACAACCAACGGCGGTTCTACCTGCATCCTCGGATTGCCGCCCTTCATTCCCTCGATCAGAACCATATTCGGTTCTTTATCTATATACGGATATACCAGCCGCATACGCTTCGGCTCAATTCCATACGCACACATCTTTGTCATGATCTCCGGAAGCCTGAACGGTCTGTGGACCATATAGAATCTTCCTTTGACTTTCAGTATCTTCGCACTCTCTCTTAAGATATCATCCAGTGTACAAAGTGCCTCATGTCTTGCAATATACAATGCTTCATTCTGATTCTTCAGTCCGTGGTCTCCGATCATATACGGGGGATTGGTTGTAATAACCCCAAAAGAGGCGGCTCCGAATATGGATGCTGCCTCCTTGATATCTCCCGTTACAATGTCGATCCGTTCTTCCAGCCCGTTATAACTGACACTGCGCCTTGCCATATCTGCACTCTCTTCCTGGATCTCCAGTCCCGTATAATGCAGTCCCGGATATTTTGCCTCCAGAAGTATCGGAAGAATTCCTGTTCCCGTTCCGAGATCCAGTGCTTTTTCATTCTTCTTTACTCTGGCAAATGCTGACAAAAGCACTGCATCCATTCCAAAACAGAAACGGCCCGGACTTTGAATGATCTCATATCCTTTGATCTGCAGATCATCCAGTCTTTCATTCGGAAGTAATTTAGTTATCATCTAATTTTGACGCTCCGTTCTTTTCTTCTAACGCCTTCAGTTCCTTCATCTCTTCTTTCGAAAGTCTTACGTCTTTCTTCTTACGTCTTGGTTTGAACTTCAGTTCTGCTGCCGGATATTCACGGATCTCTTTCTCGTCATTATCCAGCGTCACAACAACCTTAACCAGCTGGCGGAGCACGTTAACTGACTGTACATCTCCTCTTAATCCTTCCGGTGTCGTCACATGATCTCCGTTCGCCGGAAGATGGCTGTTCAGTTCTTCATATGTCTCTTCTTCATTCGTCAGACAGCACATCAGTCTTCCGCAGACTCCGGATATCTTTGTCGGGTTCAGTGAAAGATTCTGTTCTTTCGCCATCTTGATCGATACCGGTGCGAACTCAGATAAATACGTGTGGCAGCAAAGTGGTCTTCCACAGATACCGATCCCGCCGCGGATCTTCGTCTCATCACGCACTCCGATCTGTCTTAACTCGATTCTGGTACGGAACACACTCGCCAGATCCTTTACAAGCTCACGGAAATCAATTCGTCCGTCTGCCGTAAAGTAAAACAGCACTTTATTATTATCAAATGTATATTCCGCATCGATCAGTTTCATCTCAAGGCCGTGTTTGTGGATCTTGTCTAAACAAATCTTGAATGCTTCTTTTTCTTTTTCTTTATTCTTCTCTTCTTTTTTCTTATCGTCCTCTGTCGCAAGACGGATCACGGATTTGAGTGGCTGTGTGATCTTGTCATCTTCCACTTCTTTCGGTCCGGTTACTACGGAACCAAATTCCACACCTCTTGCAGTCTCAACGATTACCTTATCACCGGTCTTGATCTCAAGTTTTCCCGGTGAAAAGAAATATATTTTTCCGGCAGTTCTGAATCTAACGCCTATTACCTTCGTCATATGATTAGTTCTCCTTTATGGTCAGGAACAAAAGCTCCATAACCAGATCGAAGTTAACATTCGCTTTCAGTCTGGCTTTCGCTTTCTCAAGGCTCTCCAGGATCAGTTCGATTCCTTCATAAGAGCTCTTTCTCGCCTGTTCTTTTATACTCTGTAACTGGTCTTTGAATACGACCTTATCAATCTCTTTTGTTGCTTTATATAATAAGACATCCCTGTACCAGATCATGATAATGTCCAGGTAGTCTGTGATCTCTAATTTATATACGGATATATTCTTAACCGCAGCAACGATTTCATTTAATTCCATCTCACTGATATGCTTCAGAAGCTGTACCGCTTCTTCTCTGATCTCGTTAAAATGATCGGAATTGGCCAGCATGATCGCACGTCCCATATTACCCTGTGCAAATGCCGTGCACATATCTGCTTTATAATCCGGGATCTCCAGATTCTCCATCAGATACTTTTTGATCAGTGTATCTTTGATATTACGCAGCTTTAACATTACACATCTGGAATTGATCGTCGGAAGTAATGTCTCCGCATTCTCCGTCAGCAGCAAGAAAACTGCATATGACGGCGGTTCCTCGATCGTCTTCAGGATCGCATTCTGTGCCTGCGGTGTCATCATATCTGCCTGTGGGATAATGTAGACTTTGTACGGTCCCTGATATGGTTTGATATCCACAGTGTTATTCACCTGTGTACGGATATCATCTACGCTGATGCTGTTCGGCTTTTCATGTGTCACACGGATAATGTCCGGATGATTGCCACTCTCTGCCTGCTTGCAGGAATGACATTTTCCACACGGTTCATTGTCCCCGGTCTCACACAAAAGCGTCATGGCGAACAGATTCGCCAGCATCTTCTTACCGGAACCTCTCTCCCCGTTCAGAATATATGCATGAGAGACCCTGTTATTCTCTACTGCACTGCTGATATATTTTAATATGTCTTTGTGGCCAACCACATCTTTAAAGCTTCCCATCTCGTATTACCTCTACTATTTCTTCTTTGCATCGTACTTTATCATCATTCTGATATCTTCTTGTAATTCCTGCTTTCTTCAGATTATCCTCCGAAAAATCTTTCTGATCAGCCAGAAATCTTCTGCAGACTTCTTCATAGCCCGGATGATCCTGCTGCTGTTCTCGCACGATCGCGCGCATCAGGCGTTCTTTGTCCTCCACTTCGATATAAAGCGGGATCAGGTTCTCATTTCCATAGTACTCTTTTGTCTTTATATAAGACTCCAGTGTACCGATCATGAGATAATCATTTTCATCCAGATTAATCTGTCCATCATCTATTGTAGCATATTTCCAGTCCCCATACACGGTTTGATAGGTGCGAAGTTCAATTAATTTACCTTCTTCACGGTATTTTTCAAGTATTTCATCCGTTACGAAGTAATATTCCACTCCATCTTTCTCGCCTTCACGCATCGGTCTGGTCGTATATAAAGTTAAAGTCTTAAGCTCCGGAAGATCCTTTCTGATATCTTTGTAAATCGTATCCTTTCCCGAAGAGCTTTTACCCATCATGTAGTATATCTTACCCATCTATCCACACCTCTATGCCATCTTCCGATTGAAGTCCCTCAATCGAAAAATCATGTTCCTGATACCAGTGAAGTATCTCTACCGCTTCTTTTGTAATACGCTCACCCGGTACGATCAGCGGGCTTCCCGGCGGATAGAGGTATGCGTATTCCACAGAAATGCATCCGATACTGTCTTCAAAGCTTCGTTTTTGTATCTTATCCGTGCGGTTCACTGCCTCTGCGATCGTCCACACTTTTTCAAGTGCCGGCTGTCTGCCGGAAAGTGGGAGATCGGTTTCAATAGCAGCCGGCCGGCCCTGCTTGGTATCTATCTCTTTATCAATCTCTAGCAACGCATCTCTCAACCGGTCCAGACCTTCCTGCGTATCTCCCACAGTTGTCATAGCCAGAACATAGGTCCCTGCCAGCATTTCCATCTGCAAATGATATCTATGAAGTAATATCTCATACAGCTCGTGACTGGACATCGGTGCGTGTTTTACGGAGATCACGAATTTGGATCTGTCATAGCGGTCTGTATTATCAGTCTGGATAATTTTCAGATACTTAAGCCGTTTCAGATCTTTGCGAAGTGCTTCAATGCGATTGGCATACTCAGAAAAAATATTTTTATATTTATAATCTGATCTTGTATCCGAATGCGTTTCAAGTGTCTCTTCCAGCATTCCAATACACGCATCGATACTCGCCATCAATATGTACGACGGACTGCTCGTCTGCAGCATATCCAGATACTGTTTCACTTTTCTTCGCTTCACCATGTCCCCGTTCACATGCAGAAGCGCCGTCTGTGTCAGCGCCGGAAGCGTCTTATGAAGACTGTTGATCACCAGATCCGCACCATATATATTCGCACTCTTTGGGAAATACGGATCAAATCCGAAATGCGCACCGTGTGCTTCATCCACGATCAGCGGACACCCTTTTGCATGCACAATCTCTGCAATCTTTTCGATGTCCGACACCACACCATCATATGTCGGTGACACGATCATCACCGCGCAGATCTTCGGATGTTCTTCCAGTGCTTTCTGTACATCCGCAGCATCAATCTCTGTGCTCAGTCCCTGTTCCGTATCGAATTTCGGATAGAGATAGACCGGATCCAGTTCATTCAGATATATCGCATGATACACAGACTTGTGGCAATTTCTTGCCACAAGTATGGAATCTCCTTTTTCAGTTGTTCCTAATATTGCACTTAAGATTCCAACCGTACTTCCATTCACCAGAAAATGTGTCTCGTCCGCATGGTAAACTCTTGCTGCTCTTTCCTGCGCATCTCTTAGAATTCCCTCTGCATGATGCAGATCATCAAAGCCATCAATCTCTGTAATATCGATCCGGTACGGAGATGTCCCGTCCATCAGATCCAGATTTCTCTTGTGCCCCGGCATATGGAATGCATAGTAGTCAGAATCGCTGTAATTCTTTAATTTATCAAATATATTATTCATGCGTATATTTTAGCAAAATAACATTATATTATCAAGCCATAAACTCCCGCAGGATCTGGCGGATCATCTCATCCTTTGGAAGCTCACGTATGGTGTCTTCTTTCGGTATTTCTTCCTGTACATCTTCCTGTGCAGACTCCTTATCGGCATTTCCTTTAATCTCCATTGCCTGCGCATTACCGGCCAGAGTCCCGGTACTTTGTACCTCTTCTTGCAATATATCTTCTGTCCTTTTACTCCCGTCTGTACCGGCAAGCCGCGCCGATGCTTTTGCCAGGTTCCTGGCGTTCTCCTTTACTCTTTCTTTTCTGCGGCTCTCACGCTGCATCTGCACAACACCGGAGCCGGATACCGGAACAGATTCTTCTTTTTCTTCTTGCTCCGTTTTGTCCTCTTTTTCTGCCTTTTCTTCTTTTGTATCATTTGTCTCATCTTTTTTGATCACACTGTCTCTTCGTCCGGTGCGTTCTTTCTGATTTGCCTTTTCATACTTGTGGAGACATACATTTTCCAGATAATCTACCATATAGTTCTTTGCCATCTGCATGCAATAATTCTCATCCGTTGTCAGATGGAACAGCCATACCAGGATTCCAAGTCCTGCGCCACATGCACCCATCCGCAGGACAGCATCTCCCATGCCATATACCCGATAACTCAGTCCCGCACCGACAAGTCCGGTTACGATAAGCAGTCCCGCACATATCTTCTCCAGTCTGCGCAGCGTGTGAAGTCGTAATCCACAGACTTTATACTCATACAGATACTTATCCACAAATACCCCTACGTTTTCCACCGTATCGCTGATCATACATGCGTGTTCGAATTTCGCACGGACCAGGCGCATCAGCGGGTGGTTACTCTTACTCATACTTCCCGCCGCCTCCACCATACGTTTCATCGTCATACTCACGATACACTTGTCCACCACACCAAGTCCGGTCAGGATCCCCATGAGTACGAACAGTAACTTCTTGTCCAATAACATTTCCAGCATAATAAAAGCCCTCCTTTTGATTTGCATTATACTGTAAATCAAACAGGAGGGCGCTTAATTTCGTTCCTCATATTTCGCACGGAAAACCACATATCATGTCAGTTCCGGGCACATTCTGTGATATTTTAAATTGTATGCCTTTTCACTTATACCTAGATCATCGGCAGTAATTCCTTCATAAGTCTTACACTGTGGGCAATTGCCTTCTTTTCAAACGTTGGATAATCCATAGTCGCGCTGTTGTCAGCTTTATCCGAAATTGCACGAATGATGACATACGAAACTTTGTTCAGGTAAGCTGCCTGGGCAATTCCCGCACCTTCCATCTCTACACACATCGGATGGAATAATGATGAGATTCTTTCCTTCACATCTTTATCCGAAATAAACTGATCGCCGCTTACCACTCTTCCGGTAAATGTGTGAATATCCGGATTGGCTTTCTCATTTGCTGCTACTGCCTTCTTGACCAGTTTTTCATCTGCCGGGAATGACAGTGTGTCCATTCTTGGGATCTGTCCTGCCGGATCTCCGAATATCGTCGCATCCATATCGTGATGCAGTGCATCTGTCGAGATCACCATATCTCCGATATCGATCTGTGCATCCAGTGAACCCGCAATACCGGTATTAATCAATGTATCCACACCAAATCTGTCCACCAGGATCTGTGCACAGATTCCTGCATTCACCTTACCGATACCACTTCTTACAATAACAACATCTTTGCCGCCCAATGAACCTTTGCAGAATACCATCCCTGCCTGTTCTATAGTCTCATCGATCTGCATATCTTTTTTAAGTTCTGCCACTTCTTCTTCCATTGCTCCGATAATACCTATCATAGCTCTATATCCTCCTGTTATTACGATATTTTCTATATTAATTCGTCTATGCCCTATTATATCTTATAGAAAATTCGATTTCAACCGGCGAAATAAGTAGCAAACAGACAGAATCTCTGTTATAATCTGAGACGTATGACAATAAAACAATTATTTACAAAAGCAATAGGAGGTAATAGATATGGATTACAAACCATCAGGAGTCTGTTCTCGACTGATCCATGTAGAACTTGACGGAGATAAAATCGCAAATGTAGAATTCGTAGGCGGATGTGCCGGAAATACAGCCGGAATCAGCAGCCTTGTAAAAGGAATGGACGCTCACGAAGTGATCAAACGTCTGGAAGGAACAAAATGTGGTGCAAGACCAACATCCTGCCCTGACCAGTTATCCAAAGCTTTAAAACAGGCTCTTGGAGAATAATTTTCTACGAATTTCATAACTACAGAAAAAAAAGGCTACTTGTCCTCCCCTTATCGGGGAAGACTTGTAGCCTTTTATGGGGATACCTTCTTTTTTATGTACTCATACTGCAAGATTTCGATCTTTATTCAGTGTTTCGTTTACTTGTTACAATTGTTACTTTTTTAATTGTTTTTCGTTCACTAGTATTGATGCATTACTTATCTTTTATTTGTTTTATGGATATTTG
>SKED01003112.1_pt1 | contig 10679 bp, 23 predicted proteins | sample 4826651 | NCBI WGS metagenome assembly SKED01 (sample SAMN11008818, study PRJNA524170) | human gut metagenome | biome: Human fecal sample; material: Feces; isolation source: fecal sample from pouch patient p19 | host: Homo sapiens | place: Israel: Tel-Aviv | collected 2016-06-28
ACCAATTACACTCAAAAATTTAAAGTCGCTTAAATCGCACGACAGGTGCCAATAAATCAATTGTTCATTAACACAACAATTGACGATACATCATTGATTGGTGTTACGCTTTGCAACTCGTTGCCTTGACCAGTACCATAGTATGATTGTTCCCAGTCCGTCTTAGCACGATGGCAACTTCCGCAGATAACAGCTAAGTTATCAACGTTAGCTTTCAATGTTTCATCAAACTCAATTGGCACAATGTGGTCAACTGTCTTAGCTGGTGTGATGACGCCTTGCACTTTGCAGTAAGCACATAAGTAGTGGTCACGCTCCAGGACTTGTTGCCTTAGGTGTGACCATTGCCTTGTACGATAGAAGCTGTATTGCTGACGCTTATCCTCATTGCGATAACGAGTGACCGTATTGTACTTGTGTGTGTATTGTTTGTCATTGCCACGTGCCCAACGTTGCCGACTAGCCAAGTACTCAGCTTCATGCTCATAGTGCTGCTGGCAATAGTGGTCAGGAAAAGTGACCATCGCATGACAGTTAGGATAGCGGCATCTTCTTGTTCTTGGCATGTTGCTTTCTCCGTTTCTTTTCCAAACTAAAAGCGCCATGCTGTTTAGCACGACGCTTCATCCATTTATCTAAGTGGGTATCCATCTCCGCTTCTTGTGGCGTGACGTAGCCGTATTTTGTGTTACTTAACTTTGCCATACCACCACACCTTACTTTCTAATTAATTTTATACATGCCGTTTGTAAAATTCTTTAACCATGATTTATGAATCCGATCAAGTCCATCCCAACCTCACTTGGTTGCATAATAACTTGACCGGTACTTATCTGGCTTCCAAAAACAAATTCATTTTTTTGTAATTCTTGTACTGAATACTGAATTCTCGATACAATATTAGGATCATCAATGCCTTTAAAGTGTGAATATGCATCCGTAAATTCCTTACTCATATCCCCTTCAACGTGATTGTTATTGATTATCATAGACATACTAAAAGGTGGCCATTTCAAGTAGTCCTGTAAAATTACCATAGCCTGAGGGGTTATCCTATCAATTAGTGAGATTAGAAATTTGTACTTTGTAAAAACACTTTTAAAGTTATTTACATCGGACAAGTTTAATAATGTATCTCTTAAGATATCCATCATGTCCCCATCAGCCGGATAATCTTTTAATATTAAAAGCAGTTTATTAAATAAGATGCTGCCATACGGATCGGTAATTACATTAATAAGCCGTTTTAACGCATATTCCTGGTTATCTGATTTATTTAAATACTCCCCAAGTAAAAGAGCTTCTTTAGACTCATTAAGCTTTCCCTCAATCTCTTCATGTGCACCAATGATATCAACAATCATATCCCCCCAGCTTTGGTTCAATAGATCCATTGAGGCTTTCCTACCAACAGATTTTGTGCTTTCAATTCTCACTTTTTTTGTTTCACTTTTAGTCAATTTTTTTGCCTCGATTCGAGACTCTAGCGTTTGTCTCTGCGCATTCAAGAAATACTCGGGATTTTCAAGCATTGAGAGTAATTCTTTTGATTTTTCCATGTCCCTACCTCCAAACTACCATAACTATACAAAAACTCCCGCCAATAAGCGAGAGCTAGTTTGGAGATTGTCCGTTTTGACGCCGCGGACGCGTTTAATGTGCTTGGTAGGGATTTGCACCCTACATGATGTGTGGGCATACTGGTTGTCAACCAACACCCGTTACTTGCACCTAACTGTGCGTCTACCTGTTCCGCCACATCTCACCTGGTAGTTGTCCTCGATGGCATCCGAGTAGGACTTATGCTGGCCTTTATGTATCTCCGCCAGACTCTTTTGTATCTGCTTATCCGTGGCTACCAACTACGTCAAACACACCAGTAATAAGACAGCAAGGAATCGAACCCTGCGACAAACGTAACATGCCTTTCCCTGATTGAATTTGTTGAAACGGAAATCTGTCGAACCATCTGCCCTACATCTTTCGATAATACTAATATAAACGATATCTTGTATGCTTTGTGTAACCAATTTGTACTGATTTTGTTACTTTTTGAACACTCTTAAATCTTCAACATCCACAAATGCCCATGCAAATTGTAGTAAAGCTTCATTTAATTTTTTATTTTCATAGCCTCGATTGTAACCTGTTAATTCTTCAATTTCCGACCAAGTTAATCGTTTGAAATAACGCAGTTCTAATACGTGGCGATGGTCATAATCCAATCCACCACATGATATGATTACCTTGTTTAACATGTCTTTCGCATACACATTTAATGTAACTTTAGTTTCTGCCCCATTATCAGCACTATGGGATACTGGCATGCCACTAATTACTGGCGATTTAATATCGACAAATGCAGTATGTGCCATGTTCTGCAATGTTGGAAATTCTTTTTCAAAAAAACATTTAACTTTTTCTATGGTCTTAACTTCATCTAATTCTGGTAATAATGACACGCCCTCAGCTCCCGTAGTATAATAATATTTGTTGGATATATTGCTACGAAGCGTTCCTCTATGAGGGATGCTTTTTTATTTCTTTTAGATTTCCTCCGGTTCAAATTCCACATCAATGCCTACCTTCGCCATACCGACCGCAATTTCTTCTGCTTCTTTTAACGCGGCTTCTTTTTTGGCAAACAACTTGGCTTCTTCTTTCGGTGCATTCCACGAAATTTGATTCATGTAACCTTTATCATTTTGATTCTTTAGCACATAAAACTTATGCTGTTCAACTTCGAAGTTAATCTGTTCGCCAATCGGACTAATTGCCGCGTGTAAGATGTCGGCTTTCTGTTTGGCTTGTTTCCATTTTCTAAATACCGTGGCATCTTCAATACCCACATATTGGTGGGCTTGACCTCCTAGCCTACGATAATATCTATTAGTTGCTGTATTCTTAATCACGTACATCTTTTTCAATCTCCTTTTTAAAATTCTTTTTCCGCCAATGTTCTTGCTCCTCAACTACTGCTTTTTCAATGCGTTTTAAATCATCGATTGTATAATTGTTGCCGTAGATTTCTCTAACAATTTCCTCTGCCGTCATAACTCTTCAACCTCCATTTCATCTTTTCACTTCACCGTCAATCACTAGCTTGATTACTTGAGGACGTCTTCTTTTTGCGTATCTTGTACCAGTGGCTGGCAACGTTATATCCTGTCATGCCTAATTTTTCGGCAATTTCATCAAACTTTGCACCCTTGCTTCTTTCGGCGATTAGAAACGCATCTTCCTTTTTAGTCCATCTTTTCGGCGTCCTTTTGCTTTTACTTTTGTCGATTTCAATTCCGAGTTCCCTTAGGTCTGAATAGATTGTCTGAACTTCAACGCCTAGTTTCCATGCAATGTCAGCATAACTAAGGCTTGTGTCAAGCATTTCTGGAAGTAGGCTCTGCCGGGCAACCTTCATCTTGTGCTTCATCACGCTAACCTCACCAATATATTTACGCTTTTTAATTTTTGAGATGCTCAATCCACGAGCTTTACGGAAGCCTTCGTAGTCGCCACGGTCTAATAATTCCTGCTCAATATCGGATTGCTTAACAGCCGTGCCAACTCTTACATAGCGCATCGGTTCCGGCATATCCATATAAATGCTGTCCTTGCGGTCACCGTCATATTTTGTGTAGGTATTAATCATCCACTTGTGCAGGTCCGACTTATGCTTGCTTTCCCCGTATACTTCCTTGCTATTAACCCCGACCAATTGCCACATTAGCTTCACGCTCCTTTGCTTTTCGGTATTCTACATTGCAATTTGGGCAGGGCTTTACCTGCATAATTGCTCCATTCGTTTGGTAAATAACTTGCGTACCCTCACATAGTTGACACATTAGAAAATCGCCATCCTTTTATCTTCCGTTTTTTCAAATTTGATAATCGCGTTATTCTTAACGACACCCTTGTACATCCGACTTAATAATTTTGGGTTATATATTTCCGATAGTTCCTTACTACTCAAATTAGTAGTGATAATTGTCCGGCTCCGCTTGTTTAAGACACCGAAAAGCACCTGCTGTACATATTCACTCGCTTCTCTTGATTCGCGCTTAAACGACGCCTCACTGCCCAAATCGTCCAATACAAGCAAGCTAACCTTACCAAGCAAGTCCACCATGCGAGATTCGGTGTAATAGCTGTCTCTGTGTTCGAACGAATCCTTAATCTTTCGCATCATCTCGTTTATCGAGATGAACAAGCAGGAAGCGTTAGGCTTGATGTTTTCATTAACCCCTTTTAGCATGGAGATTGCTAAGTGTGACTTACCGACTCCCGGCTTACCAGTAATGATGGTGTTAGCTTGGTAGCTACGATCCATGTACCTGTATGCGATTCGCTTAGCCTTTTTCAGATTTGCTTCCGCTTCACTGCCAGCTTCGACTTCGTAGTTATCAAAGCTCGCTTGCCACAATTCCTCATCATCGATGATCGAGTCCTTTTTTAGAACTTCATAAAAGCCCCGTTTATAGTTCCACAAAGCTCCGATAGTTACTAACTCGTTATTTTTATGCCTACGCTTCTCCTCAACGCATTTAGGACAGAAAGGTTCATGGTTAGCCAACATTAGTAACTTTTGGTCCGGATGAATTCGACAGTATTCATTTGTTTTCTTCACATGCTTTAGTAACTCAAAATTCAACCCCGCCATAAGATTGCGTCCCTTTCTCTGCTTTTGGTTTAATTTGTTGATTTAAATACTGATCGAACTTGTTTCCAAACAAAGTACTTGGCTGTAAGTACTTATCCGTAAAAAATGAGTTAGCATCGTTTGCGTCTAGTACCTTGTTGTCAATTACCTTCTTAAAATCGTCCAGTCTATAACCCTCATGCCATCTAGCGCGAATCAGTTTCTTGTTTGATTCGACGTTTCTAAAGTGCTTACCAGCTTTTTCATTTAGGTAGTCGATTATTTGTTTGTATTGGATATGGTCGGACTTATTGTCCGACGTATTATTGTTAGTCTCTGTAGTAGTCTCTGGTAGTCTATGGTATTGGTTAGGACTCTCAGTCCCATTCAGAGAGGGACCATCAGTCCCACTCGTAGGGACTGCCAGTCCCTTTGGTTTTCCCAGATTGTCCAACGCTTCGTAATTAATCCTGTACCATTTAGTCTTATCGAAAACAGCTTTGTTATACACTCCAGTAATTAGCAAACCTTTTCTTTCTAAATCTTTTAGGTAACGTTGAATAGTTTTTTCCGAAATCCATGGGAACTGTTCATGCCAGTTAGAGACACTGTTGTATACCCACCGATAGCCGTCTTTAACTTTGTTAGATTTACTACACCAATAATGTATCTGTTGTAGCATGATTGCCTTATCAACGTTATCTAGCTCAACCGCCAACGATGGTAGTACTTGCAGTGGTGGCTCACTAATCAGTAAATTGTTCATTTTGCTTACCCCCGTAATCTCCTTTAATTTTCAATCGTTTCAAATCCTCGATGCTTAATTTGATACCATCAACGGGTACGTGATACTTAGCGGAAAACTTAGCTGGTCCAATACTTTCAATTTCACCATGGTGCACTCTGCATAGTGGCAGTACATGCCGTTTTGAATGGTCAATCTTGTTTCGATTCGTTCGTCCAACCACATCGACGTGATGGATATCTGCATATTCCCCACAAACGAGACAGACCCGATGTCTACAGCATTGGTAGATAAAATACTGTTCTTCTCTCGGAAGCAACTCATAGCCTTTTTTAAACGGTACTCGCCATTCGAACATAAAATCGATAACTAGGTCTAGTAACTGATTAGCATCGCTAACAGACGATTCTGTGGTGTCTGATAAGCTGATAGACTTACCTGCGGTATAAAACTCGTACTGCGTGTAAAACATCGACTTCAGAAACTCCGCGGGTACTACGAAGTAAGTTTCAATGTCATGGAGCAACGCGAAGAACAATCGTCGCTGTTGTACTCGTGCTTTCCGCGGGTCTGCTACCTCGAAATCGACGTAGAACTCTCCTTGCCCACCGCTCGCTGTCTCTAAATGGTCTTGATTTAGTGGTCTATCGAGATGAATTATTAAATCTCTGCCTCGTTGTTCCGCTCTCGCTCTCTGCATCTAATCATCCCTAGAATGGCAAGCTATCGTCACCAATATCGATTGACTGCCCGCCATTAGCGAACGGGTCTCCCGGCGTTGTAGATTGCCGTGCGTTATTTTGCTGGTTGCCTTTTGGTTTCGAATCTAGCAGTGAGAAATTATCAGCTACAACCTCAGTTACATAAACTCGTTGCCCTTGTTGATTTTCGTACGAACGGGTTTGAATCCGCCCTTCAATACCTACCAACGAACCCTTGTGGGTATACTTAGCAAAGTTTTCCGCTGCTTTCCGCCACATTACGCAGTTAATGAAATCCGCTTCACGTTCACCCTGTGAGTTGGTAAATTGTCGGTTAACTGCCACGGTAAAACTAGCTACCGCATCGCCTTTAGCTGTGTGTCGCAGCTCAACATCTTTAGTTAGGCGCCCTATTAGTACTGTTCGATTAATCATGGAGTTCCTCAATCCTTTCTATTTGCCAATCACGAATGCTATTAAGCGCTTCTAGTTGTGCGTTGAATGCTGAATCTAGCTTCCCGTCTTTTGAAAGCCGTCTGTATAATGGTTCGCTAATATTGGTAATCTTCTGACCTAGTGAATCTAGCATTGCAACCTGTCCATTTTCGTAACCTAATTCATAATTTTCATTCATCACTATTCCTCCATCTTGTTCTCTCTGGCAAGTTCGTACATCAGTGCTCCGCTTAGGATTAAGGCTTGACGATAACTTAGATGATCGAGAGTCTTATCCTTCTTGCCCAGCACTGCAAAAACTCGTTCTGAAACGTCTTTATCAACCTTTTTAATGTTGTCCTTTAAATAAGCGATAACTTTAACTTTGTTCTCCTCTTCCTTACGTTGATACTGTTCGAGCAATGAAGCACCTTGACCGTCGTCATCATCGTCAGCAACAATTCCGAAGGCTAGACACAAGCTAGTCCGCTTAGCATAAGTTTCATTCGCACCTTGTTTTTGCATATTGCTATCGTCCGGGAATGAATCGCCATAGATGATTTTCTCCTCGCCGCTAATATGGCGAATAACTGTATAGATCTTGTGCGATACTTTGCCATTAGCGTTAGTATCATCGATGACCCCTTGTGAGAAGCTAATACCTGAATCGGCAGTGTTAATAGCTTTTCGGATAGCTCTATCAATTGCTCTTAGATCGGCATACTTACCATAGTGAGCCTGTTTATTTTTCTGTGGCTGTTCTAGTATTTTCTGGGTCGCGTACAAGGCTTGATTTAATTTTGGTGTTGGCGAAATATCAATATTTTGCTGAATCATGTTTTCCTCCTAATCTAATCCGAACGTTTTACGTCTTGTGTCAAGACTGATGGTCTCGTCCAAAGCAAATGAATACAGTAGCTCGCGCATGTCGTCTTCGTTCATGTCATCTAGCTTTTCCAGCATGTCATCTTCCAGTTCGTCATCTGTCCGTTCTACAGAGTCAAAATAGCTAGGCAATTCTTCTTCATAAGCTTTTTGTGCTCGTTCAAAACCGTTCATGATTAAACCCTCCCTACTTTCTGTGGTATAATTTGATTGTTAAATTATTTTGTTGAGCCTGCTATGCCGGTAGCGGGCTTTTTATTTTGATTCGTAATTTATAGGCTCCTTCTTTCTTGTATAATCGATATGAAAGGAGGTGAAATTATTATGCAACTTTCCAATGAACAGATAATGAAACTAATTGATAAACATATGAATGCTGCTTGGACTGAAGAATCTATTCAAGCAGAAATGAAATATGTTGCTTCCAATATCCAAAATTCATCTGATACCCAATTGAACCAAGAACAGATCAATGCCCTTGCTAATTCTCTTCAATACATTAACAAGATCACTACGAAGCAAACATTAATCACCCTTTTTAATGTATTTACCGAGATGGGTATTTTTGTTGGTTCAAATTGCCAGAATTAATACTCTCTGCTTTAAGAATCTTCATATCAGCATCATTTACTAAGTGCTCCTCGCTACCGCAAATAGCGTCGAGTACTTTTTCAGTGTCTGCTAACGTTTCTATCGGTTTATCTGAACCGGTCAAATAAATGTTCACACCAAAACTCTCATCTTTTATTGCTCCAATTAATGCTGGATTGACGTACGTGTATTTATCAATTTTTACTAACTTCATTACTATTCACCCCTTACTCGAAAAATGAATTAAATCCAAAACGACCAAACGCGTAGGCCATTCCTGCTATTACCAATATTGCTATTAAAATTCTCATTGCTAATTCCCTCTCATAATCACTTCTTTATTGTCATCAATAAATTGCTTAATATCGTCAGCAAACATCCACCATGTACCACCTTTGCCACCGCCACCAAGCGCTCCTTAATCACGAAGCTCTTGCAGTTGCAGATATAGATGCGGATTCTTTAAAACATTATCTTTAATCCATTCAGTACTCTTATTGAGCATGTAGTTTTTCAAGTCGTCCATTTTCCAAATTTCGTGAGCCTCCGCTTTCTTCTTGGTGATTTCCCATTCGATACGGTCAACTAAAACTTTGTCATCCGGTATCTCGAACTTAATATTTGCCTCAACAATTTGAGCCACCTTTGCTACCTCCTTACTCTCCTAACGTTGTTTGACCTGCCGGTACCTTACTCATCTCTTTAATAATCTGGACTGTTGCGGTAGATGGTTGCCAATTGCTGATAAATTCATCCGCTTTATCAAAGTCCTTTTGACGAAGCTGTGACCGCGTCTTAACGCCTGTGACCTCATTAATTCCTCGGTTGATATCTTTGTACAGTTTGCTACGTTGTGGAGCTGATAGAGCCAAGCCATGCATATCAATGTATTCATAGACCTTTCTACTAATTCGTTTTGAAATATATGCATATTCCGTTGCATCTAGTCGCTGGTTATCCGTTAGGTTTTGAACAGTATTGCCTAAACGGTCTACTTTCTTATTGGTCTCTTCTGTGGCTTCAAACATCAATCTCAATACTTCCATTGGTGTTTTTGGTAATTGGATACGTTCTGCCTTAATGGTTTCTTCCATCTGGTTGAAAGCTTCAATGTATTTAATTTTGAATTTCAATGCCTTTTTACCGGTGAATCCCATCGCTAATAATGTGAATCCATCTCTATTCATGAAATAAATTCGGCGATCACGTCCGTATGAATCAGGTTCAATTCCGTCTGAAAACATCTGCGCAAAATTGCGCACATCTTTTAAATCGTCAATTGTGCGTAAGACATCGCGGTGATTCTTTCCAAATACTTCTGCTACTTGTAAGCTAGTCGTTACTGCTTGTTGGTCTTTCATGATTACTAAATCATTCATTCTTATTTCCTTCTTTCGTGTGTATAATTTAGTTATTCCGATTAAAGGTGGTGATAAATTATGAATCTAAGTGAAACAAAATTATTTGTTTACGGAGTGTATCAGCTCTTTAACGACAATTTCGACCAAAGAAGTATCGTTTTTAAAGTTGCTAATACACATCTAGTAGCGGAGTTTTTTTATAACGAAATTGAATCCAATGATGTTTTTGCCAGTAATGAAGATAAAATTCAATTCAGAAAAGCCTTCATCGAGAAATTCAAAATGAATTCTCTTTTCTCAGAAACTCAGACATATTATCAAAACAACTTAGAAGATTTCTTTACTATTCTTGAGGAGTTTGTAAAGAATGAACTATCAGATGTAACTACTTCCACATCGCCAGTTGCAAATGTAAGTTTTTTGGAAAGTGGATTAAACTTTCCAAACTTCTATTTCTTCGATAAAGATGTCTCATTTGTTCCAGTCACTATTTTGAACAGTGGAAAACAGGAATAAAGTGCTCAATATGGTCTAATGTTTGTTTTAGCTCAGCAATTTGTTGCTGGGCTTTTTTTGTTTCACTAATAAGTTGATCGCCATTTTCAAGAATTAAGGAAAGGCTTGCCGGTTTTTTGATCATTCCAGGATCAATTTCTGTGATAGTAATTTTCTTTTTCATGCTTGGTTCTCCTTTCTAGATTCCTAAAACTGTTTAAATTTTGGTTTATATGTGACCGAATCAAATCCAATGAATTCATTATTGCTTTTTAAGACTTCCGTATTACTAGAGATAATACGGAGGTCTTTTTCTATTGCCCATAAAACGTTAATTAATTTTTTCATTATGGCTCCTCCTTAAAGGCCTAGTACCCTATATATTTTTTCTCGTACACGCTTTGACTTTGGTGATTGATCACCTCGGATAGCTCGGCTTACCACTGATGGCCACTTCTCACCAATGGCAGCAGTTAACTGTTCCTGCGTCATCCCCTTACGCTTACGAGCAACTTCAATTTTTAGCTGGAGTTCTAAAGCTTGATTTTCTAAAGTTGCTTCTTCCGTCATTTTTTTACCCTCCTTTTTGTTTTTTATTCATCAAGTTATTGACTTGCAATTAGACTTAGTCTAATATGAAGGCATACTAAATAAGCAATACATAACCTTCTTTACAATTCCTCGCCAAAGTTATTGTTTGTAGATAGGCTTGTTTTTAATTGCTTAATTACTTGATGAATTAATAATAAGTCTTAGTCTAAAAATAGTCAACCTATTTTTGATACTTAGTCTAATTTAATTCGTCAAAAATTAGGAGAAGTCTTATTATG
>SKED01002519.1_pt2 | contig 10674 bp, 8 predicted proteins | sample 4826651 | NCBI WGS metagenome assembly SKED01 (sample SAMN11008818, study PRJNA524170) | human gut metagenome | biome: Human fecal sample; material: Feces; isolation source: fecal sample from pouch patient p19 | host: Homo sapiens | place: Israel: Tel-Aviv | collected 2016-06-28
ATCACGGACTCATAGGCAAACTGGCCCACACCAGGCCATTTGAAAATTGTCTCAACCAGCACCATGCCGCCCAGAAGATTTCCGAGGCCAAGACCAATGACAGTCATAACCGGAATCAGGGCATTTCCCAGAGCATGGCGCATGATCAGCCCCAGACCGCTTAACCCCTTTGCCTTTGCCGTGCGGATATAGTCAGTAGAAAGCGCATCCAGCAGATTGGAACGGGTCGTTCTGGTGATCAGGCCCATGGTGAAGGCTGCCAGCACAATACTCGGCAGGATCAGATGGCGCAGTGCATCCATAGCTTTGGCCGTATTTCCCTCCAGCAGACTGTCCAGCACATACATACCGGTCACGGTCTGCGGCGCGGAAAAACTGTTGCTTAAGCGTCCCGGCCCCGGAAAGATCTTTAATTTGTAATAAAAGAAATACAGCATCAGCAGGGCAAACCAGAACGCCGGAATGCTGACACCCGTGACGGAGACAGCACGGACGGCCTGGTCGATAACGCTGTTTCGGCGAATGGCAGAAATAATGCCAAACAGGATGCCGAACAGGGACGCTATCACGATGGAGAACAGGGCAAGCTCCAGAGTTGCCGGATAACACCGGGCCAGATCATCCAGAACCGGTCGGCTGGTGCGGATGGATGTACCAAGATCAAAATGCAGTAAATTGCGGATATAATAAAAATACTGCACGATCAGAGGCTGATCCAGTCCATGTCTTGCCCGGTAAGCCGCTACGATCTCCGGGTCATTTAAGGCTCTCTGGCTTAAGTTCGCCACCACCGGGTCACCGGGAATCATCTTGGTCAAGATGAATACCAGCGTAGCCACCCCAAGCAGCATGACGATCAGATTCACCACGCGTTTTCCAATAAATTTCAACTCTCCCATTTGGTATCTTTCCTTTGTTATTTTACATTGATTTCAGTCAGGTCGATGGTATAGGAATCGAAGATATCTACGCCTGCCAGACGGGTGCTGTGTGCAATGTGAGCCGGCGCCTGTGCGATGACAATGAACGGCCCATCCTCATACATGGCATCCTGGATTTTTCCAAGAACGTCTGCACGTGCCGTATCATCTGTCGCTTCCATTGCCTCCTGATACATTGCCGCAAGCTCCGGATCCTTCTCAGCTGTCCAGCCGGCACGCTGGCCAACCACACCGCCCGGTAAGAACTCGAGCTGTACGTTCGGATCGCTGTAGTCAACGCCCCAGTACATCACTGTAAATCCAAGGGTTCCGTTACGGTATTCATCACCGTAGCCTGCGGCCCAGGCCTCGGTCTTGATATTCACATTAATGCCGATCTGGGACAAATCATCTTTTACCTTCTGAGCCAGATCGGTCAGCAGAATACCTTCCATGTCCAGGTCAGAAACGGTCATATCTACATCAAAGCCATCCGGGTAACCTGCGTCTGCCAGAAGCTGTTTTGCCTCATCTAAATTGGTATAATCATCCGGGCGCTGACCCTTGCTTCCCATAAAGCCATCCTGAATGATGGAATACGGAGTCAGTGTACCATCGCCGCATATCATGCGGATACCGGAGTAATCCAGTGCCTTGCGGATTGCTTTCTGCACATCCGGGTCAGAAACCGGACCGCCATACTGCTCATCCATGTTCATCATAACGAAGCCGATCATTTTGGTAGTACCGTCAACCACCTCTACGTTATCGGCAGACTTTAATTCCTCCATGGTGTCATCCGTCAGGTTTAATGCCACATCGATATCGCCGGTGGACAGCGTCATCATCTGGGTATTTGCATCCGGCTGGATCTTTAAGATATATTTGTCTACATTCGTTGCCTTACCCCAGTAATTCGGATTCTTCTCCAGAACTACTTCCTCATCCGGAGTATAGCTTGACAGCACATACATGCCGCTTCCGGCACTGTTGCTGTCAAGGAAGCTCTGTGCGGTATCGGTGCTGGAAGCATCCTCCGCATCCGTTCCTCCGTTTTCTTTTACCACTGCGCTGTCCAGGACAGCCATGGAAGAGTAGGTCAGCTTAGAAAGGATGGCGCTGTCCGGCTGATTTAAGTGGAATACTACCGTTTTGTCATCCGGAGTTTCAACGCTCTCAATCGTATCGCAGATAAAGGACGGGTTTCCCTTTAAGTTCTTGGTACGGTTGATGCTGAATGCAACATCGGCAGAAGTGATCGGGTTTCCGCTGGCGAAATTCAATCCGTCTTTTAAAGTGACTGTCAGGGTCAGACCGTCCTCAGAAAACTCATAAGAATCAGCCAGACACGGCTGCGGGGTTCCGTTGTTCTCATAAAACTTAAAAAGATTTTCATAGCAGGCATTGGCAATAAGCTGTGGATATTTCTCGTACACATGTCCCGGATCAAGAGTGGAAAATCCGGAGCCCATGGCTACGATCACGGTATTGCCGTTTCCGTCTGTGCCGGTTCCTGCCTCAGCACTTCCTGTTGTTCCTGCTGCAGTGGTGCCATCTGCTACCTGTCCGCCGCCGCATGCCACAAGGCCTGCTGCGACTGCCATGGAAAGGGCAATAGCTGCAATTCTTTTCTTTTTCATAATATTTTCCTCCTCTTATTCATATAAAAGACAGGCCACATAGTGTCCTGGTTCTACCTCTTTTAACTCCGGCACTTCTTTGGAACACCGGTCACAGGCCTTTGGGCACCGGGTGTGGAACCGGCATCCGGACGGCGGATCGGACGGACTCGGGACCTCACCGGTTAACCGGATACGCTCCCGGCGGTCTGTCGCATCTACCTGTGGGATAGCGGAAAGCAACGCTTCCGTATAAGGATGGTACCGCTTTGCGTAAAGCTGGTCATATGCTGCGATCTCCACCATTTTTCCCAGATACATCACACCAACCCGGTCACTGACCTGATATACCACATTTAAGTTATGGGAAATGAAGAAATAGGTCAGTCCCAGCCGTTCTTTTAATTCCTGCAAAAGATTCAGCACCTGGGCTTGCACCGATACGTCCAGTGCGGATACCGCCTCGTCACAGATGATCAGCTTTGGCTCCAGGGCAAGGGCCCGGGCAATACCAATCCGCTGCTTCTGTCCGCCGGAAAGCTCGTGTGGATAACGGCTTAAATGATAAGTATCCAGCCCTACCAGATGCAAAAGCTCCTCAATTCTGGCATTCACATCCAGCTTCCCGGTCATATGGTGGATTTCAAACGGTTCCATCAAAATCTGGCGGACTGTGCGCCGCGGATTTAAGCAGGCTGACGGATCCTGAAAGATGATCTGTGCTTTCTTTCGCATCTGCTTTAGAGCTCCGCCCTTTAAGCCTGAAATATCTTCCCCGTCCAGATAAATGTGTCCGGCTGTAGCCGGGATCAGCCGGATCAGGGTGCGGCCCAGAGTACTCTTCCCGCATCCGGACTCACCTACCACACCAAAGGTTTCTCCCTTCATAATATCAAAAGAAACATCATCTACCGCACGTACTGCGTTCGCTTTCTTTTCTTTCCCTTTAAAATAAACTTTTACATGGTCGGCATGGACCAGCACCCTTTTGTTTTCCGGATTCTCTGCACCGGTTCCTGCACTGCGATTCTCATCTGCCATTGCCGTCACCTCCCATTGTTTCTGTTTCGGAAGCAGCTTTCGCTGTTTCCGTCTCGCACAGCCAGCAGCGCACCTGCCGCGCACCATGTTCAAATACCGGCGGCTCCTGCTGTCTGCAGCGCTCTGTCGCCTTCGGGCAGCGTGGACAGAAACGGCAGCCCTCAATATACTCCGTTGGGTTCGGTACCATGCCTTCAATGGTAGAAAGCGGTGCCCGCTCCTTTGTGATGCGCGGGATTGCACTTAAAAGTCCCTGTGTATACGGATGCAGAGGTTCTTCAAAAATATCCTCTGCAGAGGCTTTTTCAACCATACGGCCGTTGTACATGACCATCACGGTATCACATAATTCACTCACTACACCCAGATCATGCGTAATAAACACCACAGAGGTATTCATGCTCTGGTTCAGATCACGGATCAGATCCAGAATCTGTGCCTGGATCGTCACATCCAGCGCCGTGGTCGGCTCATCTGCAATCAGGATCTGCGGCTGACAGGCCAATGCCATTGCGATCATCACCCTCTGGCGCATACCGCCGGACATCTGGTGCGGATATTCATAAGCACGAGCTGCCGGATTGGCAATGCCGACTGCCTCCATCATGCGGATTGCTTCCTCCATGGCTTCTTTCTTTTTCATGCCCCGGTGCAGACGCAAAGATTCTGAGATCTGCTTTCCACAGCGAATAATGGGATTTAAAGAAGTCATCGGCTCCTGAAAGATCATAGAAATCTCATTTCCGCGGATTTTCTGCATTTCCCGTTCAGAAAGCTGCACCAGATCGTTTCCGCGATAAAGGATCCGTCCTCCTGTCACCTTTCCCGGAGGATTGGGAATCAGCTGCATCATAGCCAGGGAAGAAACACTCTTTCCGCTTCCGCTCTCACCCACAATGCCAAGCTTCTCACCCTTTTTCAGGCTATAGCTTAAATGATCCACCGCCCGCACAGTTCCCGCCATGGTCTTAAATTCCACACAAAGATCTTTGATTTCCAGTAATGTTTCCGCCTGATTCATACTTATACTCTCGTTTCTATCAGTTTAAAGTGGCAAAGCGTCAGCGTAAAAAAAATACGACGCATTACACTGCCATAGTATACGTGAGAGAATACCATATTTTAGAAAAAATATCAAGCAAAACAGCGCAAAAATACAGCCCCGGACTTTGAACCCGGGACTGTGTTTTGCATTGTTTTTTTATTTTACGCGGGTCAGAAGCCCGATTGTTTCGCAGTTAGCAGTTGCAGGAAACATATCCACAGCACAGGCCTTTTCCAGCTTATATCCATGCTCCTGCAGGACCACCAGATCTCTGGTCAGGCTGGTCGGCTTACAGGAAATATAGACCATGCGGTCTACGCCGAAGTCAATGATCTTCTCCAGAGCCTTTGGGTGAATCCCGTCACGCGGCGGATCCAGGATGATCAGATCTGGCTTATCCTTTAGTTCTCCGATGACCTTCAGCACATCTCCGGCAATGAATTCGCAGTTGTCCAGTCCGTTTCCGGCTGCGTTTTCTTTTGCTGCCTCTACAGCCTCCTCCACGATTTCCACACCTACAACCTTATCGGCCACAGGCGCGATGATCTGGGCAATGGTTCCTGTTCCGCTGTATAGATCAAAGACCACCTTGTCTTTTGTCTCACCCACATAGCTGCGGGCCGTCTCATAAAGCACCTCTGCTCCCAGAGAGTTTGTCTGGAAGAAAGAAAACGGGGTAATGCGGAATTTTAAGCCCAGCAGTTCCTCATAAAAGAAATCCTGTCCGTAAAGGATGGTGGTCTCATCGCTCCGGACCACATCGGCCAGACTGTCATTGCGGATATGCAGGATCCCGGCAAAGGTTCCCGTAAGCTTTAGTGCCTGCATACAGGAGAGCCAGCCGGTCAGCAGCTCCTGCTCAGACAGCGGCGTGGTACACTCTTCTGTCACGCCCAGATCGTCTGTCTGACCGGAAGTAACCAGTGCCACCAGGATTTCCCCGGTCTTTACCGCCCGGCGCACCAGCAGATGACGCAGATAACCAGTGTGCTGCATCTTTTTATGATAGCTGATATGCTTTTCTGTAAAGTAGTTCAGGGTGGCTGTTAAAATCTTACAGAAATCCTCATGCACGATCTGGCACTCCGGCGTATTCACGATATCATAAAAGCTGCCGCGGCGGTGCATGCCAAGAGCCAGTGGGCCGTCCTTATACTCATCCCCGAAGGAGAACTCCATCTTATTGCGGTAGCCATCGGATATCGGGCTGGCCTTGATGCCCTCAAACTCGTAGGAATCACAGACTTCATCTAACAGGGCTTTTATCTGGCTTTCCTTGATTTTTAACTGTTCCTCATACGGAAGGCTCTGATACAGGCAGCCTCCGCAAACTCCAAAATGCGGGCAGGCATCTTCTGTTCTCTCCAGCGGTGACTTTTCCAGTACCTCTAAGAGACGTGCCTCACATTTGCCTTTTCTCTTTTTATTTATCACAAACCGGATCTTCTGCCCCGGAATAGCATTCTTGACGATGACCCGCTCGCCATCTACATATAACATTCCCTTATTGGGAAAATCAATGGTCTCCACGACCGCTTCAAACATATCTCCCTTTTTCACGTTCTATCTCCCAAATGATATTTCTTATGAAGTTTCATAGGATACAATTTCCTATGAAACAAGAAAGGCGTATCCCGGTCTGCGAGACACGCCTGATTCTGATTATTTTCTGATTTGATTTCCGGCTTTGCCGGCTTAAGCATCCTGCTGATTATTTCTCGTCATCCTCATCCTCGAAGAAGTCATCGTCAAAATCGTCATCGAAATCATCTTCGAAATCCTCCAGGTAATCCGGAGTAAAGAAACGGTATACACCGTATGCGATGGCTGCAACAGCTGCTACCACGCCAATGATGGCAAGGACCCAGAGAATGCAGGTTTTCTTCTTCTCCTCTTCCTCTTTTCTGTGTAAGAACTCATTTAATTTGGTGGAATTCATGATTTCTTCCACACGTGCCATTGCGTCTTTGCTCATGTTATCAAAACGATTCATACTGCCACATCCTTTCTACCATATTCCTGGCTCTGTTTCCAAAGCCATACCATTACTTGGATTATATCATTATTTTTCTGTTTTTACTATCCTATTTTATTCAAAAATATATTTTGTATGTATTCCTTACAGCTTCTGAAGCTTTGCAAAGGACGCAAACATTTTCTTGACTCCGGCTGTGTCAAAATTCACGGACACCTCAAAATCCTTCGTGCCGTCCTTCACACTGAGCACAGTCCCCTCTCCAAACTTGATATGGCGGACCCGGTCGCCCACACTGTAATCCAGAGCTGCCGGCTTCTGCACGGTAAAGGCCTTTCCAAAGCCCGGACTTACCGGTTTTGCACTCTGTCCGGCAGAGGAAGCATTCGCCGGTTTCCGGTCAAAGATACTGCTTAAATCCTGTCCTGCCACTCCGCCAAAGCCGGAGCAGGCACTGTCTCCGGTTCCGGACACATAGGATGCCGTCCGGGATGCGTAGGAATTGGACTTCATGCCAAACTTGCTGATGCCCAGGCGGCTCTGAGTCTTATTCCACGGCAGTGTGTCATCGTCATATTCATCCTGATTGACGCTTCGGCTCACCCTCGGCTCCAGCTTTTCCATCTGGATCAATTCTTCCGGGATCTCATCCACAAAACGGCTCACTTTAGAATAATGGGTCTCGCCGTTGATCATGCGCATGCGGGATGCGGTAATGACCAGGCGCTCCTTCGCACGGGTGATGCCGACATAGCAGAGACGACGTTCCTCCTCAAGCTCTGTCCGGTCATCTGACATAATGGACATGCGGCTCGGGAACAGTCCATCCTCCAGGCCGCTTAAGTACACCACCGGAAACTCCAGTCCCTTAGCACTGTGCAAAGTCATAAGCGTAACCCGGTTTTCAGAATCATCCATCCGGTCCACATCGGCTACCAGTGCTACCTGCTCCAGAAATTCATTCAGGGACGGGTGCTCCGCGTCTTCACTGTAGCTGACCGCCTTGTTCATGAGTTCCTCAATGTTTTCCATACGGGTCTGAAACTCAATTTCGCCCTCAGCCTCGAGTTCCTCCTTATAACCGGTGTCTGCGAGAATCTGCTCTATCACCTCGCGAATGGAAGCACCGCCATCTAAGGCATCCCGGAAATCTTCAATCTGACCTGTAAACACAGCTACCCTGCCGGCTGTCTTGCCCAGCCCAGGCACGGCTGCTGCCCTGGCACAGGCATCATAAAAGCTCATGCCCTGCTCCGATGCCCAGGCTGTGATCTTGCCGATGGATGCCGCGCCAATGCCGCGCTTCGGCACATTGATAATACGCTGAACTGCCAGGTCATCCCGCCCGTTGGCAACGGTCTTTAAATAGGACAATATGTCCTTGATTTCTTTTCTCTGATAGAAATTTACGCCGCCTACAAGGCGGTATGGCACGTTGTGCTCAATACATTTTTCCTCCAGCAGACGGGACTGGGCATTGGTACGGTAAAGAACGGCATAGTCCTGATAATCCCGTCCATCCTTCAGGATATCCCGTACGATGCCATCGGCCTCCTCGTAAGCCTGCTCATACTGATGGAAGATGACCGGAACACCTTCACCGTTAGCTGTCCACAGTGTTTTGTCCTTACGACCCTGATTGTTACGGATAACCGCGTTAGCTGCGTCAAGGATATGACCTGTAGAACGATAGTTCTGCTCCAGCTTGATCACCTTTGCTCCCGGGAAAGCACTCTCAAAATCCAGGATATTGCTGATGTTCGCACCCCGGAACTTATAAATGGACTGATCATCGTCGCCCACCACGCAGAGGTTCTTATATTTTCCTGCCAGCAGCTCAATGAGGCGGAACTGCGCCGTATTTGTATCCTGGTACTCATCTACCATAATGTACTTAAACCGCTCCTGATAATACTCCAGCACATCGGCATTGGTACGGAACAGATCAACCGTCTTAAAGATCAGATCATCGAAATCCAGTGCATTGTTCTTTTTTAGCTCCTCCTGATAACACTGGTAAACCTCTGCAATCTTTTTTGCACGCCAGTCCCCCTGTGCATTGAGACGAAATTCCTCCGGACTCATCAGTTCATTCTTCGCACCGGATACAGCAGTCAGCATGGCACGGTCCCGGAATGCTTTCGGGTCCAGCTCCAGCTTCTTTAAAATCTGCCGCATCAGCGTTTTCTGATCATCTGTATCGTAGATGGAAAAATTGGTATTGTAGCCGAGATGATCTATGAAACGCCTCAGAATCCGCACACAGGAGGAATGAAAGGTGGAGACCCACACACTCTCAGAGCCAAATCCTACCAGATTGTCTACACGATCCCTCATCTCTCCGGCTGCCTTATTGGTAAAGGTAATTGCCATGATATTCCATGGATTCACGCCCTGTTCCTCAATCAGATATGCAATGCGGTGCGTCAGCACCCTGGTCTTTCCGGATCCTGCTCCCGCCAGAACTAAAAGCGGTCCCTCTGTGCAGAACACGGCCTCCTTCTGTCTGTCATTTAAGGTATCATAAACTGCCATTGTGCTGTAATCCTTTCAAAATCATTGATAAATGCTCGTTACATCTTACCACAAAAAAAGGGGCACCGCAAACCTTTGTTCACGATGCCTGTCTTATTTTTCTTTTCAGATTATTCAGCGTATGCAATAGCCTCGATCTCTACCAGTGCACCCTTCGGAAGTGCTGCAACCTCAAAAGCTGCTCTTGCCGGGCAAGCACCCTCAAAGAAGGTAGCGTAAACCTCGTTCATGGCACCGAAATCAGCAATGTTATTTAACAGAACGGTGGTCTTTACTACGTTAGCCATGCTCAGTCCGTCGCTCTCAAGAATGTTCTTGATATTGGTTAAAGACTGCTTCGTCTGTGCTGCAATGTCTGCGCCTGCAAACTCGCCGGTAGCCGGGTCGATTGGAAGCTGACCGGAAACAAATACAAATTTGTCTGCGTGGATTGCCTGGGAATATGGTCCGATTGCGGCCGGAGCATTGTTCGTTGCTAATACTTTTTTCATAAGAAATCGTTCTCCTTTGTTTAATCTTTGTAATTTCTTATTATAAACACTCCGGATAAAAAATTCAATCCCTTTTCATAATGATTATAATTTTTTGTTAGCTTTATAACTTTTCGTTTTATCTCAATCAGTGCTTTCCCTCTTGCCATCTGGTTTTCAATACTATAACCGACTGGAACATTTTATATCTTTTTTGCTTGTTTTCCTGTTGTTACAGGGTACATTTTACAGATTTTAGACCCTGTTTTTTGTGTTTCATACATTTTATAGTATCATTTTAGTATCACAGGCCATACTTCTTTTGAAATGTTGTAAGTGACCTTACACAAGCAGCCAGATAGGTTTTCTGCATCTCCTTTAATTCTGTTGCAAGCCTCTCATACTCTGCATATCTCATATACGGCGGTCTGGGAGGGATAGGAAGATCACAAATATACTTACAGGTATGATACCAGCCATAGCAGCCCAATTTCTTTTCCACGATATTCTCCATCTTCATAAGGAGCCGCTCTTGACCGCTGACCTGTTGGGATCTGTAATTTAATCCAGCACATAGCCTACACTGGTATGTACCTTCCAGGCTGTCACGATACAGATACCGGACACGCCGCTCACAGCATGGACAATAAAAATACAGGCGCTGTGATACTCCATCAATATTCTTTACCCTTGAAACCTCCAGCGGATAAAATGCACGGTTCTCCAGAATCTCCATTTCTCTGCTTTGTGGATAATATCGAATAACCGTACCGCCGCTGCGAATATCCACTTTCTCTTTGTAATGAATATACTTGTCATACTGCAGAAAATTATATACCGCGAAACTATCTACACGGACACTTGTTTTTTCTTCAACCTGCTCATGCTTTTTATTGTGGCCGCCGCTCCCAAAACCGCCCATACTATTCTCACTCCTTTATCAAACAAGGAAATATACCCGGCTCGCCAGGATCTGGAATCAAGACTTCCATTTCCCATTTAACTGAATATAACTTCGCATAATCCAACAACATTCGTACCATTGTCTTTGAATTCAAAGCAAAAATTT